>Ga0209292_1006201_pt1 | contig 11867 bp, 10 predicted proteins | sample GOMGulsemesocosm_2_FD_184634 | JGI IMG/M metagenome (GOLD analysis project Ga0209292, IMG submission 184634) | Methane-oxidizing microbial communities from mesocosms in the Gulf of Mexico - GOM9C Gulf of Mexico (SPAdes) (version 2) | ecosystem: Environmental > Aquatic > Marine > Cold seeps...
AATGCCGGATGCAAACCAAAGATATGACCATCGCAACCGCAAGTGAAACAGCTGGCGCGGGCCTGCCACAACTGCACGAGCCCCGTAATCCCGGTACAGATCTTGACCTAGATCGCGTCATGGCGGTGCAGGTGAATACTTCTGCCGTTGAACGCCGTTGCGCCACCTTGCCCGGGCGACGTTCCCTGAAAAAAGATCACCAAGCCGCTTGGATGTTGCGCGCAATTTCTATGATCGACCTGACCACTCTGTCAGGTGATGATACTGAAGGTCGCGTGCGTCGTCTCTGCGCTAAGGCTCGTAATCCCGTCGCACCCACCGCTTTGGCAGCGTTGGGCATGCCCTCAGTCACCACCGGCGCGGTTTGCGTTTACCACGACATGATCGAAACCGCTGTTGATGCCCTCAAAGGCACGGGCATTCCCGTTGCGGCCGTTTCCACGGGTTTTCCTGCAGGCTTATCGCCCTTCCATCTGCGTGTTGCAGAGATCGAAGAAAGCGTCAAAGCCGGTGCCAAAGAAATCGACATTGTGATTTCCCGCCGTCATGTTTTAACCCAAAACTGGCAAGCCCTTTACGATGAAATGCGTGAATTCCGCCGTGTCTGTGGCGATGCCCATGTCAAAGCCATCCTTGCCACCGGCGAACTTGGTTCCCTGCGCAATGTCGCCCGTGCATCTCTTATCTGCATGATGGCTGGTGCCGACTTCATCAAAACCTCCACCGGTAAGGAAAGCGTGAATGCCACCCTGCCCGTCTCTCTCGTCATGATCCGCGCCATTCGAGACTATTACGACTGGACCGGATACCGCGTCGGCTACAAGCCCGCTGGCGGCATCTCAAAAGCCAAAGACGCGGTGACATATCTTACCCTGATCAAGGACGAACTGGGGGATCGTTGGCTGCGCCCAGATCTATTCCGTTTCGGTGCCTCATCCCTTTTGGGCGATATTGAGCGTCAACTCGAGCACCATCTCACCGGCCGTTACTCCGCCGCCAACCGTCATGCCATTGGGTAAACCTATGCCTGCTCAACTCGTTTACGCCCTAATCTTGGCAGTTGTTCTAGCAACAAATTGGCACCTGTCATCGCAACGCCGCAAACTGCTGGCCCGGGCTGTCTCAAATCTGCCCGACTCTGCGAAAAGCCTCGTCGGCGCAGCTCCCAATTGGGCACCGCCCCCTGCTGCACACTGCACGGGAGAGCTGCAAACCTACCGTCAGCTTTTCACCACAACCAAACTGCCCACAACCTTCCTTTGGGTGCTCTATATCCTTTTTCTCGTCACCGCCTACATCTGGGGACCACAATGATGACCATCGCAGAGATTTTCGACACCATGGACTATGGCCCAGCCCCAGAAGGTAACAAAGAAGCCATCGCTTGGCTTGAAAGCCACAATAATTCCTTCGGGCATTTCATCAATGGCGCATTCACCAAAGCGCGGGAAAATTTCAAAAGTCACAATCCTGCCAATGGCGACTTTCTTGCGGATTTGACTGAAGGTAGTGCAGACGACGTAAACACCGCCGTCAAAGCCGCCCGATCAGCGCAGAAGTCTTGGGCTAAGACAACGGGTCATGAACGTGCCAAAACCCTCTACGCCATTGCCCGCCTTGTGCAAAAACACGCGCGCATCCTTGCCGTTCTTGAAACCATGGATAACGGCAAACCGATCCGCGAAAGCCGCGACATCGATGTTCCTTTGGTTGCGCGCCATTTTTACTATCACGCAGGCATGGCGCAACTGGCAGACACCGAAATGTCTGGCCGCGAAGCGCTTGGCGTTTGTGGCCAAATCATTCCTTGGAACTTCCCCCTGCTGATGCTCGCATGGAAGGTTGCGCCGGCCCTAGCCATGGGCAACACCGTGGTATTGAAGCCAGCGGAGTACACCTCTCTCACAGCACTTATGTTCGCTGAAATCTGCCAAGAAGCTGGCGTTCCCGCAGGTGTCGTTAACATTGTCACCGGCCATGGTCACACAGGCGAAGCCATTGTAACCCACTCAGATATCAACAAAATCGCATTCACCGGCTCTACCCCTGTTGGTCGCCGCATCCGTGAACTAACTGCGGGTTCCGGCAAAGCTCTAACCTTAGAACTTGGAGGCAAGTCCCCCTATATCGTCTTTGAGGACGCCGACATCGACAGCGCCGTTGAAGGTCTTGTTGACGCGATTTGGTTCAATCAGGGTCAGGTCTGCTGTGCCGGGTCTCGTTTGCTGGTGCAGGAAGGAATTGCCGAACAATTCTACGCTAAACTGCGTGCGCGCATGGATAAACTTCGCATCGGTGATCCGCTTGATAAATGCATCGATGTCGGCGCAATTGTCGATACGAAACAGCTTGAACGCATCACCCATATGGTTGACACTCACGGCCATGAAGGCGAAGTCCACCACGCCACCTGCGACATGCCCGAAGGTGGCTGCTACTACCCCCCAACCCTCATCACCGGTCTGCACCCTGCAGCCACTTTGATGCAGGAAGAGATCTTTGGCCCAGTGCTGGTTGGCACCACTTTCCGCACCCCAGCGGAAGCCGTGGAAGTTGCAAATAACACCCGCTACGGCCTCGCCGCATCTGTCTGGACTGAGAACGTCAATCTCGCCCTTGATATCGCTCCAAAACTGAAATGTGGCGTGGTCTGGACCAACGCGACAAATCTTTTTGATGCCGCGGCAGGCTTTGGCGGCACCCGCGAAAGTGGATTTGGTCGCGAAGGTGGCTGGGAAGGTCTCTCAGCTTACAGCAAACCCGTTGAGGCTGGCAAAAAACTGGCTCCAATCCCACCTTTCACCGACGGTGATGCAGCTGCACCTGCAGGCATTGACCGGACCGCGAAATTCTACATCGGTGGCAAACAAGCCCGTCCTGATGCAGGTCACGTTCAAACCATCTGGTCTCCTAAAGGCAAACCCCTTGGGCAAGTAGGTATTGGCAGTCGCAAAGACATCCGCAACGCCGTGGAAGCCGCCGCCAAAGCCCGCGTAAGCTGGGGCAAAACCACTGGGCACCTGCGCGCCCAAATTCTGTATTACATCGGGGAAAACCTGTCAGCTCGTGCCGACGAATTCGCCGCGCGTCTTGATGACATGTCCGGCAAGAAACGCGGCAAAGCTGAGGTCGAAGCCAGCGTCAGCGCCCTCTTCACCGCCGCTGCCTGGGCCGATAAATACGACGGCCAAGCCCATGGCGTACCCATTCGTGGTGTGGCCCTAGCGATGAAAGAAGCCATCGGCACAATCGGAGTACTTTGCCCTGATGACGCCCCGCTTTTGGGTCTCATCACTGCGATGGCATCCGCAATGGCGATGGGCAACGCTTCTGTATTGGTTGCCTCCCACGCGTTCCCGCTGACTGCAACTGACTTCTATCAAGTGCTTGAAACATCTGATGTGCCCGCTGGAGTCGTCAACATCATCACCGGCGATCACGCTGAATTGGCTGTGACCCTTGCCGATCATCTTGATATCGACGCCGTCTGGAGTTTCTCATCAAGCGATATTTCTGCTGATATCGAAGCCCGTTCCGCAGGCAACCTTAAACGCACCTGGGTCAATAACGCCCGCACCCGCGACTGGAATGCACCGGATATGCGCCCCTTCCTAGAACAGGCGACCGAGGTAAAAAACATTTGGATCCCCTGGGGCGAATAACCCACTACACATCACCTAAACAAAACCCCGCCAAGGATCACTCCTGGCGGGGTTTTTCATGTCAAATGTATCGTTAAAGACCTCAAACTCTGCCGCTTAGGCACTTTAAAGTCATTAAAGTTTCTGCCGATTCAGGTTACCGCCGAGGTTTCTCACGCCATGTCCCAATCCAATCCGTGAACCGCCCCCAGACACCCCGCGCCCGATCAGATGCCGCATCCATATGTCCATCGACCGCATCCAAAGTCGGATCAAGATTACGTTCCCTGAACTGTCGCCAAGCCGCACGTAAAAACACATAAGCAACGATCACAAAACCAAAGAAAAAGATATTAAACCACGGTATGATACGCACGCCGGGGCCATCCACAGCACGTACGCCAATGGCATTCGGAAACACCGTCATCAGCTTGTTACGCCAGCCGTAATGGGTCAAAACAACCCATTGTTCATCGTCCCTTGGCGACACCACAGCAGCAGCCTCAGCCTGAAGGTTGGAGCTATCGAACTTGAAATAAGGCGGCCAAATCCAGCCAGTGTCTTCATTGCGATAGACCATCACTTCCTCAGATTCCCGACGGAAAAATCCCCAAATCCAAGTCTTGCGCCGAACTGTGTTGATCAGACGCATATCACGGTTGGCAGCTTCAACACTGCCGCTATCTGCTTGGGCATAGAACATTCTGTTATACCACGAAAAATCCTGCCTAATGATCTCGGTTGAGGTCACGCGAACTACATCGTGTTGCGGCAAAATATAGTGGGCAAGGCCACCCACCAACACGATTATAAGCACCTTCAATCCAAATTTTATTCTGTGCAGCATGAGGTCCTCAATTCGTGTTTGTTACAAAGAAAGCCGTGGTCACAAAGACCACCGGCACAACATAAATCAGCAATATCAGCTTCTTACGGAAGCCCTTCTCATAAGATACCATGCCCGCTTCGATATGTGCAGAACGAGCATTATCGTCACCTTGCGGATCGGCGTCCCAATCTTTCTCAAGACGTTCCAACCGTACGGACCGGGAATACCAAGACACAAGGCAATAGATCACCGTCATACCGAGAAAACCAAATATTATCAGACGGATAAATCCCATATTCCTCTCCCTATTTTACAACGCGTTGCCCCAAGGGCCGGAAAATTTCTGCCCCCGGTTACCTGCGCGGGATGTGTCTTCTGTCATCAAAGTCTCGCGTCCAAATAGCGCCTCACGCGCGCCTGCCTTATCTACCATATAATCACGCGCCAAGAAATCTGCCACCCAGGACTTCTTCGCATCCGGCCAGCCGTTATAAGCATGATAAAACTGTTCCTTATGGCAGATAAACAACTGGCGAATATCGCGCGGTGAAAGCTCCGACAGCAGCATGTTCACCAAGTCACGGTCCGCATGATTACGCGCGCGCAGTGTATAGAAATACGCCGGATGTTCTGACGTAATCTTTGGCCACTTTCCGCCGCCATTCGTCCAGCGCAGAAGCGCCGCTAAACCATGAAACTCCTCAGGCAGATTAGAACCATAGCGTCGTGCCATGGCGCGAATATCACGTCTTGTAGCGCCTGTCAGATCTTCACCCGCATCAGCCGCCACATCAACCACGATAAAGTCCATTTTCTGCTGTAGAACCGCACTGGCATCCACCCCACGCGCTTTCACGATGGGTTCCACCAAGTCGTTATATTCCAAGAACTTCGCAATCTGGTTTTTATTCGAGAAATCAAACACATGCTTAATTGGAAGCTTATCGCCCAGCGCCACTTTATCCAAATGAGATATCAGCGCGGGGTGATCCATGTCTTGAAACAGATACAACCCACCAAAATGTGCCGTCCAGAAATTTTCCTGGCTGAACATCGGTATTTTTAGGGTAATCGGTTGGCGCGTGACGTCGCCGGTTTTCTTCGCCAGCGTGATCATATCGGCAATCAACACATCATCTAACCAACCGTCAGGTTCCGTGCGAAACCGCGTGATCATACCTTCCAAACGCTTGGCGTCCGACACATGGGCCTCGGTCGTGTCGGCTTCAATCGTGATCTGGCGGATATCAAAAAGCGTACGGACCTCGTCCACTGAATAGACGGAATTGAGTAATTCCCCCGCCACCGCATCACGGGTGGTCAGGGCGAAAAGCTGGCTTTCATTCTGGTCAATAAACTGGCGCAAAATCCCGCGCGAGGTCGAGAATTTTGCGTTCAACAAAGGCGCAGTTTTTTGATCCGTGGTCAGCAGAATAAACTGCCGATTACAGCCCCCGTGATTCAAATACAGATGATCCCCCAGCTCATCCCCGATCTCGGGAGAATAGCCAGAAATATCAATGTGGAAGTCCGTCAGTTCTGTCGTCTTCCCCGTCAGATTCTCCAGCGCACGGTTGTAACGCGCGACCAAAGTGGGTGAGGAAACCTCAATCAAATTGCCAAACATTAGGCCATGTTGGATGAGACGTTTCATACTTCAGTTTTTCCTGTGCGTTGCATCAACAGCATACGTGCCAGCCAAAACGTACCAATAAGTATGGCACCTGAAACCTTCATGGAATTCAATGAAGATAACAGATTGTCTAACATCCAGTCGAGTCCGGCAGAGTGTATCATAGGTGTTTCTGGAAACCATATGTTCCGTTCATAAAGGTCCCACCGGACCTCATTCAACCAAATCAAAGCGAAAAGAATCACTACCCCCTGCACCTGTAACCTCCAGATGTTTTCAACAAACATTGTTGATCTACGCCCCAACCAGATACCCAAGATAAGCGGAGCACCGAATTCAATTGCAAATAGCAGACTGACATTGCCCATCAGACGTTCTTCCTCTTGTCATCACCACCAAGCGCAGCAAAGCTGCGCGCGCCCCTTCCTTCCCCCCATGGGAAGGGGCGCAAATCGCCAAGATGGCAGAGGTTGAAGGACGGCATCACCCTTTCCCCTCCAGATACCGCCGCTTCGCTTCTTCCATCCGGCCCATATCACGCACGGCGTTTTCAATGGCGACCTCATCGGATTTATCGGCATAGCGGAATTCACTGTCGGCGTAGCGGTTGATCTCCTGCACGACCATATCCACGGTGATCGGTTGGCGCATGTCAGAAATCATCGCAAGCTTGGTGTTATAGTCTTTGAACAGGAAGAGATCGGGATTTTCCATCCACTCGTCCGGCAGTTCAAAATCCATCGCACGGACCTTCACCGCATCCGTGATGTTTTTGATGGCACGCCCCGTGAAGCGTTCGTCCGCCTGCTGGATCGCCTTCAAATAGCTGCCCAACTTGGCGATGGTGTCAAGCTTGCCGATCTGTGCCTCGGTCTGCTCCCAAACACGCAGCAGCCCTTCTTCATGCGGTTTACCATGGCCCGAGAAACTGGCGGCGACGGCTTTTTTGATCTCTTGGGCGGCAAACAATTCATGATCACCCGTGGGGATATCATGGTTCTTGCCCATCAGCAGATGCAGGATATCGATATAGTCGTCGCGCGTTTGTGGCCCATCCACGAGGAAACGCGCACCGGCGCGTTGACGTAGCGCATCATCGACGTTTTCGGGATAGTTTGAGAACATGCCAAAAGTGCAATTGCCACGCACAACCGTATTGGCCCCCGCAAAGCTTTCCATCAGAACAGCAGTGATTTCCAGCTGCCCAGTGCTTGATTGTCGGTCACCGCGCTTACCCGCCAACTGGTCAATATCGTCGATTGTGCCAAAGCCAACGACATTCGGATCAAGCACATTATTAATGAAAGCCTTGGCGTTCTGCCCGGATTTCCCCTGATAGCTGTCAATATTATCTGTCGATAGGTTTTGGTAACGGAAGGGATACCCCGCGACCTGACAGTAATCATTGATCAGCCCGGCCATCATCTGAATAAGCGTGGTTTTCCCGGTGCCCGGCTTACCATCCCCCATGAAGGTAAAGATGAAACCACCAAGTTCGGCAAAGGGGTTCAGCTTACGTTCAAAGTCATAAGCCATCACCATTTTCGCAAGTTTCATCGACTGATATTTCGCGATGTGGTTGCCAACAACTTCGTTGGGCTTTTTGAAGCTCATGGTCAGCTTGCTGCCCTTGGCGGCGCGTGCTGGGGTGAAGCCAGCGATCGTCAGATCATCTGCTTCTACCTTCCAAGATGCCGCATGGAATGCTTCCAACCGAGTAGCGTTTTGCGCACGCAGGCTGACCTTCTCCATCAGTTTTTCGCAGAAGGCCATGACTGTAGCGACAAGTTTGACTTCTTCAGTCAGGTTTGAAAGCTCCTGGTCCAACTCCCACAGGGCGCCATGCAACGCAAGCTGACCGTTATCAGTCAAAACTTCCTCAACCTCGCCAATATCTGCGGTTGTTTCCGTGGCATGTGGGGCCAGAAGGAAAGATGCGGCGTTGGCAAAAACGGACAAGGTGACCAAGGCTTCAGCGGTCAGAAATTCACTGAAAGCGACCTTCCGGTCAGCCCCCAACGCCCCTTGCAGATTCTCGCGCTTTAAAGCGGCTAGTTCAGTTGCCTCGCCGTAATTTTCCGCGACAGACAAAGCAATTGCAATCGCACGGCGCAGGTCATTCAACACGGTCGCCTCCATGGGCGAGGTCAGCGGATCATCCCCGCCTAATCCTTCTATGCGCGCAATTAGCTGCACACCTTCGGGCCGCGCCGTGGAACGTGTCACAAGGCCCGGTGTGGTGGTGCGAAAACGTCGGCGTGTTGGAATGCCAGAAGACCCACCATTCGCAGCCACAGCTTCGCGCCCCTTGCCAATACGTGGCGTATGGTCAATCCCGGCCAACATATTTCCAGAGGCATCATAATGCTTACGAATATCGTCTTCAGGCAGTTCCATCTGATCGGCTGAATGGCTCATAATTTTACCTTTTTAATTCTGCTTTAACTCTGGCCCCATTTCATCTTGCGGGAAAAACTCCCGCAGGAGGCGAGATATTTTCAACGGTAGCGCAGCACGCGCCCTTTTTCGCTAACGACAAATTTCTCTACATTGGCAAAACCCGGAGGCTTCATATCATCGAGCACTTGGAATGGGCGTTCCGGCATGATAATAGCGCGTTTGGTCTGCGTTGCCCCCGTTTCCACACCACGGCCAGAGAAGGGATCAAGCTTGAACACTTCGCGTTCCACCGTGGAGAACCAGCCGGATTTCTCCTGCATGACGCGTTCGCTTTCCAAATCCTCAACCGTCCAGGCCAGCGCCCAGTCATCCCCCACATCTGCACGGGCTTTTTCAAGCACCTCGCGGATCGGCCCGCTTTGACGCGTAAAGGCCGAAGAATACATCGGCCCAATATGAATACGGCGCAGGCGTTTGGGGTGCAGGTCGTCAAAATCCCGATCGAAACCTTTGGCAATTGTCACCAGTTTCAAGCCATTCAATGCTTGGGCCATAAGGTGATGTTGTACACCGGGCCAGCGACGGCTGTCTTTAGGCAGGGTTGTGCGGCCCGTATCTTCCAGCGTCATCAGGTAGATAACTGGCAGATTGACTTGATTATCCCAAGTCGCCCAATGCACAAGGAATTCGCGACGGTCATCGTCGACATTACCTTGCCAAATTGCCACTGGATCATTGGAAGCCCAGAAGAGTTGCCCCTGCAGAAGCTCCTCATAATATTGCCGCTGGGACAGGGCAAATTGCAACAGGGTCGGGATCGACAAATCACCGACAATCTGGCGGATCATATCGTCTTTCAACGTCTCCGCGGATGGTAAATTGCGCAGATGATTTTCCGCTTGGCTGGCGTCCGTCGCCATACGCAAGATTTCCGCCAATACGGGAAACCCGCTTTCCTTGCGGTCGATCGTCATCTCATCGGCGGTCATGCCTCCGATACGCCCGGTCATCAGGTATTTGGTCGAAAGCGCCTGAAACGTATAAGATAACCCGGTCAAATAGCGCGTCAAAACGGCCATTTCCGCTTTGGAATATTCCCGTTCCTGCTGCATCACCGCCGCCACCCGTGTCAGGTGGCGGGTGATGCGTCGGAACTTCGAAAAATACCGCCGTGCCAAACGACCATCCGAGAGGTCGGCGTGATCGCGGGTGAGGTCAACTTCAGTCATTCTTGTTATCTTTCAGAGTATCATCAGGCGACCATATCCAACAGATCAGTTTCCAGCCTTTCTCAAGCCAAGGGTGCATCAACACAATACCCCACATTGCAATGGGCAAACAAAACCACGCGGCCGCTACTACTCCCGATGCAACCAATGCTTCTTGAATAGAATCTCCGCGTACAAGGCCCACTATAAAAACCGAAGCACCAATCATCAGCCCTAGTGCCGAACCGATAATTGATGCCGTTTTCAGGCGAAGCTTACCCGCCATACAGGTTCTTGTCGTGTTTCTCGACGATCTTCTCGAAACGGCGGGCGAAACGCTCGTCTGACTTCGCTTTGGCTTCCAGAACTTCGCGTGCGAAAACCATGTGATCTTCGTGGGCTTCCATCATCTCAGCCATGCGCTGGTTGGTGGCAGAGCCAATCGCGGCCATGGCGGTTTGGGCCTTCTGGTCGGTTTCAACGCCAATTTCATTGATTTTATGGGCAACATCTTGTTGCTGCGCGGTTTTCAAAGAGCTGGTCAGCGCTTCATACAGAACCACACGTTGCTTGGTGTCTGTTTGCAGCTTGTTGATCAGAACCATCTGGGTCGCGGCTTGGTTTTGCAAACTATCAACCCAGGTTTTACCCTTCTCGATATAGCGTTCCAACGTTTGGGATTTCGCGATCTTGACCTGTTCTTCCTGAACCATGGCGTTGTATTGTTCGTTCAACGCAGCCAGTTCAGTTTCCAGCTTGGTACGCGCCGCCGCGTCTTGTTCAACGGCAATCTTATTCTCAAGCCCGATGATCTTTGGATCCATGCCCTGAATATCGGCTTTCAGCGTTTCCAGCTCACCCACAGTCATTTCACGCTCGTCCAGCGTTTCAACTAGGTTAGCCGAGACCTTTTCTTTCTGCTCATTCAGCACGGTCAACTGACCTTCAAGCAGTTTCACAATCACATCCGATTTGGAAATCAGATCTTGCAGCTTGTCATCCACGGTCGCATCGCGCATCCGTTCTTGACGCATGCTTTCAGACTTCGCCTTAGAGAAAATCCCGATGAAGGTTTCCATGCCGGTTTTTGTGCGCATTTCGTCAAACTCGCGCGAGAACCCGGCGGTGACGTCATCCAATCCCATGATCAGTTCCGCGATATTGGCGTTCATCAGTTCGGTATGAGCGTGCACATCTTCAAGCGATGCGCTTTCAATGTCGATATCGCTTTCGCCTGATTTCATCTTGGCGCGCGCGGTTTCGATCTGACTGGTAATTGCTTCAATCTGCGCCTGCGCTTCTGAAACCTGCTGTTGGCTTTGCTGAATCTGCGTGTTAAAATCGGCCATGGTGCTCCTCAATTTATTTTACTTATTGTACCCAATATAGGTTTGATAACGGATTTTCGAAGGCATGGGCAGGGGGAAATCCCCCAAACACCTTCATTTAGCTATATTTTAAACGGCTGATTACAGTGACAATATTTCTTTAACCAACGCACTTTCGCCGTCTTCCAAGGCATCGATTACATTGAAATGGTGTAGATCGGGGACAATGGTCAAGCCGCCCTTCCAAGCCTCAGCGAGCCATGTCGCCTGATCAATAAACGCCGGGCGCTCACTCCCACCAACCCAACAGGTGATAGGCACACTACGTGGATTTTCTTCACGCAGTGGGCTTTCCGCCCATGCTAGGGCCTCATCCATCGCGAAATCGTCATTCATTGTGGTTTCCACCAGCGGGCGTAAATCAGTCAGCGGTGAAATTGGAACAACTTTCACCAGACGATCTGCGACCGCATCCGCCAACCCAACATCTTGGCACAACATGCGCGCCACCAGATGCCCACCCGCGGAATGGCCAGTCAGTGCAATTGGCCCATGTGTCATGCCTGCGATGTGATGCACGGCTTGACGAATTTCCTCAGTGATGCCAGCAATCGTTGCCTCAGGTGCCAAGGTGTATGACGGCATCGCCACGGCCCAGCCATTATCTTGCGCGCCCTTCGCCAGATGTGACCAATTTTTGTTATCAAACGCCCGCCAATACCCGCCATGGACGAAAATCAACGTGCCAAGCGGTTTGCTATCCGGCAGAAACAGATCAAATTGCTGACGCGGCGCTTCACCATAAGACAGGTTCAGCCGTGCACGCCC
>Ga0209292_1006209_pt1 | contig 11859 bp, 10 predicted proteins | sample GOMGulsemesocosm_2_FD_184634 | JGI IMG/M metagenome (GOLD analysis project Ga0209292, IMG submission 184634) | Methane-oxidizing microbial communities from mesocosms in the Gulf of Mexico - GOM9C Gulf of Mexico (SPAdes) (version 2) | ecosystem: Environmental > Aquatic > Marine > Cold seeps...
CTCCTTGCTGGTAGCCTTTTAGATGGCACTGATCAATTAACCAACCTGCGGCTAATTTAATATCATCGCCGGCAGGATAATGCGGGATATTGGGATGCTGAGTCGCTATCGCGTTAAACTGCGTCTTACTGATGATCGGGTTTTTAAAGAAGCTACCCGCATTGCCAAGCTTATTCGGATCCGGTAGTTTTTGTTGACGCGTAAGGCAAACCTGCTTAAAGATAGCTAATGCTGAAGCTTCAGCGCCTAGACTCGCTAACGGTCCATAGTTAATTTTGGCAACCCAAGGTTTGTGTAATTTAATCCCCACAGCGGTGATCACCGCACTATCTTTGAGCTCACCTTTGAAAATACTGTCACGATAACCAAATTCACATTCAGCTGGTGTATAACGATGTACCGCTAGGGTTTCTATATCAAGTACATCTACATAATCACAGACATCCTTCAACTCTACGCCATAAGCACCAATATTCTGTACTGGCGCGGCACCGACAACACCAGGGATCAACGCCAGATTTTCTAAGCCATCATAACCTTGGGCTAAGGTCCATTGCACAAACTCATGCCAATTTTCCCCCGCAGCCACATGTAAACAAACGACATCATCTGCCGATTCATTAACAGCTATGCCCGTCAAGCAAATCCGGATCACGAGCCCATCAAAGTCATCACAAAATAATAAATTACTGCCTCCACCAAGAATCAGTCGCTGAGGTGCCGGGATCGCGAGCGCTAATTTAAGCTCAGTTAAACTCGTTACGGTGACAAATTGCGTAGCATAAGCATCAACACCGAAGCTGGTATAAGGTTTTAAATTGTGATTTTTTAGTATTTGCATGAAATAATTAACACTCATAAGGCATAATTCCCTGCAGATAGTAACGTATCTGCATGCAAAACCGAATAATAAAAGGCAACAAGATGCAGTTTCAATGGTTGAAAAAAATAGAGAACCCGTTAGTTAAGCCTTTCTACAAGCAATACTTGCCCTACTCTCGCCCCAATAAAGCCGAGCATATTGCCGTTTTAAGAGATAATAGCAAAGAGGGTAATAAGATTGTGGCTTGCGCACGACTACGTCCTATCGGTGAATTGTCGCTATTAACTGGCATGCTGGTCTCACCCGATCACCGAGGACAACGCCTAGGCCATCATATTTTACAGCAGATGCGTCCAAAATTTCAGAGCAATAAAACCTTTACGTTTGCCCTGCCTCATCTTGAGCAGTTTTACTGTCAGCATGACTTCTATCCAACAACACAAGCCCCGAACGATATTCTGCAACGTTTTTTGGCCTATCAAAAACAAGGTAAAGAGCTGCTGTTATTAGGCTTTAATGATTCTAATCAAGCTGACATCTGATTATCTTTATAATAAAGTGAAATTACGTTAAGCTGATCACAGCCCATAATTAGACTAATAGACATCATGACAATTAAAACAGACGAACTTAGAACAACCTATATCGATCAGGTGATCACTCCGAGTCAACTGATTAAAGAGTTTCCATTATCTGATAACGCCGCCCAGCAACTGGTAGATAAGCGCCGTGAAATCGAAGCGATTATTGAAGGTAAAGATAAACGCCTGCTGGTTATCATTGGTCCTTGCTCAATCCATGATACTAGCGCCGCTTTAGATTACGCTCGCCGTCTGAAACCATTACAAGAACAATATAAAGACAGTTTAGTGATTGCAATGCGTGTTTACTTCGAAAAGCCACGTACCATTGTGGGCTGGAAAGGTTTGATCAGTGATCCAGACTTAAATGGTAAATATCAAGCCAATAAAGGTCTACGTTTAGCACGTAAACTATTAGTGGATATTACTGAGATCGGCTTACCAATCGCCACTGAATTTTTAGACATGGTTAACGGTCAATACATTGCCGATTTAATTAGCTGGGGCGCAATTGGCGCGAGAACCACTGAAAGCCAAGTTCACCGTGAAATGGCGTCAGCGTTATCTTGTCCTGTTGGTTTCAAAAATGGTACTGATGGTAATACTAAGATTGCTATTGATGCAGTGCGTGCAGCGCAAGTACCACACATTTTCTACTCTCCAGATAAAGACGGCTTAATGACGGTATACCAAACTCACGGCAACCCATTTGGTCATGTTATCTTACGTGGTGGTAAAACCCCTAACTATGAAAAATCTCACATTGACGTAGCCACTAAAGCATTAAGCGATGCTGGTTTAGCTCCGTCTGTTGTGGTTGATTTCAGCCATGGTAATAGCGAGAAAAAACACAAAAATCAGTTAAAAGTAGCTGACGATGTAATGGCACAAATGCGTACTGGTAGCATGCAGATTTCAGGCATTATGGCAGAAAGCTTTATCGAAGAAGGTAATCAAGCAGTTGTTGCTGGTGAGCCACTTGTTTATGGTAAGAGCATTACTGATGCTTGTATCCACTGGCAAGATACTGAAAAGCTATTAGCAGACCTTGCTCAAGCAGCAAGTGACCGTATCGAAATAACAAAATAATAAAAACGTTATTGAATGATGAATGCCAAAAAGCCGCGTTACTTCATTATTTGAATTAGCGCGGCTTTTTATTATCTTAAATCTGCTTAGTCAGAATAACTTAACAGATGATGCTTTGCAGATCAGCGTCGAAACGATTAAGCATATGTGTAGACTGAATACGACGAATAGTGCCTGACTTACCACGAATAACTAAGGTTTCAGTGGTCACTTGGTTACCTTTACGTTGTACACCTTCGACCAAATCACCTTTGGTAATGCCCGCTGCAGCAAAAATTACATTATCGTTTTTAGCTAATTTGTCTAAAGGTAAAATTTCACCCACAACTAAACCGAGAGCTTCACAACGTGTGATTTCAATCTCGCCTGCAGCGCGGTTTTCAGGTGTATCACCTTTAACATCATGACGCGCTAATAATCGCGCCTGCATGTTACCGTCCATAGCTCGAATAGCTGCTGCAGAAATGACCCCTTCAGGTGCACCACCAATGCAGTACATCATATCGACTTCACTATCTGGCATACAACATAAGATAGATGCCGCAACATCGCCATCAGGTAAAGCAAATACGCGAACCCCCATGGTTTGCATTGCTTTGATCTTGTCATCATGACGCGGTTTAGCCAAGGTCACTACCGTTAACTCACTAATATCTTTATTAAGCGCCTTAGCAACGTTGCGGATATTATCTTCAAGGGAGAGTTGTAAGTCGATTGCATCTTTTGCATCTGGACCTACAACTATCTTCTCCATATACATATCAGGCGCTTTAAGAAATGAGCCTTTTTCACCGACAGCCAATACAGCAACGGCATTGGATTGACCCATAGCAGTCATACGCGTACCTTCAATCGGATCAACTGCGATATCAACTGCATCAGCACCGGCTATTTTAGTACCGACCTTTTCACCGATATATAGCATAGGTGCTTCATCTATTTCACCTTCACCAATAACAATTTCACCATCAATGTCGATTTTATTTAGCATCACACGCATGGCTTCAACAGCAGCACCATCAGCAATATTTTTATCACCACGGCCTAACCATTTATAACCAGCAAGAGCAGCGGCTTCAACAACACGCGAAAATTCAATGGCAAGTGTACGATTCATCTCTTAACTCCTATATATAAGTAGGTACATTTTAAGTTACCACCTACATAATTACAATTTGAGAGTACTTATATTTACAAATGGCACTCCCAATGCAACAGTATCTTATTATGCGCTAATCACCACATCCGTTTGTGGTATGCAGCTACACGCCAATACCTTCTTCGCCTTCTTACCATCATCCGTCAACGCATGATCGGCAAGTACCCGTACTTCACCCGACTCTAACGTTACCCGACAAACACCACAATAACCTGCACGGCAGTTATAAGGGATGTTCACCCCATTCTTTTCGGCTTGCTCTAATAAAGTGGTTTTGTTGTCACCGACAAAGCTGGTATCCCAGCTATCCAATAAGATATTCACTGGTTTGCCAGGGGTATCAGAATGTTTATGATCACCAAAGCTTTCTTGGAATTGCTGGTCACTAGGCACAGCCAATGCCGTGAGTGCGGTTTCCATTGTTGTCATAAAGGCTTCTGGTCCGCAGACATAGACAGAACGTTCACTAATATCTCGCACCACGTCAGCCAGCATTTGCTGATCAATACGTCCTCTTAAACCACTCCAGTCGCTTTGAGTACTTTCTCCAGTCAGAGTTAGCACCAAGCGCATATTAGTGTGTTGACGAGTCAGTAACTGTAACTCGTCAAGGGCAATCAGGTCCGCGGAGGTTTTAGCGCTGTAGAAGAAGACGATGTCTTTATCGCATTCAGTATCGGCATAATAACGCGCCATCGATAACATAGGCGTAATACCACTCCCGGCCGACAACAGTAATAACTTTTGCGTCGTCGCCGTAAACGCATGGAAAGGTCCACGTGGTGATGAAGCACCTAAACGACCACCAACCGTTAAATTATCATTCAACCAATTTGATGCTTTACCTTCAGGTACACGCTTTACCGTGATAGCTAATAAATCAGGTCTGCTAGGTGATGATGACAAGGTGTAATTACGCATCACCAAGTCCTGACCAATCTTTAAATTAAGGGTAATAAATTGACCGGGTTTATAATTCAATAGTGCAGCCGGTTCGACCCGAAAGCGAAATGTTTTAGTATCAGGGGTTTCATCAATAACCGCGACACAACATAACTGTCGGGTTTCACTTTTACCCCATAAGGTTTTAGCTTGTTGCTGAGGTGGATGCTTCACGGCTGCTTTGGCTGCTGACACCACAGGTTTCTGTTTAGGACGATTGTCGGCATAAAATTTAGGCTGGTGATACTCCAACACTTCAATACTATCGCCAAGCTTAATCTGCGCAGTATTATGACTAATTAAATTTTGTCCGAAATCAATCCGACCATCATTATCTTTGCGGAATAAGTTTAATGTTTTAAGTGGTTCTTTGTCGTCAGCAAAGTGAGTTTGACCAGGACTCAAAGTAGTAAAGATACAGCGTTCACAAGATTTCACTAATTCAAATTCGGCATCACCAATTTTGATGCGCTTCCAAGTATCTTCAGCAAAAGGTTCACAACCGGTTACGACTAGGTTAGTCCGAAATTGACGCATGTCTATTGGTCGCGTTGTACTACGGTTTAGTTCATCGAGAGAGGCTTGCGAGATTAATAGCAGCGGATAACCATCAGCAAAGCCTACCTGTTTATCAACATTAGCAACTTGCCGAGACGATTTATCGCCAAAATAAAGCAACTGGCAGTCAACCCCCAAAAACTTAGTTAACCATCGATTCATGTCATCACTGCAACGCTGCGCATCAATCTTTGTTCCCCAAACGGTGACATCGGTATAGTCTTGTTGCAGTTCTTTAAAGATGAAAGCGATCGGTGGCATGTGTGGCGCAGAAAGCATGATACCTTGCGCAGAAATTTCAACCTTGATAGTCGATATTTTAGGTTGAGTTCGACCGGTAATAAATTGTCCTTGCATGTCACTAATAATAAAGCGGCGATCATGCTCTAAGCCCATTTCACTGACTTGAGAATCTGTTAAGTTAATTGCTTTTGCAGACTTTAATGGATAAATAGCCAGTCCAGATAAATTTATTTTAGTCACGAATTAATTCCCTTACTGTAACGACGCTCGCACCTGCAGATGACCGCTCATAATAACGGTTCACACACTGTTTATATAATAGATCATTTAACGGTTTACATAGACCGTTATATAGCACCCTACATATCGGTCTGTATAATAGCTCATATAACAGAAAGCGCAATAAAATACTGAGCAAGATAATAACTTACAATAATAACGCCATAAGCACTATGGAACTGTTTTTTAAATCTATCGAATGCTAATGTCGCATCTGAAAACAAAAACACTAACGCACCAACAAAAGCATAAAGGCTGGCTGTACTACCCAAGCTAAAGTAGCGCTCACCGCTGATCCACGCCATGATCACTATGATGCTCATGTACACAAATACAGGCACTTTCATTTCCGCTAACGATGGCCATAGCAGAGTTAGATACAGCATTGCGATGATAGTTAAAGGCAAGATCAGCGCCCAAGAATAACTCAGCTCAAGCTGCATCGAGAACGCAATAATATAAGCAAGGTGGGCAACCAAGAAGCTCAACAAACCGGGAATAAATCTGTCTTTGGGTAACATAAGGAAGATATCGCCCAAGGTTGAGAGCAATAAACCCAGTAAAACTAGCCAGACATAATCATTAAGCTCAGGCGCTAAATACCAACACAGCGCAGTAATAGCCAGCGTCGTGACGGGCTTGAACACATAGAATAACCATTTTCTATCTTGGTAGGCACCATATAAATGCAGTAATGCACATATAGAAATAACCACAGTGCTCATCATTAACGTCGTTGTAAGTTCCATTTTGACTCTTCCATTGCATCGAATAAATACTCGATTCTGAGTCATTTCCCTCATCACACACAAGTATTAAAGCATTGTAAATGTGCGCTAGTTAACATTTACAAACATAACAACCTGTAATTTAAATCTTACGGTAGACATAAATCGGCTAATTATACTAATTTATTCACTCATAGACACTTAGGAGGCTATAATCATGGAACAGCAACAAGCATTACAAAATCACCTTATCGCGATTGAAATGTATATCTGCCATTTAGGTAAAACATTTGAAGAAGCTTGTGACGAACTGAATCTTGATATTACTGACCAGCTAGCCCTAAAAAGCATGATGGTGGCATAACTAAGCCATCATAAAAAAATACACGAATAAATCTATTCTTCTGAGCCGGTCTTTATTTTTTTATTGATCGGTAATACCACATCAGATACCGGTATTTCAAAACCGAGTACACGTACAGTCTCATCAATTAAGGCTTGTTTGGATATCGGTTTGTTAATACAGCCTTGCATCTCCGCTTGTTTGCACTTTACTAAATCAAATTTATAAGTATCTTCAGCTAGCGCTATGATGGGGGTATTATGATTCTCACTGCTACCAGAACGCAGTAGTTTTGAGGTTGCGGTTCCATCCGTTCCTGGTATCTGCATATAAATAATATCAAACTTATACTTGGGAATAAGTTCTAGTGCTTCTAAGCCTGTACCAGCGGTAAATACCTGCATTTGTAACTGCGCCATCGTTTGCTGAAAAACAATTTGATTAATCTTGTTATCCTCGATCAATAATACTTTTAATCCCGCTAATTTATCTACTGCCAGATCATTGCTGCCGACAATATGCTGTGTACGTAGTTGATGAGCTCGAGGTAACCTTAAATTTATTTTAAACTGTGCTCCCTCCCCTAATGTGCTATCGACTTGTAAAGACCCTTGCATAAGATTAATGAGACGTGAACAAATCGCTAAGCTTAAACCTCCGCTTGGTAAATCATTTGATTTATGATGATAAGCCTGCTCCTTGCTATCAAATAAATTCGCCAGCTTAGTCGCTGGTATGCCAATACCTGTATCACTGATCGTAAATACCAGTTCCGCCATTTCACCCTGCTCATGTGTTTTATCAACATTTGTACAAACAACTTTAAGTTCAACAAATCCTCGGTCAGTAAATTTCAGCGCATTGGCAACTAAGTTTACTAGTACTTGTTGCAGGCGAACAGGATCGCCAATATAGAAACGATGTAAATCTTCGTTATAACTCAAGCTAAAGCGTACGCGTAAGTTATGGCTGATGAATGGACGAAGCGAGGTATAAACTTGATCAAGTATTGCTAATAAATCAAAACGTACTTTTCCTAACTCAACATTACCTGACTCTATTTTAGAATAATCAGCAACATCGTTAAGCACCATCTGCATGTGATTGGCTGAGTGTTTCATTAATTTTAAATATTCCATCGACTTCATGCCTTGCGGCATTTCACACAATAACTCTGCAGTGCCCAAAATACTATTCATGGGGGTTCGAATGTCATTCGTTAAACTCTCGACAAACTGTTGTTTAGATTGCGCTAAAAGTAATTTATTTACCTTAGGTTCAGTCATGGTTTGCAACTGAGAGTTTAATAAATCCACCACTCCATCCAATTCAATATAAGGCGAACTAAATGGTTCATAATGATTGTCATTATTCGCCGCTACATCTTGGCATTTTTGTTGTAAAGCCGCCAAAGGCTGAGAAACTAATTTTTGTAGTACAATCTTAGTGATAACCAGTACGGTGAGTAATAACGGTAATACCACAAGCAGTATATTGACCTTAAGGGTGGCAATTAACTCAGCCTGTAGCGGGGTGACTTGTTGACTCAGCACTTCAATCGTAATAAATATGCCTGCAATAACCGCTGCTGACATAACTAGCAGTAGCGTTTGTATTTTGTTAAATAACGACGATTGTAAAATGACTTTACCTGAATCAACCTTGTGTGCCCGCATAGCATATATCCTTCTATTTCCTATTTAATAAATTTAGCCAATATTGGTAAAATTGCTGCAATAACTAATATTTTTTCGCTAATAGCAAATATCCAATGCGCTTTTAAAAGGGATAATCATTTATTTCTGCAAGCATGTTCCGTTTATGCTGTACAATAGTAACTAGTGACTAGAAAATAGGGTTGGAATTTGAGCTGTGCTCCTATATAGTTCTCGCCCCTAAATAATTTCTAGCAATTATTTTTATTCTATTTTAAGAGGTAGCTTCTTTGCGCTTTCAAGATTTCGGTATCGATCCACGTTTAATCAGTTCAATCGAGCATTTAGGATTTGAACAAGCAACAGAGGTGCAGGAAGCAGCTATTCCACTTATTTTAGGTGGCTGTGACATCATGGCTACATCGCAAACGGGTAGTGGTAAAACCATTGCTTATGGTCTGCCAATATTACAGCGTATGCTAAAGCAACGTCGCTTCGAACACCGCGCGGTACGTGCAGTGATCTTAGCGCCAACGCGTGAGCTTGCGATCCAGGTACATGCAAACATGAAACATTTAGGCATGAGCCTAGATTATCAAATTCAATTGATTATTGGTCGTGAATCATTTCAGCACCAAGAAAAATTACTGCGTAAAAATCCAGAAGTATTAATTGCGACACCAGGTCGTCTACTTGATCATATCCGTGAAAAAACAATTTCACTTGAGCACTTAGAATTCTTAGTACTGGATGAAGCAGACCGTATGTTAGACATGGGTTTCCGTGATGACGTATCTGCAATTTCAAACAGCGCGCCAAACGTAAAACGTCAAACCATGTTGTTCTCTGCAACACTAGAGCACGTTGACGTTGCTAATATTTGTAACCAAGTATTGCGCGCACCAGAACGTATCGAGATTAACCGCTCAAACGATCAACATGAGAAAATTGAACAACGTCTGTATTTCGCTGACAACCTGACGCACAAAGAAGAACAGTTAGTGCATCTGGCTAAAACTGAAGATTATCGCCAACTGTTAATCTTCACAGCAACAAAGTTAGATACAGAACGTCTAGCAAAAATCTTAGTTGATAACGATATCAATGCGACTTCGATTCACGGTGACATGTTACAAAATCAACGTAAACGCACGTTAGAAGATTTCCGTCGTGGTCGTGTTGAAGTATTAGTAGCAACCGACGTTGCTGCGCGTGGTCTTGATATCCGTACATTAAGCCATGTTATCAACTTTGATTTACCGATTAACCCAGAAGACTTTATCCACCGTACTGGTCGTACTGGTCGTGCAGGCGCAACTGGTATTGCGATCTCACTCGTTAGTCCAAAAGATTGGACTTCATTTGGTAAGATCCAAAGCTACTTAAAAATTAAACTGCCTTGCACTATGTTAGAAGGTTTTGAAGCTAAATTTAAAGGCTTTAAACCAAAACCAGCGAAGAAACGTTTACCTGCAAGTAATAAAGGTCGTCCAGCAAAACTTGCGCGTAAAGGTGATAAGAATGCACCTCAACATAAGCAAAATACCGCGCCTAAGCAAGATAAGAAACAAGCGATGCGTGATTCCATGGCCAGTGCCGTGGATGGTGGTTTCGCACCGATGAAGAGAAAGCCAAGAGCTGAAATCATCGATGATGGTCACGAAGAAGATTAATACTAAAAACCTGCTCCCGAGCAGGTTTTTTTATTTATACTGCTTGTATCTTTTTGTTTAGCTCACAGGAGAGCAACCATGGCAGGATTAAGTTTAATCGCCCTACTCGATGATATCGCATCGGTGCTGGATGATGTTGCACTGATGACCAAAGTCGCCGCGAAGAAAACCGCAGGTGTGTTAGGTGATGATCTGGCGCTTAACGCCCAGCAAGTATCTGGTGTCAGTGCCGACCGTGAACTCCCTGTGGTTTGGAAAGTGGCTAAAGGTTCTTTTAAAAATAAAGCGATTTTAGTACCTGCCGCACTGCTAATTAGCGCGATTGCACCTTGGTTAATTACGCCATTATTACTTATCGGTGGTTTGTTCTTATGTTTTGAAGGTGCTGAAAAGCTCCATCATGCTAAATCAACACCTGATACTGAATCCAGCAACGATGATGATGCGTTAGCAGGGTTAACAGTCGAAGAGTTTGAGGATAGAAAGGTCAAAGGAGCGATCAGAACAGATTTCATTTTATCTGCTGAGATCATTGTCATTGCGCTTGGCACCGTGCAAATACAATCATTAACAACCCAGCTAACCGTGGTGAGTTTAATCGCTTTATTAATGACAATTGGTGTTTATGGCTTAGTTGCAGGGATCGTGAAAATGGATGATGTCGGTTTATATTTAGTGAATAACAGCCAAGCAAAAACTATTAAGCATTATCTGGGTAGTGGCTTACTGAGTTTTGCACCCAAATTGATGCGTTCACTTGCCGTAATAGGGACAGTTGCTATGTTCCTGGTCGGTGGCAGCATTGTCCTACACAGTATTCCTGGTTCTCATTATATGGTTCACGCGATACTCACTGCACTACCTGAAGTATTATCACATAATGTTGTTGTGACTAGCGTTATGCCCGTATTGATTGATGGTATTGTAGGACTATTAGCAGGCTTTATGGTGTTGATGGTAGTAACGACTATACAAAAGCTAAAACGCTGATTAATGCTCCAACCGTGATCATGAGTAACGATAATCAGGGCATCAGCATATATCGATACCATTGTCGTTACTCATCACACAATACCTATATTAAAGGTTAGCGCTTAACACCAAATTTCAGGTTTGATCGTAATACTCGCATCGCCAGATAACACTTGAATATCACCATCTTGGATCATCAGTTGTAGTTCCATGTTACGGCTATATAATTTTTCCATTTGCTCTGCCGTTTCATCACTAATAAATTGAATTGATAAGTTATCTGCGCTGTATTTAATCTTCTTAAACCATAACGCCGCACTGCGATCACCATAGGTATAAACCGTCGCTTTCTGTGCTTGATTACTGGCTTTCTTTAGACGCTTGTCCGATGGCTGACCTAAATCAATCCATTGCTCAATCACACCAATATCAGATTTGTACCAAATATCCGGTTCTTCATCTTCACCTAGGCCTTTAGTAAAGCTTAAACGTGCTTCTGCATCCACGTTTAGCATCCATGCTAGCAAACGTAACATAAGACGGTTATCGTTCTCTGAAGGATGCTGAGCAAGGGTAAGCGGGATATCATTCAGGTAAACATGATTATCAAGATCAACGATTGATATTTTTGCTTTTAAAATTGTTGCTGTTAACGCCATGGAGGTCACTAATAAAGGGGATATGACAGGCATGATACACCAGTCTTTAAAGCAAGAAAGCTTAAGGTAAAAAAAAAGCCTAATAATCGTAAATTGCTTTCACAACTTACCGACTATTAGGCTTTATCGAACCGCTTTAACGATCTATTTAATTA
>Ga0209292_1006210_pt1 | contig 11858 bp, 8 predicted proteins | sample GOMGulsemesocosm_2_FD_184634 | JGI IMG/M metagenome (GOLD analysis project Ga0209292, IMG submission 184634) | Methane-oxidizing microbial communities from mesocosms in the Gulf of Mexico - GOM9C Gulf of Mexico (SPAdes) (version 2) | ecosystem: Environmental > Aquatic > Marine > Cold seeps...
TGCTATTTTGTCTTCATAACTAGTCACTTAAAAATTAATTGTATTTTTTTTGTGTTTTTCAGATTATAAAGAATAAAAACACCTATATTTGCAACCGCTTAACGGCCTCGTAGCATAACTGAATAGTGCACTTGATTACGGCTCAAGAGGTTGGAGGTTTGAATCCTCCCGAGGTCACAACAAAAAGCAAGTTATATTTTATAACTTGCTTTTTTTATGTTTTAAAACGAAAAACACTTCTTTTTTAAAAAACCACCAGCTATTTCACTGATGGTTTTTACCGCCTTTAATTAACAACAACAGATAATTAAAAGGTTTTTATTTAAATCCTAGATCAGCTCCATCTGTTAACCACTCCATGGTAAATCTTCTAAACATTAAAGAACTGTTATCAAATCCTGCGGAATTCGTAGCTTCGTAAATTGCAGCTAAAGAACCATCTGGTAAGGTCAATATTTGACTGTACCCATAGTAGACCTCATTTTCTTCTAGTTGTTTTGTTTTCCAGGTCTCCCCCTCATCAACACTATAACTAATGAGTCCTCCCTTACGTTTGCTACCTACATTTTTAGTAGAAGAATACACCAAGATACTTTTTTGACCAGCATAGGTGCTAGAATAACGTCTTGCATTCTGATTACATCTCACATAATCAAAATTCGAATCGACCCATCCTGGTGCTTGGTAACTTCCATCATTCATATTAAACAACAACTCTTGTTTAAATCCACGTACATCACTAGGACGAGAAATAAAACGCACATAGCCTTTTTTATCTCCCTCTAATTCCATCACAGTCATTTCCTCTACAACTTCTGGCCTGTTTGCAACATCTAAAATTGCATGTTCTGCCCAGGTATCAGTATCAAAGTTATAGCCTAACAAAGCCATTCTTTTTTCTGCATTATATCCGGTAACACCTGCAACCAAAAAACTACCATTGTACGTATTGTCCGCCATTAGTTGAATACCATTGGTCGGTCTAATTCTAACATCTTTTCCATCAAAAGACGAGTAAATACGTGGTCCATTCTGATGATGTGCCGTCCATGTAACACCGTCATCTAGACTCTGCATCACCAACATTCCACCTTGATACGTTCCCAACACATGCATGCGCCCATCTACTTTTTTGTCGGCAACAATAGTGATTGCACCAAAATCTGTAGTGCTATTTCCATCGTAAATCACCTTTGTAGACCAAGTAGCACCAAAATCCGTACTTCTACTGATCAATACATGGTCCCAATCTCTATCTGTTCCAGGATCTACCGCAGGATTATCACCTAAACGCCCTTCAGAAACCACCACAATAGTTCCTTTATTTGACACCACAGCAGTGGGTATTCTCACTCTATAATAGTTCCCATCATTACTATAAGCAGTTTTATTTCCTTGAACAATTCGAACAGGACTTAAGGTTTTTGGACCTGAAATACCATAATCAGACGTTTCATCCAATCCTCCCCAAGTATGAGCATCCCAATCATACAAAATACCTTCAGTATCCGGAGTGGGAGTTGGATCAGGTGTAGGCGTTGGGTTTACAGGAAAATTATTATCGGAAACCTCTTTTGAGCATTGCGCAGACAGTAGCCCTACCGCAAGGATCAACAAATAACATAGTTTCATCTGTTTCATTTTTAGTTTATTTTTTAATGAGTTTTTATAACTATAAAATCACTCAACCCCCGTTTAATATTAACAAGGCAGGAGTGTCATGAGTTTTTTTAAAAAAAACACCACCCCTAAAAAAGAGGTGGTGAATAATTTAATCAAACATTAATATCCTTCGGTTTGTACTAAACTAGGATTTCTTGTCATAATAGATCTACTTAAAGGGCTATATAAAGGCATCGTTCCGTACGAATACATGTCAGGTGCATAGGTTTCTAAAATAGTTTTCACAGTATTACTACCTCCAAAACGCATCATTTGGAACCAACGTTTCCCTTCTCCCATGGTTTCTAATAAATATTCTTTTACTAAAAACTGAGTCACCAAGTCTACATCAGCAGGTAATTCTGTAGCTACTCCTGCTCTATCACGAACTTCTGTAATAGCATTGATTGCTAAATCAGCATTTCCTAATAGCAACTGCGCTTCTGCTTCCATCAATTTTAATTCACCTGCTCTGTACAAAATCACATCACTGGTATAATTTCTATTTCCAGAGGCATCATCAAAATCACCTCGATACTTAAAGGCAATTCCTCCCATATCAGTCCCGTCAGTATCAACTAAAGACATAAAAGTAGCAGCGGCACGTGGATCATTTTCAGCTAAAAACACATTACAAATTTCCGGTTTGAAAGTCAAGTAATTAAAACTTGTACTGTTATTCCCTGGGTTTACATCATTCTTAGCAGGGGTATAAACATAGTCCGAACCTAATAAACGAATATTATCTAAAATATGAATTTTAGCGCCTCCGGTAAACAAGCGTACCCAAATAGCACCATCCGCCTTGGCCACAGGTGTAAAATCAATTTGATGTAACGTTGTATACTCTTTGTATTTATTATCAATAACTACACTTCCAACTTCCGACCAAGAACCACCTTGATCTGTAGATACTTCAAAGGTTAAGGTTCTTTCCAAATCCGTATAAGTGCTGGCATTTCCTACAGCTTTGGCCAATGTTCCAATATAATCAATATCAGACATGGTTTCTGGCAATTTAATTAACACTGTTGCACCTGGATTCACACGTGCATAGCCTTCTCCAACACTATCAAAAGGAGACTCGACCACGTTATTTTTTAAAGAGTTTCCACCACCATCATTATCCCATCCGATAGCACCACTCGTTTCTGGACCAATCCAAGCACCATTCAAGGTGTAAGCACCATCCCAAGCATTGTAAGAATTTCCTGTTTGTGCTTCACCATCCACTAAACTACCTGATTCGAAGGTAATAAAAGTCTCCTCTTTGTTACTTGCTGCATCCACACCGTTTACTTGTGCAATCTGCATAAACTTATCGTAACTGATATACATTCTACTAGCCAACGGCTTACTTCCTGTTTCGTCAATATCGAAAGGCATAGACCAAATAACTTCTTGGTTTCTTTCGTTATTTACATCAAATATAGAAGCGTAATTTGGTTTTAAAGAGGTTTCTCCTGTTCCGAAACATTCGGAAATTGCGTCCAATGCAGCTTGTGCATTTACGGCAATATCTACTCCTAAAACAGTTGCTTTTGTTAAAGAAACTTCTGCCTTTATAGCCAATAAAGCTGGGCGAGACATATAATATTTATCGTTCGCAGCAGTACTTGTCATATAAGACAATCCATTTTCGATATCACTATCAATTAAGGCATACACATCAGCTATTGGTGAACGAGGAATTTGCAACGCAGTGATGTCATCAAAACTAGAAATATGCTCAGCAACAAGAGGAACATCTCCCCATACACGCGCTAACATAAAATAAGAATATGCTCTCACTCCATACGCCATTCCAATCATAGCACTTTTTTCATCTTCGCTGTTAAATTCCATTCCTGGAACAAACTCCAAAATAGCATTTGCTTCTGCAATCGCATTGTACAAACCATCAAACTGAGGCCCTGTATTCTCGTCGTTTAATCTGTTTTCAAAGCTGTATTGATAACCCGAACCATGAGTCACCTCAAAACCATAGGTATAAGCTTCTCCTCTCATATCTCCCCATTGGAAATACTCAAAGTCCATGATAGACCTCAATTTACTGTGCATTCCTGCCAAGGCTCCCCTAGCATCTTCTTCGTTTTGCCAAAATGAATCGTCCGTAATCGAACTCACAGGCGTCTGGTCTAGATCATCTACACAACTATATGTAAACACCGCAAACACAGCTATTGTTATGAATTTTATATATTTTTTCATATTTATATTTTAAATTTTAAGCGATTAAAAGGAAACGTTTACACCTAAAGTAAGTGTTCTAGGTAATGGGTATTGGAAATTATTTTGGTCACTTGTTCCTCCTTTTTCTGGTTGATATCCATCATACTTCGTAAAATAATACAAGTTTTGACCTGTTCCATAAACTTCTACTTTAGACAAAGGCAATTTACTCAACCATTTCTCTGGCAATACATAATTCAAAGAAACATCTCTCAAACATAAATAATCACCTTTAGAATATAGATTAGACCCACCTCTATTCCAGTTCCCCATTGGGTCACCTTGGTAGTACTGCGCCACCGAACTTGTCGTATTAAGTGGAGTCCACATTTCTGTCATACCTGGCATCATAGTTAAATTAGCGGTATAACGTCCGTTTCTATACCTAGTTTCGTAATCATATACTGTATGCCCTATCGCATAATCCATATTTACACGTAACGTGATATCTTTATATCTAAACGTATTGATAATTCCACCAACATGAGGCGCTTTTGAATTCCCTAAATAAGTTCGGTCCAAAGAATTGATGACACCATCTCCATTTAAATCTTTCCATTTCACATCTCCACCACCTTTCGCTACTCTATCAGCTGTAGTTACTAAACCATCGCCATTTGTATCTACAATTTGGAAGTTTTCGTCCATAATAAAACGACCATTTCCTCCATTTGCTTTCGTATCAACAATACCATCCGCAACTGCTTCTTCCCAAGAATCATACACTCCATCAGCCACATAACCATAAATTTTTCCTAGTTCTTGACCTTCTTGGTAACCTCCTACCCAAATAGTACTTGTAGGATCGTTTGGATCTGCAATTTGAATACCACCAATACGATTATTATCAATACCGTTTTCTGGTAATTTTAAAACTTTGGTGGTGTTATGAGCATAATTAACTCCTAAATCCCAAGAAAAATCTTCTGAACGAATCACCTGAGCATTAATTGCTACCTCGATACCATTATTACCCAGTTCTGCAAAATTAGTTTTGATACTTTTGAATCCAGTACTTGCAGGTAAGCTAATACTTTGTAATAAATCTGTAGTACGTCTGTCGTAATAATCTACTAAAACAGCCACTCTATCATTAAATAATCCTAGATCTAAACCAACGTCAAAGGTTTTAGTAGTTTCCCATTTCAATCCGGCATTAGACAGACTCTTTTTATAAACAGCACCTGATCCACCATAGATATCTGTACCATATTCACCTTGCCAAGTGTACAACCCTAGGTTATTATTATTCCCTGTCTCCCCGTAAGAGGCTCTAATTTTAAATTTAGAAACAACATCTTCTACCCCTAAATCCTTGTAAAATGCTTCATTATGTGCATTCCACCCAAAAGAAAGCCCTTTAAAAGTTCCCCATTGATTGTCTGACCCAAACCTTGAAGATCCATCTCTACGTAAACTCGCTTGAAATAAATAGGTTTTATTGTAGTCATAAATTAAACGACCGACAAAACCAATCATTACGTCTTTTGTGTATTTACTATAAGGGATGTCGTGAGCTTCCGTTCCAGCCCCCATGGTATGAATAACATCGGTTCCAGACATTTTGGATGCCGAATTAGAATAAAAATAATCTTTAGATGAATACGAAGCAACTCCTGTTAAATTAAAGTTATGTACATCATTCAATGTCTTATTATACGACAATACTCCATCAAACTGTTTGATCCAGTTGACCGCGGTAACAGCTCTTTTAATACGATTTGTATTTAAGGAAGTTCCATTCAAATACGCATCCATTGAGGTGTTTTGTAGGGTTTCTACATGATAAATAGATCCTTTAGGAGAAAAATTTAAATCCTCTGTAATATCCCAGTCAAATCCAAATAAAGCAGTCCAACGTGTTTTTCTTTCATCTTGAATCAAGTGGTCATTAACATACTCTGGATTGGCCATCATTTGGTTTACACCCGGAGCCAAAGAACCATCAGCAAACGTATACTTAGTACTTGGTGCCATGTTTGGAGACCTTAAAATAGCATTACGCAAGTGACTACTAGAACTAAAGTTAGAAGAAGAAAAACCAGAAGGTTGATCAGTCATTTCGTGAGACATTTCAAATTTACCAAACACTCTAAAATTATCTGTTAACTTTCGATCTGAGTTTAATACAGCGGAATACAAATCATAGTTTGTATTGACTAAAATACCTTCATCATTCAAAGCTCCTAAACCTAAATAGAAAGAACTTTTTTCATCTGCTCCAGAAAAACTAAAGTTATTTTCTTTACGTACACCTGTTTGGTAATTTACATCATACCAATCGGTATCTTTAAAAATCAAATCTTTTCCTGTAACTGGATCAACCATAGAAGAGTACCCCTCTCCTAACAAATAACTGTTATCATCATTTAATAACATGGTCGTATACAAGGTGTTGTTAGTCAGGTCATTTCCTGTCCCATAACTATTAGCATTGTCCAAACCTCCCAAGGCAGCAGCTCTAGCATCACCTCCATAAGAAGTAACCACACTATTATTAAACAAACCACTATTTACTTGACCTAAACGAGCGATTGCAATATAATCTGCTCCTCCAATTTGTCTAAAATTTTCATTTCTAAACGATGAAAAACCAAGTCGAGATTTATAAGTAATCTCACTTTTCCCTTTAGTTCCAGTTTTCGTAGTAATGATAATTACCCCGTTAGAACCTCTGGCACCATAGACTGCCGTAGAAGTTGCATCTTTTAACACTTGCATTGTCTTGATATTATCAGAACGAAGTCCTTTAATTTCATTTCTCTCTACACCATCTACAATGTAAAGAGGAGCACTTCCACCGGAAATAGAACTACCACCACGTAATACAATAGAGGGGGAAGCTCCTGGCTGGCCAGAAGAATTTACAACTGTTAAACCGGCAACACGTCCTTGTAATGCCTGTGTAGCATTTGAATAAACGATATTTTCGATTTCATCAGTATCTACGCTTGCAATAGCACTTGATACGGTTTCTCTCGATTGTTTTCCATACCCAATAATCAATACCTCATCTAAGACATCCGAATCTTCGGAGAGTGATACATTAACCACCTTTTGATTGGTAATTTTAATTTCCTTTGTAGTATAGCCCATATAGCTAATCACAATTGTTGTTCCTGATTTTGCCACGATACGATACTTACCGTCAAAATCACTTTGCACACCAACCCCCGTTCCTTTTACAAGAACATTTGCTCCAGGCAATGGTTGATTCGTAGCATCAGTAATTGTTCCTGATACCATTCCTTCTTGTGCATTTGCGTGCAAGCAAACGAGCAAAAAAGAAAACATTAACATGTTTTTAATAAAGTTTAGTTTTTGTTTCATACTTTTTTAATTGTTTTATGTATAACATAATGCGAAGTTCCGAAAAACAATTTTATCCAACAAATTATATTTACTTTATTTTTAAACACTACAGCGTTTTCGTTTTCATTATTCTCAATATTACACAGTGCATACCTCTAAAAAATACATATTTCTCATCTATCAGTATTAATAAGTGTAAATAATACATTAATAAAACAAGCCCAATATTAACATTCATAAGGAAACAACGATTTAGTAGTCCTAGTAAAACATATAAAAAACAAGATATTCGTCTACAGATTAATGTCTTATATCTAAAAAATAAATACTTTCAAAAATATTTTATTACCATCGCCTTTGATAATCTCAACAATTGTTTTAGATTTGCATTATGTTATACATAAAAACCGTTAACCATGGAAATTAAAAATTTAATCGCAGCAGCCTATGCACCATTGAAAGAAGACCTTTCTTTGAACCTAGGCATTATAAAATCATATAGTTCTTTTTTACAACGTAATAAGGTAGCCGGAGTGTTTATCAACGGGTCTACAGGAGACTTTACTTCTTTAACAGTTGAAGAACGAAAAGCAATTATGGAGGGTTGGTCTAGTGAAAGTTCAGAAGACTTTTTTGTAATTAACCACGTTGGACATACAAGCTTGGATGTAGCAAAGGACTTAGCAGCGCATTCTGTTGGAAAAGCGGATGCCATTGCAACACTCGCTCCTTACTACTTTAAAACAAGATCTTTACAATGTTTAGTTGATTATTGTAGAGACATTGCTGCCGCTGCACCAGAATTACCATTTTACTATTACCACATTCCAGGATTAACAGGAGCAGATTACAATATGGTAGATTTCTTGGCATTAGCTAAGGATCAGATTCCAAGTTTGGAAGGGATAAAATTTACAAATAACAATGTGATTGATTTTTCATACTCTAAAGATGTAGAAGATGGAAAATACAATATCTTATATGGAGTAGATGAAATGTTCTTATCAGGATTACCCTACGGAGCTACAGGATGGGTTGGTAGTACTTACAACCATGCTGCACCATTATATTATGCCATAAAAGCAGCATTTGATGAAGGCGATTATGACAAAGCTAGAGCATTGCAAACCAAGTCTGCACAATTTGTGGATACCTTAAATGCTATGGGAGGATTTAATGGAGCTGCAAAATCTTTTATGAAAACATTAGGTGTTGATTGTGGTCCAAGTAGGTTCCCACATACTACATTAACTGAAAACCAACTTGAGCAAGCAACAAAAGAACTAAAAGAATTAGGTATTTTAGAGCACTTAAGCAAATAAATAAACCATTAGTACCATCAAAACTCGTCTTCAAAAGTTACTAGCTTTTGCAGACGGGTTTATTTTTTTTAATACATTTAAACTCACAATATGATAATTGACAAACTTGAAAACAGCGATTTATATATTGCCATGCATCCCAATTTTAAAAAAGCGTTCGACTTTTTAAAACACACAGATATTTCAAGTCTTTCTAGTGGGAAACAAGAAATTGAAGGAGACTCCATATTTGCCATGGTCAACAGATACCACACGGACACTCCAGAAGTTGTACAATTAGAAGCCCATAAAAAATACATAGATTTACAATATGTGTACAGTGGAAATGAAACTTTAGGGTTTGTTCCATTAACAAACCAAACACCAAGTAAGACTTACGACAAAGAGAATGATTTTCAGCTCTTTGAAGAAACATATAATGAGTTAGCATTTAATAAAGGTATGTTTAGCATCTTATACCCAGATGATATACATGCTCCAGGATTAAAGCTAAACAACCGTGAAGCAGTGATAAAAGTTGTACTGAAAATTTTAATTTAATTACACCTTCTTTATAATTTAATTACACAAAAAAAGCATTGCTGTTGAGCAATGCTTTTTTAATATATTTACTTTTACCTTATAAAATTCGGTTAAAATGAGGGTCTAAATGATGCCTCATAGCAGTTCTAAATGTCTCAGGAGAACCAACTTTAAGATTGTCCAACAAATCTCTATGGGTCACCGTTTTTGGAGGGACATAGTCGTTATCAAATTCCTCGTGTTCATGAACAAATTCGAAAATTGGTAATAATAACGTTTGGAAACGCTGCAAAGTTATGTTCCTAGCTATTTGATACAATTTTCCGTGAAATTTTATTTCATGATTTAAACTAAACGAAGCACCTGCGTCTTCTATTTTGTCTTCTTCTTCAACTATCTTTTCCAATTCAATCAAATCCTTCTCTGTCTTACGAGCAAAAAGAGCATCTGCCATTCCCATCTCCAACATCATACGCAGTTCATACAAATTTATCAAGACATCGTTTCCTAATAACTTCGGGTCCAAAACACGTTCAAAATTATCTATAAAATCAGGTTGCGTTAAAATCATCCCTCGATGTTTTTTACTCTCTACCAAACCAAGGGTTCTCAAACGCAATAACGCTTCGCGAACTACTGTTCTACTCACTCCTAAAGATTCTGCAAATTCCATTTCTTTAGGGATGGCATCCCCAGGAACTAACTCATTTTCTTTGATAAAATCGACTAAACGAAGTTCTACCTTATCAACAAGTGATAAATTTTTTAACGGAACTATTTTCTTGAATTTTTTTTTTGTAGACATGTTAACTTGTTGGATCTAATTTTAACATAAAACCTTTATAAAAGTATCTCGGTTTCATTAATTTGCTTGCAAATGTACCAAAACACAATCGTTTTAGTCACTATAAAATAAAATTAGTTGATATTTTTGTATTTACCTAATTATATATGAATTATTTAGTAGATTTGTATTATGTACAACATATCAAAATAAAACCGTACAGAATTAAGAATGGCAATAATTTGGATCGTAATAATTCTCAATCGTTAACACCTTGAGAATGTTACGACACAAGCATCATAAAAAACATATACAATGAAAAATCACATAGATTTATATAAAAACACCTTATTAGACAATATAATCCCATTTTGGGAGCAGCACTCCATCGATTCTGAACACGGTGGCTACTTTACCTGTTTAGATAAAAACGGAGCTGTTTACGATACGGATAAATTTATGTGGCTCCAAGGAAGGCAAGCATGGATGTTCTCTATGCTTTACAATAAAGTAGAAAACAAGCAATCTTGGCTTGACAACGCAAAAAAAGGAATTGATTTTATCATAGAGCACGGAATGGACGCCGATGGACAATTCTATTTTTCGACTACCAAAGAAGGGGCACCATTAGTACAACCCTATAATATTTTTTCGGATTGTTTTGCAGCCATGGCCTTTAGCCAATACGCCATCGCAACAGGTGACGAAAAAATTAAGGAGTTGGCCATACAAACATACTACAACATACTTAAGAAAAAAGACAATCCAAAAGGGCAATACGAAAAAACAATCAACAACCGCCCGTTGAAAAGTTTTGCCTTACCAATGATTTTATCCAACTTAGTATTGGAATTGGAAGATGTATTACCTGCTGAGGAAGTTGAAAAAACGATTGCTTTTAGTGTTAACGAAATCATGGAGGTATTCTTGGATAAAAAATCTGGATTGATCTATGAATTTGTAAAACCTGACGGTAGCCTAGAGGACAGTTTTAATGGACGCTTACTTAATCCAGGCCACGGAATTGAAGCCATGTGGTTTATGATGGACATCGCCACAAGAACGAATGACACTGCTTTGATTCAGAAGGCAACGGACACCATTATTACCATTTTAGAATACAGTTGGGACACCAAACATGACGGAATTTTCTACTTCTTAGATGCCAAAGGAAATCCACCTCAACAATTAGAATGGGATCAAAAATTATGGTGGGTACACTTAGAAACCCTTGTAGGATTGACTAAAGCCTACGAACACACCCAAAGAGAAGACGTAAAAGAATGGTATAATAAAGTACATGACTATTCGTGGAAGCATTTCTCAGACAAAGAAGCAGGAGAATGGTTTGGGTATTTAAACCGTCAAGGGGAGGTTTTATTGAACCTAAAAGGAGGAAAATGGAAAGGTTGTTTCCACGTACCTAGAGCCATGTTCCAATGCTGGAAATCATTTGAAAACATTGAAAATAAAAAATAACATTAAGGGAATTCTTTACTCCTACTACTGATAAACATTTATTAGGATTAATATTCACCAAACACCTGCATACCTGATTTGTGTATTTATATGAGCTAATAACTTACACATCTCAAAGACAACTTTAAAAGACAAGTTATTCATCATAACTTGTCTTTTTTTTGCGCTAACTTCACGTATACTATAACCGTAACTACCTATTTCCCTCACTTAAAAGCAACACCTCTTCTACATTGACTACACAGCTACACCCTAGAATTTCAAGCGATGTACAAAGAGATTCTCGTAGAATTGATTAGTTAAACAACTAAAAAAAGAGAATTCATTCCTACTGTTTTGAACATAAGTATGGACAATTCTATACCTTCTCAACTCAAAAACAAACTTTCAATATTAGTACACAATAGCCAACCAATTAAGGAATATCGAAAACTTAAGTTCTCTTAATTTCTGCTAATTTAGTCTTCCTCTATAGATATTAACTTATAGCAAGCGGAAGAACAAGTAATTGTGACTCAGCTATGGCTCCTAGAAATCACATAAAA
>Ga0209292_1006211_pt1 | contig 11856 bp, 10 predicted proteins | sample GOMGulsemesocosm_2_FD_184634 | JGI IMG/M metagenome (GOLD analysis project Ga0209292, IMG submission 184634) | Methane-oxidizing microbial communities from mesocosms in the Gulf of Mexico - GOM9C Gulf of Mexico (SPAdes) (version 2) | ecosystem: Environmental > Aquatic > Marine > Cold seeps...
AACATTTTGACCACTTAATAGTGGTCAAAGTTTGAGTTTAGTTGATATAAATATCTTGTAACAATTGACTTAAATGATCATTTAACCAATCGCTTATTATTAAAGCACTAACCTTTTTACAAGGATCTGAACAATAATGAAAAAGTGGACTCTGCCTTTATTGCTAACCTGTTTAGCAGCGTGTGAACAAACACAAGCCCCCTTACAATCAGCGATAGATGATAACAAAGCTGAAATAGCTAAGACTAATAACAATGCCAACATTACTTTTATTGAAGAAGTAAAAACACAAGCAAATAAAACGGTTATCCCTTATAAGAAATTTCAGTTAAAAAATGGCTTAACTGTCATTTTGCATCAAGATCATTCAGATCCCTTAGTGCATGTTGATATGACTTATCACGTTGGCTCCGGTCGAGAAGACAGCGGTAAGTCTGGTTTTGCTCATTTTTTTGAACATATGATGTTTCAAGGCTCTGAACATGTTGCCGATGAACAGCATTTTAAATTAGTCACTGAAGCGGGTGGCACGATGAATGGCACCACTAACACTGACAGAACCAACTATTACCAAACTGTTCCCGTAAATCAACTGGAAAAAATGTTGTGGTTAGAGTCAGATCGCATGGGCTTTTTAGTTGATGCTGTTACCCAAGAAAAATTTGAAGTACAAAGAGAAACCGTTAAAAATGAACGCGGTCAAAGTGTAGATAACCGTCCTTATGGTCGATTAAGAGAGAGAGTATCTGCTGCTCTATATCCTGTTGGGCATCCTTACTCTTGGCCAGTCATTGGTTACATGGAGGATTTAAATAGAGTCGATGTTAATGATTTAAAAGCATTCTTTTTAAGGTGGTATGGACCAAATAATGCAACATTAACAATTGGCGGCGATATTGATGAGGAAAAAACATTAAAACTTGTTGAACAATATTTTGGTTCCATTCCGCGCGGCCCTGAAGTCGTCATGCCAGAAAAGCCAAGTGTCACCATAAAGAGCGACCGATATATTTCGATGGAAGATAATATCCATCTGCCTTTAGTCTATATGTCTTACCCAACAGTAAGTGTAAGGCATGAAGATGAAGCACCTTTAGATATACTATCAAGTATTTTAGGCGGAGGTAAAACCTCGTTACTCTATAAGAACCTGGTTAAAAATCAACTGGCTGTACAAGCCTCTGTTAGTCACCCCTGTGCCGAGCTAAGTTGTACTTTTAATTTATTAGCCTTACCACACCCTGCTTCAGGTAAATCATTAGCCGATATTGAAAAAATCATCCGTGATACTTTAATCGAATTTGAACAACGTGGTGTCGAAGACGATGACTTAATCAAAGTAAAAGCTCAAATGGAAGCAAGTTTTGTCTTTGGCCTACAAAGTGTTGCGGGTAAGGTCAGTCAACTAGCATCTAACCAAACATTTACCGGCGATCCGAATTATATTGAAAAAGATATTGCCCGTTATGCCAGTGTAAGCAAAGCCGATGTTATGCGTGTTTTTAAGAAATATATTAAGAATAAACACGGAGTGATCATGAGCATAGTGCCAAATGGCAAGCTCGATATGATAGCTGCAAAGGACAATTTTAGCCCTGAAAAACGAGCAATAGCCCAGACAGAAAAAACCAATACAACAGATTTAATTGTTCGTAAAGGTACAGATGATTTCGACCGTAATATAATACCCGCCGCAGGCGCCAATAGAGCGGTAACTGTCCCTAAAATGTGGAAGAAAAAATTGGATAATGGCATTCGTATTTTAGCGAGCCAAAGTCTAGAAACACCTACCACGTCAATATTACTAAAAATTCCTGCAGGACATTATTACGAAACCAAAGATAAAGCAGGTATGGTTGCCTTACTGGCCGATATGCTAAATGAGTCAACCACCAAACGTAGTGCCGAAGACATGAGTAAAGCATTGGACAAATTGGGTAGCTCAGTATTTATCTCCGCAGCAAACCATTATTTAATGATAAATATTAACGCATTAACAAAGAATATTGACGCTACCATGGACTTGGTTATTGAAAAACTGATGCAACCGGCATTTATTGAAAGTGAATTTGATAGAAATAAAAACAACACCATTCAGGGGATTATTAACAGTAAAAAGAATGCGGGTTATTTAGCTTCTACCGCCTATCGCCAACTTTTACATGCGGATAATATTGCTGCAACTTCAGGATCAGGGTCACAAGAAACGGTGCAAGGTATAACACTAAGTGATGTAAAGGCCTTTTACCACCGCCAAGTCAAACCCGATGGCGGTCAAATAATTGCAGTATCTGATTTAAATCAAACTAAATTACTAAAATTATTGAGTGCTTTTGACGGTTGGCAAGGCACAGGTGAAAAGCTCGAATTAACCTTGCCAAGATCGACGAGTAAAGTTGGCGTTATTTACTTAGTTAATAAAGAAGATGCGGCGCAATCTGCCATTCGCATTGGTAAACGCTCATTGACTCGAGATATTACCGGAGAGTACTACAAGTCTTACTTAATGAACTTTCCACTAGGCGGAGCATTTAATAGCCGTATTAATTTAAATTTACGAGAAGATAAAGGTTATACCTATGGTGCTCGTTCTTTTTTTAGCGCAGATAAATTATCAGGTACTTACACCGCTTCAGCAGAAGTTCGTGCAGACGCTACCGATAAGTCGATAGTGGAATTTATCAAAGAAATTAAAAATTACGCTGAAAATGGTATTACTGAAGAAGAGTTAGCCTTTATGCGTAAAGCGATTAATCAAAAAGATGCCTTGAAATACGAAACACCTCGAGCAAAATTGGGTTTTCTGGCGCAGTTATTAGAGCATAACTTAACACCTGACTATGTTAAAGAACGTGCCAATATCGTTGAAAATATCAGTGCCGCAGAAATTAACGCTTTAGCTAAAAAGCATTTAGACTTGAAAGAAATGCTGATGGTTGTTGTTGGCGATGCTAAAACCTTGAAACCCCAACTAGAAGCTTTAGGTTATCAAGTTCTAGATCATAAAATTTAAAATAAGTCATTTTATTCATGTTAGAATCCACTTGAGCGCAAATCTCAAGTGGAGCTTGCATATGGCCATTAGCGCCTAATGCTTTAGCCTTTCTCTCAACTATTAATAAATGACGACTAATGAATAACACTGCTAAATTTATAATTTCTTTAAGCTTATGTTGCTTTTGCTTTTTTGCAAATGGTGCAAACTCTACTGACGATACAACGTCAAGCAATGGCTCTAAAAGTACCACTAAAGAAATTAAGAAAAACCTCGATCAAGATGACAGTTATTGGGAATTAGATCTCGGTTTGCAGCTGGGTTTTAATCGCAATTATTTGCAAGGTGTCAACCGCAATAAAAATGGTGACATTGGCCTATCTCTTTTATTATCGGGTGGTTATTATTACAAAGATTTATTCGTTGAAGTACACCCCCTAGTCGGACGTCCGTTAACCTTTGGCTACAGCCTGCAACGCACTAAACACTTTGTAGTCAACATTATTGCTGAATCGCTATTTTCGGGCTTTGATGAAAGCTCGCAAAATTACGGCAATACGTTAACTGGCATTAAGCAAAGGAAAACATCTTTAGACGCTGGTATCGAAGTTTATTACAGTTATAAATACGGCGAAGCTCGATTTAGAGCGCTAAATGATATCTCTAATACCCACCAAGGAACGGTCGTCGCCTTTGACTATGCTTATCCTATTTTTATGAAACGTTGGATATTTTGGCCATCTTACGGTATTACTTGGTTAAGTGGTCAAAGTACCGACTATTATTTTGGTATCGATGAAAATGAAGTGCGAAATGACCGACCATTTTATCAGCCTTCAAGTGGCATAACGCAGCGCCTTAGCTTATACAGTTCATACCAATATAATACTTATCTATCCTTTTTTGCTCATGGCAGTTATGCCATTGTGAGTAACAATATCAATGATAGCCCACTCGTTGATCCCAATGACGACGCAATTAACTTAGGCTTGGGGGTATTGTGGTCATTCTAGGTATGGATACCTTGAAAAATAATGTTAGTAAACAACTGATGATTTTTATTTGCTCAGTTTTTATATTGTTTACAACATTAAGTTTTGCTCAAGCACAAGAAGTAATTAACAAAGCAGCGCCCGTTGCTATTGCAAGCATGGTTGCTAGCCCAAATGCTTGTGAACTATCTCCATTGGAGGAGTATTGCGAAATGACCTTCCATATTATTTGGGAGAGTCCAGTAACAAGTCGCTATTGTTTATATGCTGATGACGATTCTCCGGCAATACAATGCTGGAATAAAAGTAAGAGAGGCAGTGCGGAACTTAAATTTTCTGGCCATATACTCGATGAGAGTAAATCTTATATGTTAATCAACCGAGAAAATGGCATCACTGTCACAACGGTTAGTGTTCCTATCAGCGGCACCTTAAAGCAAAGACAAAGAGCCCAGCGACGACGTCGTGGTTTTTGGCGGATGTTCTAATTTTCCACGGGTTGAACTTCTGTAACTTCCAATTGATAAATTTCATTTAAAGCCTCCAAAAGCAATCGCTTGTGACAGTTTTTGACAACTTTTTACTCTCTGTGAACACCTTGGACACTTTACGACACAACAGGGAAAGAATTCGACAGTGATAATGAATATCCTTGTTGCAGTTTCCGAATACGACCAAGCAACAATTTAATGGAGTTCAAAAAAATGAAAAAATTTATCTTAGCATGTGCTTTAACTGCAATATCGACAACTCAACTAGTACAAGCAGATGAATATCCACAAAATCCGATATTAAGACCGTTAACCTTAACAGATGGCACAGTAAGACTGTCTGCCGGTGTAATTACTGGCGAGCAACACGATGGAGATACAGATACGAATATTCACTTAAATGCTTCTTACGGCTTGACTGACGACCTACAAATTGGTTTTGAAGGCTTAACTTACAGCCTGTTTGAGAATGAAAACCAGGGATTTGAATTAGCAATAAATCTTGGGGTTCGCGGTCATCACGATGATAATAGTGAACAAACTGGTGACAGTTTTGGTTATGGAACAAGTGTTTTTGGTAAACAAGTGATCACTGAAAATTTTGCCATCACCTTTGGTACCGGTTATACCTTCTGGAACGAAGAGCACATTGACAATAAATCAGAAGTTACTTATTCAATAGGTGCCATGACCAATATTGCAAAGGATTTAACGCTTTCTGGCCACTATACGTTTAGAGATTTGAAAGACTTTAAACAAGATAACGCTAATAATGTATCTATTGCCTTAAACTACGCTTTATCTGCTGATGTCGACCTAGGCCTTGCACTTAACTATTCAGATTTTGAAGAGAAAGTCGATAATATCGCTTTTCATCAATCAAGAGAAAAATCAGCAGCAGTATATGCAAGCTGGCGTTTCTAACCTTTACTAAATATATAGACGAATAAGCAGCAATAACAGTAAATTTAGACGTGTTTTAGACCAATAATTTGCTGCTTAAAGTGAAGGTTTTCATTTTGTATACGACCGGAATGACAGTATTAGATCGTTCCATAGACAAATAGAATTTAAACGAGCCATTAAGTCTCAAGGAACTACAATGAAGATATTTAAATTAATTAGCTTTTTGATCATTGCCTTTGCTTTATCGGCTTGTTCTTCTATTGGAAAAGAACAGAACAAATTTACTTACTTTCATCAGCAAGATGATTTTGATATTGCCAAGATCAGTCATTACAACATCGGCATAGTGGGTATAATTGATGATACAAATACTTTAACTCCAGTAGAAAAAGAGCAATTTACTTACGCCGCTTATCAATCATTCGTTAACGAAGTGGAAGATGACAATTTATTTACCACTGAAGATTTGGTTGCTGATATTGGTATTAAGAATTATCAAAAAGTTTACAGCGCGGCAAAAGTTAATGACACTGCGAGTATTTCGCAATTAATTTCAAATTTGGCTGTTGAAAACTCGACAAGTCGATATTTGCTGATCATGCGTTTGACTGAAATTCGCGACTTATATAAAGAGGGTTATTATGACCAAGGTAGCTTCTTTTCGAATAATTCATGCAACTCTTCGGGTTGGGCGTTAGGTTTAACGATGACAATTATCGATACCCAAAATGGAACTGAAGTATGGGGCGGACATTTAAACAAAAAAGATAAACAAGAGTATTGCGACGACAACGACGACTATAATGACATTCATCATGGTAGACATCATCGTATAGACAAACATGACAAAGACTCATTTTGGGCAGGTTTACTAATATTACTTGCCGTTGCTGTTATTGCCGAAGAACTCAATGATGATGAACCTAAAGAGGCCAGTTCTAACGAAAAGTTGTCGTTATTTAAGGCGACCGTTAACGATTTTAGTCTAGAATTGCCCAGTTTTTATTTTAATTAAACATCAGTGAAGAATGGAAAAGCCGTTTCAAAAACATTTATTGAAGCATACTAATGCTAAATATTATTGTAGAATTAACACAACGCATAATACTGAATAATTAAAGTTTGAATAACTGAAATTCAATTATTAATTAGAAATCTTAGGTATTACAAAGTTGAAAGGAAATCAGTAAAATGACCACAGAATTAACCCCTGATAGCACCCATGTTTTTTTAGTTGAAGATGACGAATCTTTAGCCTCATTGGTGAAAGATTATTTAACATTACAACAGTTCAATGTCTCTATTGAAGGGCGTGGCGATTTTGCCGTAGAACGTATTTTAGCGGAAAAACCTGACATTGTTGTCTTAGATATAATGTTACCTGGAAAAAACGGCTTAGATATTTGCCGGGAACTGCGCAGTGTCAGTAAAATTCCTATTATTATGTTAACCGCCCGCCATGACGATATTGATCAAATTGTTGGTTTAGAAGTTGGTGCCGATGATTACGTTGCTAAACCCGCTCAACCTAGGTTATTACTTGCCCGAATTAACGCTTTATTAAGACGTTCTCAACAAGATTCTGAGCCAAAAGAAAGTGAACAAACAAATGAAAAACTGATCTTCGGCGATCTAGCTATTCTTAAAACGAGACAAGAAGTTACTTGGTGCGATTTGCAAGTGGAACTAACCACCAATGAATTTGACCTTTTGGTGTTATTGGCAGAAAACGCAGGCAAGATACTCTCCCGAGATGATTTGTTAAATAAATTACGTGGTTTTGGTTATGATGGCATTGACCGAACAGTTGATATGCTTATTTCTCGTTTACGAAAAAAGTTTTTTGATGACTCTGCTAAGCCTAAACGCATTAAAACCATATGGAAGAAAGGGTATTTATTTGTTGCAGATGCTTGGCATGCCACAGAGCATTCAGCTGAAGATTGATCCTTATTTAATCAAGGTGGTATAGCTATTAATGAAAAACCTTTTTGTTCGTTTATATCTGGTGCTTATCATCGCCTTTATTGGCTTAGGTATCAGTATAGACACCTATATTGAACAAACAGCTTCTGGGCGCAATGATTCCGAACAATTGACATCAGATATCGCCTTGCATAAAGGGACTTTTTTCTTACTAAATAAAGAGTTAAAGCGCTTACCTTTGGCGGATAGAAATCAGTATTTAACTATTATTAGTTCATCTTTTGGTTTTACTGTAGAACTTAACGAACTTGCCTCACTTACACTTTCCAAAGCACAGTTTGAACACTTAAATCAAGCTGGTATTGTTTCTGTCTATGATGACGAAAAAGGCAAAGTTTGGTTTTTTCAAAAACTTGATAATAGTGACCAAGTCATGAGCTTAGGTCCTATTTTTATTGAAGCGAATAACTCTACTGATTTTTTAATTAATCTACTGTTCTTTGCGGGTTTAGCTTTGATCATTTTTCTTTGGGCATGGCCATTGTCTAAGGGATTAGGTCAGTTGACTAAAGCCGCGATTGCCTTTGGTAAAGGAGACTTTAGTGTTAGAGCACAGACAAAGACCTCTGCTCCTTTAATTGAGCTAGTAAATCGTTTTAATTCAATGGCAACAAGAATTCAGCGTTTGATAAAGTCACATCAAGAATTATCTCATGCTGTATCTCATGAATTAAGAACACCTATTGCGAGAATTCGATTCGCAATGGAAATGGTTAAAGAGCTTGATGACAAAAACCAGCAGCTTAAGTATATGCAGGTTATGGATGATAATATTGAAGAGCTCGATGGCTTGGTTGATGAATTATTAACTTATGCTAGATTTGACAGAGACGAACCTGATTTACATATTGAGTCTCAGGATATTATAGCTGTTGCCTATCACGCTATTTCTAAATTTCAGTTAACCCATAGTCATTTAAAGTTTGTTTGTAGCAATGAAGAATCAACAAAATTACTCTGTTGTTTTGATAACGATGCGATTGAACGGACACTTGATAACTTAATTCGAAATGCCTGTCGTTATGCAAAAAATAGCATTCAATTAACCTTGAAAATTGAAGATGAAAAAATTGTCGTTTGGGTTGATGACGACGGTCTTGGTGTACCTGTAGAAGCGCGTGATCAGTTATTTGAGCCCTTTGTGCGTTTAGATCAAAGTAGAGACAGAAATTCAGGGGGAATTGGCTTAGGACTGGCGATGGTAAAACGATTAATGGAACTTCACCAAGGCTGTGCATCCGTTGATACCGCAGAACTTGGTGGTGCTCGTTTTATTCTCTCTTGGCCAGTACATTAAGCGATTGCTGTTTCAACCTTAGCCTTAAGTAAGGGTCGAACTAATTTCCCCGTTTCTACCCTGTTTTTCACCGCCGATAAAGTTTCAGGTAACGAGGCGAGTAATTTTTTTCGCATCACTAACGCATGCATTATTTTACCGAATAAACCAAAACGTATGTTATAGCTAAAGATAACTTCTAGCTCAGTTTTATTTTCACCTTTAGCGGTTAACCACCAACTACTATGGGATTTATCAAGTGGACCAAGTGGAGTAACGTTATAGACAAATCCGCGGCCTTCTTGCCATTGCGTTATATATTCATCAATGGCGCCAAACCCGTCTAATTGACAATGACGACCAGCACCAACACCGATTTCTTTATTACCGATTTGATGAGATACACTTACCCCTGGTGCCCAAGTATAAACATTGCCGAAGTCTTGCAATACTTGCCAAACTTTGTCCTTGGAAGCGTTGATCACTATTTTTGTATTGACATTATAGCGACCCGATAATTGTGGTGCTTTCATTTAACTCTCCTAGATTTATAAGTACAACGGCATAGTAGTCAAATTAGTTTGAAGATAGTACTGGCAATATTTGCGAATTACTGGTGCATAAATTATCCTCTTATTATTAAATATGACCATTTAAACTTTATCGATAATTAAGTTTGATGATAATCACAGGAGACGCCTTTGAATTGGGATGACTTGAAATTTTTTCTTATGGTTTGTCGTACCGGCTCAATTAGAGCTGCTGCGATCAATCTAAAAGTAAATCACGCAACCGTATCAAGGCGCATAAAAAGCTTTGAGGCAAGTCTAGGCCATAATTTATTTGAACGTACGCCTCAAGGTTATATTCGAACAGCCCTTGCTGATGAGATATTTGATGACGCTTCTCATTTGGAAGAACGTTTAAATACAGTAGAGCGTAAAGTTATCGGCAAAGACAATACCTTATTTGGTGAAATTAGAATCACTTTACCTGACTTGTTAGCTCAAGAGTTATTAATGCCTTTTATTGGTGAATTTTGTCAGCTTTACCCCCAAATTGAAGTGGAAATTTTCGACTCTTCGAAGGTATTTAATCTTGCTAATCGAGAGGCTGATATTGCCTTTCGAATTTGTAACGAACCACCCGATTACTTAATAGGACGTAAGTTAGCCGTTTTGCATAGAGCTTGTTATATGGCGAAACATTTAGTGCCCAAATTGAGCGATGAGAACTGGTTGGCAAACCAAAATTGGATTGGTTGGACCGATAAATTCCGCCGTCCTATAGGAAAAATCGCCAGGGAATATCCTAGATTTACTGCCAAACACAAAATTATTAGTGCGGTATTGCAAGCACAAGCGTGTAAGCATGAAATGGGCATTGCCATACTTCCTTGCTTTATGGCAGATAAAGATCCTGAATTGGTACGTGTGCCGCCATACACGTCGGAAGGAAAGTACGACTTATGGGTACTGAACCATCCGGATTTAAGAAATAACGCTAAGATACAAACCTTTGTTAGATTTATGACAGAAAAAATTAAAGCACAACATTTATTACTTGAAGGGAAAATGCCGAACTTACCTTAACTCACCTTATTAGGCAATATGCCTTCTAAGGGTTCAAACTGAGCCAAGGCTAAATTAATTCTCTCAGACAAAGTGCCTTGGTGTAACTTTGGTACACGAGTTTTGTCTGTTTGGTAGTTAACTTGATTAAAGGTTTCGTAGAACTCATCATCTTTTTTTGCCAAGACTTTTTTTCTTGTTTGCACTGAGAGCTCAGCAATGGCTAAGATATCGTTATTTTGACTAAAGCGAGCAAAACTTTTATAGAGAAAATTTTCATTAACGTTTTTCTCACTCAAAGTTATAAAGTGATCCATCAACCCAAAGCACAGACAATTAACTGACAAGGAAGGCAGTATTACAGTAATTTCTGCATGATCAATTTCTGGTAAATGAGTCATTCGTTGAGGCTGTATATTAATATCAATGATCCACTGTTTATTCGTTCTTTGTTCAATATGCTTTATTGATAACCTGGCAGAATCATAGGTTACTTTATTCAGAAACCGCGCTATTTTTTTACTTTTATCATGAGCAGACTTGTCGCCAAATTCGTTGGAAATTAAGCCCTGATTATTTGCCATCAATGGCAAGTCATGATGGTTATTAAAAGGTGTTGAAATACGACCTTGATGTTCTAAACGAAATAACTCCCTTACCTCATGTTCTCGCGCTTTTTTGATGGCCAAAAATACAGTTTGAATTATCTCAGAGGTTGGTAGTGAAGCTTCCACGCGCCACTTTCGGCCATAAATTAATTTATGCTTTCGTTTTGTACTATTTTTATCGTAATTATCGTGCCCAATAACGCCAATTTGAATGTAAATTCCCCCGATGTCTTCATCAACAAAAATGGGATAACGCTCACTATACTGAATATCCAAAACAATCTTCTCTACTGACTCTCGCGTATGTTTATAGTAAAGATAATGTTGGGGAATGCATTGTTGGCCATTTTTTAACAAAACAGCAGGAGCACGCTCGATAGCTTGTTCACCTAATTGTAAGCTATTGGTTAGTTGCTTTAGATTGAATACTGTATTTTTCATTAGCCCCTACTTGGATAGGAATAAATTTAGAAGCGTAACTTAGCCATTATACTTAATCTTAGGAAGTGGCAAAATATGCATAAGGCATCGACAAAAATGCACCACTTTTTAAATGGTGAGTTAATTCAAGCTAGAGGTATTTTATATCGATACTTTAACTGTTTCTATTTTTCAATTCGAACAAGAAAATCTTTTATAGTAACAAGCATTTGCGCATAATACGGATTAAAAGTTAAACGTTTTAATGGCGAATTTTGTTGTAAGTTTTCTGAAGTTCTTTCACCAACGATAATACTTTTACTTGTTTTACACGCTTGATAACGTTCCATATTTGCCAAATAATGACCGCAATTTCGGTACTGTCCTAGCTTTCCATAATGTGGATTTTCAGGCGAATTTATTGGTGATGTATGGGCAATATTGAATACTTTTTGGCAAAGTTCACCTTGTTCGCAGGTAGGTGCGACGATTTTTATTGATGGTAGCAATGTCTCAGCAAGGCCTTTTGTTTCACCGTAGTAAACTAACGTATCAAATTGGGTTTTAGCATTAACGCTTGGTTTATGCCAATTATTCATCAGTGCTAGAGT
>Ga0209292_1006212_pt1 | contig 11856 bp, 10 predicted proteins | sample GOMGulsemesocosm_2_FD_184634 | JGI IMG/M metagenome (GOLD analysis project Ga0209292, IMG submission 184634) | Methane-oxidizing microbial communities from mesocosms in the Gulf of Mexico - GOM9C Gulf of Mexico (SPAdes) (version 2) | ecosystem: Environmental > Aquatic > Marine > Cold seeps...
GGAGCAAGTGGTTTTTAATGATGGCTACAATAGAAACAGAGCAATGGCTATTAATGGTGATTTTAATGCTCAGCTCTTTACTTAATATTGCTTATTTATTACCGATATCCTTTCATGCATTTTTCCCCAATCTCATCCCCAATAAAAAGAAGCCACATAATAGTTCTAACAAAGCCGAAACTTCGGGAAATAACCAGACAGGAATTCAGATAAAAGAAGCGCCGCTACCATCACTAATTGCCATCGCTATCACCACTTTAGGTTGCCTAATTTTATTTATTTATCCACAGCCCTTATTTGAGTTGGCTACGGCTATTTTTACCAAACGGGGATAATTGATGAAACTTCAGAAAAAACACCTGTTTGATGCCCCTAAAAATATCAAACGTATATTACGCCTACTCTACGTTTGCTGTGTTTTATTGTTGGTTTTAGATTTTATTATTGATCGCCATATTAGTCACAACTGGGAGAATTTATGGGGTTTTTATCCCATCTTTGGTTTTGTTAGTTGCGTTATTTTAGTGCTTGTTGCTACTAGGATGCGAACCTTTCTGATGCGAAATGAAGACTACTACAGAGATGAAGGCACAAATGATAAAGCTATAACCTCTAGTGCTACCCAAAGTGGTGAAGCTAGTAAAAGAAAAGACTGTATTAGTCAAAAAAGTACAACTAAAAAAGGGGATCGCGATGTGGATGATTGAGATCCCTCCCTTTTTTCCATTTTTTATCGGTGCGTTAATCGTATCCCTCACCCGAGGCAGGTTGCGTGGCATGATAATGGTAGCAATCCCTATAGTCAGTGCATTGCACCTATGGTTGATGCCAGAAGGCATTCATCTTCAATTTTTACTTTTTGATTATCAACTTATTCCTTACCGCATAGACAAGTTAAGTTTAATGTTTGGCTATGTTTTTCACATTGCTGCACTGATTGGCATTATTTACTCGTTACATCTTCGCGATACCATGCAACAAGTGTCAGCAATGATGTATGCAGGCAGTGGTTTGGGGGCTGTTTTTGCGGGTGACTTGTTAACCTTGTTCATTTTTTGGGAGCTGTTAGCTTTTACTTCAGTGTTTCTTATTTGGGCGCGCAGAACTGAGCGTGCCTTTGTAGCAGGGATGCGTTACCTCATTATTCAAGTCTTATCTGGTGTCATTCTCCTCGCGGGAGCTCTTTTTTATGCCAGTGACAACAACACCTTAGAGTTTGGTTATATTGGTTTAGACAGTGTTGCTGGTTGGCTTATTTTCATTGCTTTTGGTATCAAATGTGCTTTTCCTATGGCCCATAACTGGTTAACTGATGCCTACCCTGAAGCAACTGTGACCGGCACAGTATTTCTCAGTGCATTTACCACCAAGGTGGCCGTCTATGCTCTGGCACGGGCATATCCGGGAGTTGAGTTACTGGTATATATTGGCGCGGCCATGACTTGTTTCCCAATATTTTTTGCTGTCATTGAAAATGACTTACGCCGGGTCTTGGCCTATAGTCTGCTAAACCAAGTGGGATTCATGGTGGTCGGCATCGGCATCGGTACAGCACTTGCTATCAATGGAGCAGTAGCTCATGCCTTTAATGATGTGATTTTCAAGGGCTTATTATTTATGTCTATGGGGGCCGTATTACACATGACAGGGCGGATAAATGGCTCTGAACTTGGTGGTTTATACAAAACGATGCCAAAAACGACGATACTCTGTATTGTAGGTGCTGCCTCAATTTCAGCTTTCCCACTTTTTAGCGGCTTTGTCAGTAAATCTATGGTTGTGTCTGCTGCGCTTGAAGAAGGATTTGAGTGGATTTGGCTAATGTTACTGTTTGCCTCTGCTGGTGTTTTTCATCATGCGGGGATAAAAATACCCTATTTCGCTTTCTTCGCTCACGACTCGGGTATTCGCGCCAATGATCCCCCAAAAAATATGCTAGTGGCTATGGCTATAGCAGCGGGTCTTTGCCTTGCAATTGGGATCTACCCACAAGCATTATATGCTTTATTACCGTTTGACACAGGTTACAACCCTTATGATGCTACCCATGTTTTAGCCCAAACTCAGTTGTTGTTTTTTTCAGCTTTAGCGTTTGTTTGGCTTAATCTTAAAGGGCTCTACCCACCAGAGCTCCGCTCAATAAATTTAGATTTCGATTGGGTTTATCGCCGTGCATTTCCAACTGCGCTGCAAAAAATATTTACCATTATTTGGAAATTAGACCGCGTATTACGACAAGGGCTTAAGCTAAAGCTTAAAGTATACTTAACTTTTATCGCGCAAAAAAATGGTCGGCTGAGCGGTTTGCTTTCAAAAAATTATCCGTCAGGAAGTATGGTTATGTGGGTCGCTGTGGTTCTAGCAATCTATTTATTTCTGAGCTTTATTCAATAAAATAATCTAATCGAATAACACTTCGCGAATTTGGCGTGTTTTTCCTGACGCCTTTTTATGTCTGAAATAAAGCGTGCAGACGGAAATCTGTTATTTCTTGTAATCGCAGTAAAACACGATAATATACGCTTTTATCAAAAGCTGAGGGGAGGCCCCATGTTGACTAAAAATAAATATTTTGTGTTAGGTTTATTGTTAATTACAATATTTTCCCTAAATACCATATTTGGTACACAGCTAGCTGAAGCTCATCCTAAAAAGCACATTGACAGAACTTCTTCATTTTCTCAGTCTTATACGCCTCATGTTAATGATTTAGAATCACATCCTACACAATTTATATTTGAATATGTTTACTTACTTGGACACAATTTAGTAAGTACTGTTCACTCATATCAAGCAACCGTTATGGTTACTTTACTCCAACAAAAACGCGTTATTTTAATGATAACTGCTTTTTCCAATAGCAACTTTGTTTACCTACAAAGAAAAATTTTATCCCCTAGAAAAACCACAATTTCTTAATTTTATTTTTACTAATTCCTGATAGAAGAACTTCTTAGAAGAGTTACGTTGGCAATGTTGTGCATTTCGTTTGTGTAATACCATTTATGCAAATTATTTGTCGGCATAACGCTATGTAATCACTTTAAGTTGGTCGCTATCTTAGATTTTATATTTAATAATTTAAGAGAAAATAATGAAAAAAATATTAATATTGAGCACTTTAATATGCTTAATGGCAACGCTATACCTATCAAAAAACTCAATCATTGATAAAGCTTTTGATGTATCAATACAAATGCTAAAGCCTGATGGGGAGTTTAATGAGGCAAATATGTTTGCCACCCCTGATTATTCTAAAAATGAATCTTGGGCTACATTACCAGCGAGAAACGATGAAAGTGATCTTGTTCCCGAAGGTATTATTGCAAGTAGCAACAACGGTGATGCGCCTGTAAATGTGTTTTATATTCACGGCACTGGTTTCACTAGTGGTCAAAGCTGGGCTTCTCCTATAGATAAACACAGCGCTACGGCTGAAAATTCACGATTCTCATTGGCCAATGAAGCAAGCTTGTTTAATGGTTGTTGTAATATTTATGCACCTCGTTATCGAGAGGCGTCGATATTTACTTATATCTCAGTTAATGGAAATGAAAGGGACAGGATATTAGCTGCTGTATATCCTGATATCGCTAGATCATTTGATTACTTTTTGAAAAACTTCAACAACAACAAACCATTTATTATTGTTAGTCATAGTCAAGGGACTCACCATGCTATGACACTGGTTAAAGAGGTTATTGATGCTAGTCCTCTTGCTAAAAAATTGGTCGCTGCGTATATGATTGGTGGAATTATGAAGCCAGTTTCTTATGAGTATATTAATTCGTTGAAGACTATATCTGCTTGCGAAAATGCCACAGATATTAATTGTATTATCCATTGGGATACTTACGGAATAGGAGGAGCGGAGAGAATATTTAAAAGCAAAGAAACTGCATTATGTACCAATCCGCTGACATGGACCACTGATGAGAAAATGGCTCATAAGGAGCTTCATTTAGGGGCCGCTGAAATTAGTGGCGCTTATACGATGAATTTATATGGCGCTGATAAAGCTCAGAATATCAAATTCAGTCCTCCAAAACCTGTCACTACTGGTTTTACACATGCTCAATGTAAAGAGGGCATACTTTATGTTGCAGATTTATCTGCTACAGAATATGCCAAGCTTGGGAGCATGAAAGATAAAAGTTATCACGGTATTGATTTACCTCTTTTTCATATGAATATTCGTCAAAACGTTCAAGCACGAATTAAACATTATATGAATATTAATGAGGGGAGGACCGAATGATTACTCTTACAGAAGTGGGAACAATATTGCTACCTTGGGGGATTATAATGCTGATTTTTTTCATCGGATTCAAACTTGTAAGCTGGGCTAAAAAACAAAACTCAGCAGCATATGTATTTGGTGCAATGGTGCAGATGTTAGTACCTGACCCTTATGTAGAGCGAACAATACAGCTTGTTCAAGATAATAAAAAAACGGCACAGAAACAAAAAGAACGTGAAAGAGAACCTAAGTAATTTTTTTTGAACTCAATACTCAAAAATAGTTAGAATATAAGACACTCATTAGCTGAACATTTAGTATGTTGGTTTTTGGGTGTCTAGATATTATAGGTAATAAAGTGAACGGTGTCCGAATGTTTACGTAGTGTCATTATTTTAAATAAATCAACGCCTTATGTTATACTCTTAATGCGTAAGGTTCAGTGTGTTTTTGTTAAAAAATAGTTATGCACTTACTCTGTGAGTCAAAGCGATTTAGTCAGTGAAATTTACTGTCATTGGACTTTTTATTGGAGGCGTGTTCTTAACCAAACAACTATCCCTGCAATAAAAAGTAAAAACGGCAGTAAGAATAATATCACCACGACCTGACGTTTTTGTTTACTGGTTAAATCTAACCGCTCAACCTTGATTTGTTTTGAGCCAATAAAAACCTGATAATCTAGCTCGGCCAACCAATTAACAACATTAAGTCCCATTTGTGCATTACTATATTGATTAATATAAATATTCGTTAAAAAATCAGCGTCGGTAAAAACAATAATACGTGTGTCTGACTTCTTCTTATCTTGTTTAACCTGGCTATTATTACTGTCGGGATGTTCTTCAAGTATTACGTACGAGATGGGAACAGGGCCTGGGGTATCTACCCCTTGATCAAATTGAATCGCTAAATTTCTGTTTGTTTCCGCCCAGCTTTTCACTTTTGATGCCGTAGAAGCAATTGCAGCAAGCTTAATGGATGAGCGACGTTTCGCTAATACTTGAATGGAACGTGGCCTAACATAAAAGGTGTAATCTAATCCCTCTGTTATGGCTTTGTGCTTCTGGTAGTTCTTTGTTGCTGGGCTTCCAACATCATCACCAACATGATTGGTTAAATCAACGACGATATCTGACTGAACATTAATCCCCCATTGATTAAGAATACTATTAAGTGACGGATTTTGTTGTAGCTGCTCGACCGTTAGTGGCTTATCTGTGGTGGTTACCACAGAATGCTCAATCAGGAATAATGCATCGCCCCCAGCAGTTAAATAATCAACGATTAAGGTTTCTTCTTGTGTTGTAAGTTCCGTACGGGGTCCTGCAATTATAAGTACATCGCAATCCACTGGAATAGACTGTGCTATGCCTAACATTAGTGGTTTGCTTTGAATGTTGTTATCACTTAATAATTGCTTAAATGTGGCTAAACCAACATTTTCTGTATTTGAAAGTGAATATTCACCATGTCCTTGTAGAAAGTAAACTTTCCTCGGTGTACGGCTAGCACGGGCAATGGCATTCGTTAGTCTTTCTTCTGTTAGTGTCTCATCGGTGAAATCAACATATTTACGAACATCACCCGATTGAACGATAACCTTACGTTCTTTACCGCTAACTACATTGCCAAATTTAGCTGCAAATGAAATGTTCTCAATAGGATCAATTATTCGTGTAGTAATAAGCCCAGAGGATAGCCTTTCATATTCTTTAAATAGATCTTGTAAATATTTTGGCGGTAGCCCCACATAAAATGCCGTTAATTCGACCTCTTTTTTTAACGTACTAATAAATACGATAGTATTTTTAGACAGCGTGTGTTGCTTAGTTTCAGTGACATCCCACCTAAAAGTCATGCTATTAGCCATATAATGACTTATACCAAGAAAGATTAAACTGCCCATGATCATGAGAGAAACGATTATTGCTTGCTTCCAACGTGTTCTATTGAAACCTAATATATTGACACTTTTGTGGTTAGTATTAGCCATTGTTTCTATTGATTTAACATCGGCATGAGCACGTTTATTATTTAAACCAAGCAATACAATAAATGAAATAATCCCGCTAATAGTTAGGCAACTGGCAAGGGTCCAAGAGAATAAAGTAAATTGTCCTTCGATATAAAATAACGATAGTCCTAGGGTAAAAATAAACACTGCCAAGCCAATGAATACAGGTAATAACGTTTTAAACATTAACTCATTCCGATTTGTTTTTTTACTTTTTTTATTACTGTTAGTAGTCATTTATTGCCACAACTTATGGTCGATACTCAACCGTGTTAATACCAAACAAAGTAAAATACCCGCTAAATAATAGATAACATCACTAGCGGTGATCATTCCTATTGCAAAATTTTCAAGATGAGTGCGAGTACTAAACTGGATCAGAAAACCTTCAGCAAACCCTGTTAAATATTTAGTAAAGGTAATTGAAAAATAGAGTGAAAATAAAATAATATAAGATGTCATAGCCGCAATAATTTGATTACGTGTCCATGAGGAGGTCAGTAAACCAATGGCAATAAATAGTGCTCCCTCTAACCATATGCCGACATAACCCGATAAAATGCTATAGGGGTCGGGATTTCCAAAATATTCGACAATAAAATAATATACGCTTGTTAGACCAATTAACAGCGAATAAAAAATCAACATACTTAAATATTTTCCTAACACTATCATGGTGGGAGTCAATGGTGACGTAAGCAAAAACTCCATGGTTCCGTTGGCTTTTTCTTCTGAAAAGAGCTTCATCGTCAATAGTGGAATGATGAAAATAAGCATAAACTCCATCACTTGAAAAATATCTCGTAATGATACTTCCCTATTTTGACTAATAACCATAAAGAAAAGTATATTAAACAAAGACAGAGTGGCAATGAGAATAAGGTAGGCGATTGGGCTACTAAAGTAGCTGTGTAACTCTTTTTTGGTTAATGCGAATACTTTATTCATCAGTAACTACTTACATTTTGTGTTTGCGATTGGTCTTGATGATAATCAATGAAAACTTGCTCTAAGGTTAAAGGTTTGGTCTGACTATTGTGTGTTTCTGAACTCTTGACCCTATTTCTCTGCTCTTCACCATTAAGTAAAGTTTTTAAGGGTTCATCTATAACCAGTTGACCAGATTTAATCATTAAAATTCGTTGTGCTATTTTTTCAATTTCAGGCAAGGTATGGGTGCTCATCAATACCGTTCTTTGCTCTCGCTGGTTGTTTATTAATGCCAATACTTGTTGGATTTGAACGGGATCAAGGCCACTCGTAGGTTCATCTAAAATAAGTAGCTTAGGCTCGTGAATAATTGCTTGAGCAATACCAACTCTTTGTTTATAACCTTTAGATAATGTTGAAATTGTCTTCCGCTGCATGTGCTGTAAATTACACTCTTCTAGTACTTTAGATATTTGAATAGCTTGTTTTTTGGGGGAAACATCTTTTATTTCAGCGGAAAATTTTAAATATTGCAGCACTGTCATGTTCGTATACAAAGGTGGTGTTTCTGGTAGGTAACCAATTTTCTTGCTGACTGTTAATGAGTGTTTAGTTATATCATCGCCATCAATGAAAATTTTTCCAGAAGATACGGCAATAAAAGAAGTAATCATACGTATTAATGTCGTTTTTCCGGCTCCATTTTTACCTAAAAATCCAACAATATCTCCTTGGTTAATTTCAAAACTAACATTATCTACAGCCTGAAGAGCGCCAAAATTTTTACTAATATGTTCTACCCTTAGAATACTCACTCATTAGCCTTTTTATAGTTATTATTAAAAACAGGTTGGTCTATTTCTCTTAGTTAACAGTATTAATAGAGACACATGAAATCTGTTGTTCAAAAATTAATTTCTTTAAATGATAGAGACATAATACAAAAAAGTGAGAATAATTGTCTTTTACTATCAATAACAAAGTATAGCGGGGCAGTGTAGCACGAACCAAACGTGTAAAATCGGTAAGGCCTATTTTCTTCTTAAGTCGTCTATATTTATTTCGTCTGCTTTTCCAAAATTCTGAGCGAATTTATCTCGTGTTCAAGTCCTAGATTTAGCTTATTTCGATATGTGTGACATTTCTGTTCGCACAGTGGATACTCATGAAAAACTATCGCAATATAATAAAGTCATTTGGCATTAATGACGTGTAATGATCCAATATGAGGGTAGGTATGGGGTCATAAAGACCACATCATACGTTATTAAATTTGCCCATAAAAAAAACAGCGCAAACTTTGTTTGCACTGTTTTTAACAAACTATCTTTTTATTAAAAGACGAAATCGACACCAACCGTAATCGTGTCTGAGTCTCCGTGGTATGCCCAGCCAGTAGCTTTGTCACCTTGATCTACGAAATGGTCGTATTGAAATTTGAGGGACGCATTCGGTAGAAAGTTATAACGTAAGCCTGTGCTCATAATATAATGTTCCTCTAGATCTTCAGTTGGAACTTTACTTCTTTTATGATCTGCTTTTGAATAAGAAAAATAAGGTTGATATTGGTCTAAGTTATAAACGACAGAGACTAAATAGGTTGGAAATTCAGTGCCTAAAGCATCATCATATTCAACAAAATTCAAATCAAATAATACGGTGAAACTTTCAATATCGACACTACCACCAACTCCCATAAAGGTGATTGAATCGGGGGTGAAAGGGTCGATAGACCCATCGGCTTGAACTGTTTCTCTGTCCCTATCATTTTGAAAGTAAACAAAGCGTACATCAAAATTGTCACCAGATATGTTCCAGTTAACGCCTGTTATATCGGTCCAATATTCGTTGACTTCGCGTGCGCTACCGCCATATAACTTGTTGTAATAGAGCATTTCTACATTGTCATCTGAATATTCATTACCATAAAAGAACGTCAATGTGTTTGAATAATCGCCTAAGTCGAAATTATACATGGCATGTACACCATTAAACTGAGTTACTTGCCACCAGTAAAGGTTTGAAGGTGGACGCATCCATGGATATGCATAGCCAACCTCTGAAAACTCAGAAAAATAATACATAGGAATATTTCTTCGGCCTGCCATCAGCGTTAAATTCTCAGTTGCTTGATACGTTAAATAGTACCAATCAAATTCGGGCTGAAAATTGTCTACTCCTTTTGCAACAAGTTGGGCTGTCACCTTGAAGTTAGTGCTTAAGTCCATTACTGCTTGGAGTGCAAAAATAGACTCAGCATTAAACGTTATATCATTTGTATATTGACCAACATCATAAAAATCTGCTGTGAGTATTTCATCTCTTTTCTGGCCTGGGTTTAACGGGTCATCCACAGTACCAAGTGTTTTTCCAGCAACTATTGAGCCAAATCCACTGACTTTTATTTCAGCGTTAGCAGATGTAGTAATTAAGATGAGTAACGACGTACAAAAAAGTGTTTTTAGTAATTTCATTTTTGGCCCCTAATTAAAATGTTGCGACGACTTTAACTGCACTAGTTACCGCTGAAGTATCCATATAACCGATAGCATCTGGGTTTACAGATATTGCTGAAACTATTTCGGCGGGAGAGGGCAATTGTTGCGGAGGTGTTCCTTTCCCTGTGAATATCATTTTTGACCAGTATGCGTTGACTTGGCTATTCGACTTACCGATCACTTTTTTATTGAACTCTTTTGTTGCAGCAGCTGTTGCGCTAGAGCTCAGCAATAATGCTACTCGGCCATTAGAGAAAGACTTTGATTTACCCAAAAATAGCTTTTTAATAGTAGACTTATTAAAGTCTGATGTATTACTAGGGTGAACAACAATTGCTACATCTGCAATTGCTTGGTTCATGGTTAGAAGACTACCAACAGAAAAACTTAATACAGCTAGCCATTTTACTTTTTTAAAGCGGTTTAACATATATTACTCCTTAGTATAGTAACTCTATTTTTCATTTATTATTGAGATTGGACACGGTTCAAAATAGAGAGGTACACACTACCGTGAAAAGTGTAAATATTTCCTAATGTAAAGTGTTTGCGGTAACGGTTTCTCTGATGCTACAAACATAAAAAATAACTCGTTAATCTTGTAAGCTTTCTATTGGTACTGATAAAGGAATGACTCGATGACATTATATGTAATGCATGGCTAGACTTTGAATTGCCTTGTTATATCTTCCATATTTTTCGCCATTTTTGCTAGGTTTTCACTTGCGGCAGCAAGCTGCTGAGAGTTTTCTGATGCCTCACCTGAACGTAGATATATGCTGTCAACGTTTTGGCTGATTAAACTAGCAACCGATTGTTGTTCACTAGTTGATTCAGCAATGAGATTGTTCATTTCTGTTATGCTTATAACGGTGTGATTAATTGTGTCGAGACTTTCACCAGCTTTGTTTGCTGCGTCTACACTGTTGGCTGCCTTTTCTTTACCGAGTTCCATCACCTCGACAGCTGATTGGGCTGCACTTTGTAATTGTTCTATGGTCGTGTGTATTTGTTCAGTTGATTGTTGTGTTCTAGAGGCAAGGGTGCGTACTTCATCTGCAACAACAGCGAAACCTCTGCCTTGTTCCCCTGCACGAGCTGCTTCTATGGCAGCATTTAACGCTAATAAGTTTGTTTGCTCGGCAATACCTTTAATGACATCGAGTACAACACTGACTTGGTTAGAATCAGTTTTTAGTTTTTGAATAACGTCAGCAGTATCTTGCACATTAGATGCTAAAGTTTTAATACTACTAACTGTTTTTCCGACAACGTCTTGCCCTGCATGTGCTGCCTCAACGGCTACATTCGCAGCCGCGGCTGCATCCATTGCATTTGTTGCAACCACAGAAACACTATTGGACATTTCATCAACAGCTGATTTAGCGGTTGTTGCCGCTTCCTGTTGTATTTCAATTGTTGAATTGGCATCGTTAGTTAACTGGCTTAGGTTTTGCGCTAATTCTGATAAGGGACGTGATGAATCAACTATATCCTTTACAACAACTTGTAATTTATCAATAAATTGATTAAACCAGTATACGAGATCCCCTATTTCATCTTGGCTAAGTGCTTCAATACGAACGGTCAAATCACCATTTTCTTGAGCAATATTACGCAGTGAATTTACCACTTGTGCAATACTGTTTTTAATCCCTGAAATGATTGGGATTGTCACCCCAATTAATGTGACTGATATAATAAGTCCTAAAATGGCACCGATGGTTATATTAGCTGAAGTAGAACGATCAACATCGATAAGATTACGTTCAAATGATGCTAACCTAGCGTCACTGAACGTTTGTAGAGAGGCGTGAGTATCATTGTATTGTGCATTCATTATTTTTGATAAATTAGCTACGCGGGACATGTCCGCAGTCCCGTTAACCATCGATAGTGAAAGCTGATAAGCAGAGTCAAAATAACTATCAAATTTATTTTTTATATTTCTTATATCGGCGTCAAGCTTGCTATCAATATCGTGTATTTTAGTGAGGGTGCTAATTGTTTTTTTGGCTAGTTCCTGAGCAATAACTAGGCTGTCTTCATCGCCTGTTATGACTGCGCTACTGAGTGTATCTTTAACTTTTTCCATGCTCACAATCGCTTTTGCAGAATATTGCAAGGCAGGGAAATCAATCGTTCTCGCATTGTTTACTTGAATGGCATTG
>Ga0209292_1006217_pt1 | contig 11842 bp, 5 predicted proteins | sample GOMGulsemesocosm_2_FD_184634 | JGI IMG/M metagenome (GOLD analysis project Ga0209292, IMG submission 184634) | Methane-oxidizing microbial communities from mesocosms in the Gulf of Mexico - GOM9C Gulf of Mexico (SPAdes) (version 2) | ecosystem: Environmental > Aquatic > Marine > Cold seeps...
TACATCAGCGTAGTTATCAGAACTATCTAATGTAATGTAGCGCCAGCCTCTGTTTGCTGTCACTTGTAGCGATTGTGCAGTACCAACAGCAGCTGATGATGCTTGTGCATTAGCAGTAGTTGCCCAGTTGTCTGCATTGAAGTAAAGGCCTACATTACCATTACCACCATTAGTGGTTAAAAACAGTTTAGTATTATCTTCTTCAACCCAAACATAATATGAACCACGACCACCTGCTACACACTCATTAGTTTCAAGTGTTAATTTACCACTATTAATAGTAGCTGAACCACAGTCTGGGAATACCACACCACCATTGTTAGCATCATTTGGATAAGGGTCTGAGTTATCACCCATACCGTCACCATCAGTATCTAACCATTCAGTTGCATCTGTTGGGAATGCGTCACTATTATCACCATGACCATCACCGTCAGTATCTAACCATTCAGTCGCATCTGTTGGGAATACGTCAGAGTTATTACCATGACCGTCACCATCAGTATCTAACCATTCAGTAGCATCTGTTGGGAATACGTCAGAGTTATTACCATGGCCATCGCCATCTGTATCTAACCATTCAGCTGCATTACCAGGGAAAGCATCACTGTTATCACCGAAACCATCGCCATCTGTATCAGCCCACTCTTTAGGGTCATTAGGGAATGCATCTACACTATCTAGATGACCATCACCGTCAGTATCAACGTCACCACCTGGGGTAGGATCAGCATTATCACCAATACCATCGCCGTCGGTATCTTTAGTTTCAGTAGGATCGTTAGGGAAAGCATCGCCATTGTTACCAACACCGTCACCATCACTATCCATGGTTTCCGTAGGATCAAATGGGAAAGCATCTAAGCTGTCAATCACGCCATCACCATCAGAATCAATCGGTGTTATTGGACCACCTGTTAATTCATTAGTAATAACATAATCATTGCTTGTCGTTTCTTCTGACATAACGGCGACGCCTAAACACTGATTATTTTCATCAGTAATAGCTGCGCGACGGTTACCAAACCATTTCCATGACGCAACACTGTCATAGCTTTCGCCAGTCGCCAGTGTAGTAAAGCCAAAATCAACATTTAGCTCACCAGTTTCATTATCAACTCGGTGAACACGTACTGCTTTATCGCTATTATTGATAAATGAGAAGTCAGCTTCAAATGGACCTGTTAAGTGTTTTTCCATTAATGCACAGCTACCAATAGTATTAGCTGCAGGAATAATCTCTGCCGCAGCGGCATTAACTACCATTGCTTGGTCTACCGTAAAGCTAGCTACTGGGTTATCCAATACTCCTACACTTAAACAGTTTAAACGGCTATCAGTAACCATTAAGCGACGGTCACCGTACCACATAGCATTGTTGTAACTTGCTCCTGGTGCTAGTACACCATAACCATGGGTAAAGTCATTAGCACCACTAGTAGTAATGATTGTGCCTTTAGTATTATCAATTCTAAATAAACGCACTGGCGTATCAGAAGTATTGGTAATGGTAAATTCATGTGATTCACTCATAATCAAATGCGGCTGAGCTAAGGCACAACTGCCCATTTCGTTTATTGCTGGAATCACTTCTGGTACCACGTCTTTTACTAAATCAGCAGTAATTGTGAAGCTATTAGTATTTTCAGCCATTACCGCAACACCAACACAGTTCATGTTGTTGTCAGATAACACCATACGGTCACCCACTTTCCATGAGCTAGACGTGTAAGTATCACCTTGGTTAAGTGTTTTATAGTTCTTACCGAAGTTAGCTGTACCTTTATTGTTATCTAACCAAAACAGTGAAACAGGCGTATCTGTAGTATTAGTAAAGGTAAAGTTAGTTGAAGCGGCATCAATATGACGTGCATATTGCTGACCCAAATCACAACTACCAATAGTATCTTGTGCTGGTATTTGCGCGGCAACTGGCGCTACAGTTTCAGAGTTAGCTAACATGTAAGCTTCAAAGCCATCACCAGTGCGTTGAACTGCACCTTTTAGTGCTGCAACATAAGCCGTGTTGTCGCCAGCTTTTAGTGCCGTAGCGATGAGTTCTACCTCATTTTTATGCTCTTCACTTAAATAGCGCATAGCAAAGTAACCCCATGGATATAAGTTGTCGTACTCATATCCCATAAAGACGATGTTATACAGTGGTGGAATAGTTTCACCTTTTAAGGTGTTAAGTGTTCTTGTGTGTTCTTTACCCATGGCCATATACTCAGCCATACCTTCAGCCCATGAAGCATTAGGATCAAATGTGCCATATGATCCGGCTTTATTGTAACGGCCATCAAGATAATGAACGAATTCATGTCTTAGGTTATAAATTTGGTCAATATACTGACAAGAGCCACCAACCCAATCATCTGGACATTGCATAGCAATGAAGCGTGCTTGGTTACCTTGTGCAGTTGGTGTACCTTCTAAATACATGCCACCATTATCGGTAGCGATACCGAAAAATTCTGGTGCATATTTTTCATAATCTGCTGGGCTAGCAAAAGCAACAACTTCAATGTGTTCATTCAAATCGCCAGTTACTGGAATACCAGCCGTATTAAAGAAGGCGTGGAACTCAGTTTCTTGTAAAGCCATATCAGCACAAGATTGGTCTAGTGTAGCTTGGCTAATAGACGCTTGCGCACGAATGGTGATTTTGTCGGTACAGTTATAACTTACCGTTAAAATATCTGATTCTTTTGGCGGTACCACACAGCTACCAAATAATGGATCACCTGGTGAACATGTGCGACCAGCGTTATCCAAGTATTTGCTCGTAATAATCTTTTCAGTTGTTTCAACTGAGATAATTGCAATCGCTTTTTCACGTGCTTCTAAAATAGTGCTATCAAAACGAGCTTTGGCTTCATCGTTTGCAACTGATGATAGTTTACCCATAGTGATAAATGAGTGTGGCATTATCCACTTTCTATCGGCTTCAGTATTCCAACGCATATCAAGCGACGTTTCACCTAAGAAGATAAATGAACGCATTACTGATAACACATCAATCATATTGCTATTAACAGCAGATGCAATGCTCGCATCACCATAATAAACAGCGTCACCTAATGCGCCCATCAATGCCATAGTGGTATCGCCAGCATTACTAAGACCAAATGGATTGGTTTGTACTGAGTAATACTGAATGATGGCTAATAAATGTGGTAGATGCTCTTTAAAGTATGCAGAGCCCGCGTCATGTCTAAAGTTAGTTAACGCTGCTGCATAACCTTCTTGAATAACACTGCCTGCTGGAGCAATAAAGTCAGTCATTTGACTTACCGCTAATAATGCAGTGCTTAATGCCGATGCTTCTGCATCAGTCATTGCTGGAGCATTATATTTATAAGAAGCTAAGAAATATAATAATTGGTTTAGATCAGGATCGGCTAAATTGTCAGATTTTGCTAAATAGTGAATAGCTTGAGAAACATCATTAATTGGATCATTTGCTGCTGTTGCAATGCTGGCAAAATCACTATACGTTGCAGCCAAAATAGTGGCGATTACTGAACCGTATTGTGATTTAGAAGAAATAGCCGCTGCAGGTACATCGACAACAATATTGGTGTTATAAACAATATAATCACCTAATGGCGCAGGAACATCACCGCCAGTAATAGTAACAGTAAGGCTAGTTTGCTCTATGTTACCGTCAATCTTAAAGTAGCGTTCTCCGGCGCGAGAAACAAAAGAAATACTTTCTTCATTGGTACCGGCAGTCGTGCTGCTTGCTTCGACATTACCACTCCAGTCATTACCGTCATAAAGTGTAATACCGGCATCGTTACCAATAAATGTGCCACCAGAAGTTGTAATGGTAATATTACTGTTTTCGTAAGGCACAGTGACGAATAAATAGTGACCGTAGTCAGTCATACATTGTGTTTGGTTTGCTGGAACTTCGCCTTGGCGAGCTTGGGTCTTAGTGCCACACATTGCTGCAGCTTGTGCAGTTCCCATATGTAACGATAAAAATATAGCGCTAGCTAGTAATGTTTTCTTTGCTGTTAGTTTCATATTTCTTAAGCCTATTCTTATGCAAGCGATTAGGTAATTCGTCCGTGTGGCAATTTAAGCTTGTTATTATTTTTATTGGCCTAATTGCATCTAAAGCGCACATCCATCTCTTGTTGAAACATATGTTTAAAATATATTTCGATTAGAGTTATACGACAACTTGTATACAATATTCAAGTGTTAAATTTAGGCATATACGCCTCAACAGTTGTTAATTAGTTTTTTATCTTTTGTTATCACGATGTTACAAAATGAAAAATAAACAGCTTGATTTAACAAAAAACAGGAAGTTTTATGACTTTAGGTGGATTTTGTATCAGAAAGAGTATGTCAAATTATTGAGGTTTTCAGCAGGCAACCGATATCCTTATCGGCCTATTTCTACAATGTTAGCTATTGTTTTTTTGCTCTGGAAGTGGTTTTTTTGGCTCTCCTGGAGGAATTACTGAGTTATCTTCAGGATGCCTTCTTTGTTGGGCATGTTCATGACCATGGGCTTTAGGTTGTCTAGCGCCAGAGTGATCAGCTGGTTTATTATGTGACTCTGTCTGAACCCTTACTTTATTGCTGCTTTTAGCTACCGGTGTACCAACGGGAGCGTTGCCAACACCTGGCGAAGGTATAGAAGGAGGTGCCGATAAAGGAGTATTTTCAGCTGAGCCTCTTTCTAATCGAGTATGTTCAGTACCTTTATTGGTAGGTGCTTGATTAAGCACTTCACCCTTTGTAGCTTGCAGCACTGGTTCTGGTGGCTGGGTTTGGGCTTGGTTATAAGCTAGTGCGGCGATTGCCACCACACAAACCACGCTTAGTGCGACTTTTGTTTTATTCATTTTATGCTCCAATTAATGCACATCACTGTATATTGAATACAATAAGCTAGCATGGAATCAAATTACCTGGCAATGATAATTAATGAATAAAAGTTAACTAATTGTAAATTATTAATAATTTATTCAAGGTTAACTTTGTCCTTTTTCTAAGCATTGCTTTAAAGCCTTGTGCCAACCAACAACTAAGTAATCTCTACCTGATGGTTGCAGCTGCCCTTTAAAGCTGTCAATTTCCCCATACAAGCTTTCAGGTATCGTTTCTGAAGTCCAAATATTCTGTCCTATAGCCGCTAAAATAGTAGCTCCCAGTACTGTCGATTCAATATTGGTTGGTCGCTCGATAACGACAGCTAATAAATCAGCTTGAAATTGCATCAAGAAGTTATTTGCACTAGCACCGCCATCAACTTTTAATTGTTTAATTTTCAATGCACTTTCTTGCTGCATAAGTTGCATTAGATCATAACTTTGAAAGGCTATAGCTTCTAACGTTGCTCGAACTATATGTGCTTTATTACACCCTTGAGTCAGCCCCGTAATTAATCCTGTTGCTTGCATATCCCAATGCGGTGCACCAAGGCCACTAAAGGCAGGGACAAAATATACGCCATTATGATCAACAACACTTAAGGCTAATGACTCTGTCTCGCTAGCATGGTTGATAAGTTGAAGTTGATCTCTTAACCATTGCACTGCAGCCCCAGCGATAAATACAGCGCCTTCAAGCGCATAGGCTGGATTACCATTTTTATCACAAGCAATTGTTGTTAATAAGCCATTTTTAGATAAACAAACTTTATCTGCGGTATACATCAACATAAAACAGCCTGTGCCATAGGTATTTTTGATCATACCCGCTTGTGTACAATGTTGAGCAAATAGAGCAGATTGCTGATCGCCAGCAACGCCGGTGATGGGAATACTTGCGCCTAGGAAGCCATCAATAGCACTATGACAAAATAGCCCCGCAGAGGTTTTTATTGCTGGTAATACAGACTTCGGAATATCAAAAAATTCAAGCAGTTCATCATCCCACTTTTGCTGATGAATATTATAAAGCATAGTGCGCGAAGCATTTGTATGGTCAGTGCAATGTGCTTGACCATGACTTAATTGCCACATAAGCCAAGCGTCAATAGTACCAAAAGCAAGACCACCCTTTTCAGCTAATGCTCTTAGTTCTGGCTTTTCATTAAATAACCACTGTAACTTTGTGGCACTAAAATAGGCATCAGGCATAAGTCCTGTTTTTTGATGAAGCCAATCTTCTTTACCTAAGTCCTTAATATTTTGGCAAAGTTCAGCTGAACGCCGACATTGCCAAACAATGGCATTATGTAATGGTTTACCTGTGGTTTTATGCCAAACAAGGGTAGTTTCTCTTTGGTTAGTAATGCCAATGCAACGGATATCCTTACCTGTTAGTTTGGCCGAAGCCAATGCTTGCAAAATACTATCTTTTGTCACTTGCCAAATTTCCATCGCATCATGCTCAACCCATCCTGGCCGAGGATAATATTGTTGGAACTCATTATAAGCTGCAGCAACTTCATCACCATCAATGGTTGTAACTCTAATGGTCGTGCCCGTTGTACCTTGGTCAATGGCTAAAATCATAATTTATCTCTTCACGATTACTTTGTTATATTAATTAACCAGTTGTCAGAATGTCAGTTCGATTATTTTAGTGTAGTTTACCCAAAGTGATAAAAAAGGATCACGATAAACTATAACCCAAAAAAATAGTCATGTTTAGCAACAAAGTAGAACACTTAAATCCCCCCCAAAAGGGCTCATCTGAGCAATACTCTATGCACAAAAAAGCCCCTACATTGCTGTAGAGGCTATTAAAAAAGTATGTACCGTTCTAGTAAATACTTTATTGATGAAAATTATTTACTTGCCATCCACAGCTCTCTATAAACAACAAGGTCAGCACCGCTAATCGCACCGTCTTCATTTAAATCGACAACTGCATCACGACTTCTAAATAAACTTTTCATCATGCGTGCATCATTTGTATCAACTTGACCATCATTGTTAAAGTCAATATCACAGCGATTACCCATACCATCATTATCAGCATCGATTTGGTTAGGGTTTGCGTAATCTATACAATTATCAACGTTGTCATCAATGCCATCGCCATCAGTATCTATGCCTTCAACGTCTTTCTCTTGTGATAAACGAATTGATGTTTCATTTAAAATAACCGCTTGATTATATGAATATTGTGTCGCAAATTCGCCAGTAGCATGTTCTACACCTACTGTCGCATCAGCACCAAAATCGATACCTGCATCGCCAAACTCTACATCTTTATAGTTATAAACAATATCATTGCTGCCTTCTTCCAACGTTACGCTAAATGATACCTCACCAAAGTCAGGGTAATAGGCAACATTTTGCCAACCAATGGTCAATTTTCTATTTGGCGCAACACCTTCAGTGATCGCACAAACAGTACCATTACTTGTTTCAATATCCGTCCACAAGGGTGCAATGATGTTATTTGGTTCACTGTTCATCGGAATTGGGCTATTAGTCCATGAATAGTTGTTAAAATCACTAAAAGTTAAAAAGCCATTAGCAACAACACTCACTGAATTATAATCAACGCCATAGAAAGAGAATGCAAAAGGAAGTGGTAATTGCTCAATACCTTCATCACCTACATATACACATGTACCGCCGCTGGTATCTGTCCATTGATACACTTCATTACTTACTTGGTACTCAACTAAGTCAATAACATCAACAATATCTTCTTTTACCGTTGTCGTATCATTAAAGTTGATGGTAGTTGTCATAACAACAGAGCCAGCAACTGTTGGCATCCAATGGGCTGAGTAAATACCATCATTAGCTGTGCTATCGCCTTCGATACCATCGTCATGCAATGTGACAACGTCGCCATTATTAATACTGACAACAACACTTGCGCCTGCTGTCGATGTGCAGTTTAGTAGCTCCACAGCTAACACATTGTCGCGATTGTTAATCATAACCTTACCGTCGGCAGGCGAAATATAATTAATTGAGGTGCCACTTAATCCAACTAAGTCAAAAGCAGATTCTACATCACTCACGTTATAACCTAAGTCTTGTGCTGATGACATTACGCCACACATGCCAGAATGAAAACTTGAATCAGGTAGCCAATAATTTTGGTTTGCGTGTACCATGACATCAAATGCTTTTCTAGTACCCCATCCATCCGTGGTAGCTAAGTTATAAAAAGCTTTGTTATAAACACCACTGCTATGATGTACATCAATACCATCATAATAATCATCAACATGATCAATAGAGATGCCATCATTAGGTGGGTTGTTCATATAACGCAGCGCACGTTCAGGATCTTTCATTATATCAAAGCCTAACTTCCAATCATTGCTACCACGTGCGTAGAATTTTGCTGCTTCACCTGCCATATCAGAAAAAGCTTCATTCATTCCGCCAGACTGGTCAGCATAAATCAAATTGGAGTTTTGCTCAGTAAATCCATGAGACACCTCATGAGCGGCAACATCAAGTGAAACCAGAGGATAAAAGGTAGTTTGACCATCACCAAAAGTCATAGAGCTACCATTCCAAAAAGCATTTTCATAATTAGTGTCGTAATGAACACGCATTTCCAGCTGAAAGCTTAAAGGAGCGGCACCATACCAATCGCTATACATATCAAAAATGACATTACCAAAAGAATGTGCGTCATTTAGCGGTGAATAGGCACCATTAATTTCTTTATGAGTATTTTCAGGGCAAAGGTAGCTAAAAGCGTCGCTTCCCTCAGAGCCATGGTTCATATCAATGGTTTTTACGTTCATATTTTCCATTGAACAATAACCATCACCTATAGAACTTACTTTTAAAGCATCAAAATCTGTTCCATAGCTGTATATGCCAGTTTTTTCGTTACCACCAGGGCCTGTACCAATTTGATCCGTCGTTAAACCATCCCATGACTTAAGTACTTTTAAGTTATTTGCATCGAGAATAGCAAAAGGTCGACTGGGATTTCCACCCGCTTTATCCTCAGTAAAGTAACTAACGAGATAGGCAAGACGGGCTTTTTTATCGGAATTTTGCACAATAACAAGCTGGCTTTGCTCATTAAGGAAGGTGCGAGTGGACTTTGCTGATAAAACACCTATACCACCATTTGGTGATTTAAGCTTTTCTAATGCCTGAACTTGGCTAAACCTTGGTTTGAAGTTTTTGATGTCACGCTCAATACCTGCCATCAATTGACCGGTAATATGTAAACTTTTACCTTTTGCATTATGTGTTATCGCTTGCTGACCCAATACCTCAATATTGTTATAAGTTAATTGATAACGAGTATGTTCAGTACCTTTAACCGTACGTACAGAGCCTTTGATTGGTGTTAGAGCGTAAGTGGCCCCCATCATAGCAGCATGAGATACACTTGATTGTATATTTGAAGGTGTATTGGGGTTATTTAATCCACTTAATACCTGTGAAAGTGCATCATTTCCTTGTGCTTTAACCTGTACTACATCAGCAGCACTTACATTCATTGACATGCATAACATTAATGCACTTAAACCAAAAGTACCTGGCAATACCGCACTGTTCAAACTTTTTATAGACATATAAAATTCCATCATCATTATATAAAAACAAATAATAGAAAAGACTTAAAAATAAAGCGCTTATTCTATTATTCACCATAAAACATCATCACTAAAATGTGTGACATTAGAATAGGAACGTCCCTTGAAAGACAATGAAAGAAAAAAACTCCTTTTGAACATTCAGACCTCAGCTGTTCCATCAACCAAGCCATACATTGAAGTATTAAATATTAAACAGCAATGATTTTATCAAAATAAATTAACCTACCAGTAACAATAGGTTTACAACAAGTATTGACTGAATGTTTTCAGGGGACAGGTCAAAAAATTAAAAGGTAAGTGGCTCTTCACTTCCTTAACAAGTAAAACCACTAAGAGAGAATATTAGCTGCCCTAGGTATGACGTGACATTATTTGACCAGAAAAAAGCCTCTATATTGCTGTAGAGGCTTTTGTGGACATATGAAAGTTTACGTTTACACGGCATCTCCCTTTAGGAACCCCCTTACTTAGTAATCACTGTCCTCAATTTTCATACCGTATATGATTGAATACACAAGCTACTCGGTATCCATATTCAGTAAGTTGGCTGGCGAAAACTGATCGGTTAGTACCGGACTGTCTTCAGGCCAGTCTTGGTGTGCTTTTGTTGACTTAAGATTCTGATACAATTGTTTTATATCGACTCCCAGCGACTGTAATTTAACCGTTAATACAGCCATATTTTCACCCGCTAAACCACTGGTATTATCTTTATCTACAAATGATAACAATTCATTTTTACCCGCTAAAATAATTCGATTGGTACTGTCAGGATTGGTAACTTGGTAAAAGTCACCAAAGACTGACTTATAAGTCGCGGACTCATATGCATACAGTTTACTAGAAGAAAAAGTATTCGCGGTTAACATCCCGTTTGGGGTAAGCAAGGCTTTAATCTCAGTTAAGAACTCTTTTGTCATTAAATGCTCTGGAATATAATCACCATTAAACGCATCAAGGATTATCCAATCATATTCCTCTTGCTTTAGTAATGCCCTTTTAACAAAAACTCGACCATCTTGGCTAAACGTCTTAATTTGATCATTTTCTAGAAAACCAAAATATTGTCGAGCAACCTTTATGACACTTTGGTCAATTTCAACATTATCAATATGGCTACCCGGCAACAACTGGTGCAATGTATTTGACATAGTTCCGCCACCTAAACCGATAATCAAAATACGCTTTGGCGTAGGTTTAACCAGCAAAGCCGTTAATAATTGTTTAGTGTAGTTAAAAACCAACTTTTGTGGCTGGCTTTTCATCAAGCAACTCTGCCGAGTTTTATTACTTTTGACATTGAATTTCAAACAACGTAAATCCCCTTTATCCTCAACCAAAATATTTCGATATAAAGACCGTTCACTATGAATAATCTCTGCCATAGCGCTCTGTATAATTAAAAGATGACCAAGTAATAAGCCTAGTAACAGATAACGACTACTAATTAATGCGTTTAGAAAGTTAGGCATGACTAATACCCTCTTGATTATTTACCTTAGTTGAACTCGATCTGACTTTTGCGAAGGTTATTGTGATGAGTCCGAGGAAACTTAAGACTAGACTGACACTAAGTATTATTGTGTTTATATCGAACCACATAACAAAATAAAAAGAGGTGACAATAGTACCTATTGCACTGCCTAACGTTGAAACAAAGTATAGTTTCCCTGCGACTTGACCACTTTCATTTGAGTTCTTCACTAACAACCTAACTGAGTAGGGTGATAACATGCCTAGTACAATGGTAGGGATAAAAAACAGTGCCGTTGCAGCCATTAAAGACCCATAGCGAGAGTCTTCAATCGTTAAGAAGATACTTTCCATTAACCATGTACTTGAAGTTACTATGGGTAATAACGTGATGCCTGCAACAATGAAGATAACACCGTAACGTGTTAACGATGCCGCATGAGTTGAGAGTTTTCCCCCTAATAAATACCCAAAAGATAAACTCAACATAAAAACGGTAATGATACTCCCCCAAATGTGAACACTACTGCCAAAAAAAGGCGCAAGAATACGCCCGGCTAACAGCTCAATACACATAATGGAAAACCCACTAGAAAAGGCAAGAAAGTATATCGATAGATTACCGTAATGAATGGGGCTTGGTGATGCTTGCATAATTAATTATCATTCTTATTTTTAAAGTATATATTGCACTGTAAATTATTTTTCTTTCTTTGTGTAGTAAACGCATACCTGCACAAGTATAAATAACCCAAAGCTAGCACTAATGCTGGCGTTAACGATTAGCTATACATAACGTTTATAATAGGTAAATTGATGTGGTAAACATCTTCAGATAAAGACCTATTTACTAGTCAGGCT
>Ga0209292_1006218_pt1 | contig 11842 bp, 8 predicted proteins | sample GOMGulsemesocosm_2_FD_184634 | JGI IMG/M metagenome (GOLD analysis project Ga0209292, IMG submission 184634) | Methane-oxidizing microbial communities from mesocosms in the Gulf of Mexico - GOM9C Gulf of Mexico (SPAdes) (version 2) | ecosystem: Environmental > Aquatic > Marine > Cold seeps...
AACCCATCCTATTTAATCGTCCTGCCATGGACCCTTTCAAATAAGGGGGGAGTTAATTGTGTTGTTAATAATCTCTTAGAGGAGCTTAAAAACAACAACGACTATAAACCGATGCTAATGAGCCTGAACTGGGCAAATAAAAAACCTGTTACTCGCGCCAAAAACGGAGTCGTAACAACTGATTTCAGGCTACGTTCTTCCGGCAAGACTGTTTATTCTTTTTTAGCGTTTTTTTTTACCATACCGCTAATGCTATATAGGCTACGCCGCTTACTACAGCAACATCATGTCGATGTCATCAACTGCCATTATCTTACACACGAACTATTCCCACTATTTCTTTTGAAAAAACTCCGTTTGTTCAAAGGTAAAATCATCCTGTCACTACATGGTACCGATGTTGAAAACTTGGGGGCAGAATTTAAAGACTCCTATGAACTGCGTTTTATCCTCCGTCACGCCACAAAAATAACCACCTGCTCAAGAGCCCTAGCTGACAGATTAAAACTCACCACCGGTAATCTGTACCAGAATAAAATCGTTGCCATTACAAACGGCATAGACCCAACAGCCTTCCAGAAAAAACAAATGCAAAATGAAGCGTTAATGCAGCCACTCAAAAACAAAAGTTACATTCTCAGCATCGCTACCTACGCACCCTATAAAGGACTGGAAACGCTTATTAAGGCCTTCCAAGCACTAAAATCCAGCAACCCGTCTCTGCAGCTAGTATTGGTTGGGCTTGAAACACCTCACCTCCATCAACTAATAACGCTAACAAAAAACCTTGATGTAGAAGACAGTGTCCACTTTTATAAAGATATTGACCAAACAAACCTAGGAGCCTTTTATCAAAATGCCAAAATATTTGTACTACCCTCATTACGAGAGGCATTTGGCCTGGTCATTCTCGAAGCAGGCCTTTACAAATGCCCTGTCATTGCATCAAATACCGGGGGAATTCCCGAAATTATCAGCGATGAAAAAGAGGGATTACTTTTTGAGCCAGGCAACAAGCAGGAACTTACCGACAAGCTCGAAAAATTGATTCAGGATAAAGAACTACAAACTCAGCTTGGCAATTCTCTACACACAAAAACGATTCGCGATTTTAATTTAACGAAGGTGTATTCGAAATATACCGCACTTTGATTTAGTGGCAAAATTTCCGAATTCCAATAAATCTCTCTATTTCCTAATGTGAGTTTTATTTATTTTATTACGTAAAATTAACGGCATCAGATAGTTTTCAGTTTTCAACAGCATCAGCGCCATGACGGTAGACACTCCCAATGATAAAAGGCATAACGCAATAGTTAGCAACCAGTTATCGTGACTTATTGCCCACGTAATAAAAGGCTTTCTTAAGAACCCATTCACAAGAAATAATGGCATCGAAATCGCGCCAAAAAACATAAGTAATTTTCTACTGCCTTTGTTCGCATTAGCTATTGGCATAATAAAACTGAACATTGCCAGTAAAAGAATCAAAAAACTGATGTGATTCAAATACCAAAACGCTTCAAAAATATTTCCAAGAATATACGTTACCAACGCTATTAAAAGTACAACCACAGGTATTTTCAGCCCTGCCTCATCATGCTTGGCCAAATATATTCCAAGGCAAAATTCAGGCAAGTGCGCAATAACGGTAAAATAAAGATTTACGTTTGCTATCTCCCCATCAACAGCAGCAGTAAAAACAATACTAAGTATAGATATAAGAAGCAGCCCCATTTTTGGCCACCGTGAATGGAGGTGCAGCAATAAAGGGAAAATAAAATAAAACTGAAAAATAAAAGATATGAACCACCAAGGGCCGACAAAGTAAAACTCTTGACCTGCTACAAAATTGGATAACAGTGTGATTTTTAATATCAGAGCGCCAAAACTCCAATATAGATGTTTTAAAGGACCCAATAACCCGGATTCAAATTGATCAGCAACAACGGCATATAAAGTGATAGCTAATAAGAATGAGGGATAAATCGTAATAAACCTCTTGCCCATGTAAGGCCAATATCTAAACTTGTTGGTGGGATATCTTTTTGTCAGTCCGTAGGCGCTTAAAAAAACAAAAACCTGAACACCAAAGTGCCCTAAAAATGAAAGTGTGGCTTGGATAAAGTTCTCAGGCTGAGATGCCAACTCTAAAAAATTAAGAAAATAATCATACTGAAAGCCAAATTCCATTTCTTTAGGCTTTGGGAAAAGGTGCATAAAGTTATGCAGAACTATCATTAAAATAGCCAACCCTTTATACATATTTGCATCTGTTTTACTAAGTGCTTTCCATTTCATTTTCGCTATATCTCCAGAACACTATTCAATGCCGCCAAGCCTTCTCTTTAATAGTATTCTTATTCACCAGAAGCAACTTTATCGTCATGTCATTTATTATAAATTTCTCTATGGATAGGTCGACAAAGAATCATAATCAACAACATTGCTTGGTTCTAAGGAGATCACCTGTGAACGATTTGATATTGTTGTCCTGTCATCACTTACCCCGGCCAAATATTGAAGAAAGCCACTAAAGCTTTCAGCATTAAATAACGCCTGATCATTCACCTTTTTCATTTCTACCAACCGCTCATTGTATTCACTACTCAGAACGACCAGAGGAATATCAAACTCATTTTTAAAAGCGGGGGAGAAACCGTGTCCCGTCTTGTCTATATCTACTACTTCCGCATGGTCTGCAATATAAACAAACAGCGATTTTCTACCCTTAAACTTATTATAAATTTTTCTTAATACCGAATCAGTGTAGTAAATTGTGTTGTCGTATTCTTCTATTCTATTTGTAGGGTTAGGGTATAGCTCAGATTTCTCGGGATATCTTTTTTTATATTCGAAGTGGGAGCCTAATAAATGGAAAAAAAATAGTTCCTTCTTACCATCGTCAATTCCAATATCCTCAAGATAATCGAGCAGAATCATATCCAGTGTCGAGTCGGCCCCACCACCTCGCTCATATACAAAATTTGAAGTCCTGCTTGCATCGGCCTCACTTGCTATTGATTGAACATAGCTATCGTGAATACCTGCCATATATTGATTGGACAACCAATAGGTTTTATAACCGTACTCTTTGAAAATACTAATAACTGACCTTGATTTTACAAACTCATTAAAATTTCCTACCGTTGAGCCAGTTAAGATTAGTGGGATAGCATGCCTAGTTTGGTTAGATGGGGAGATCACATTATTAAATACAACGTTATTTTCCTTCTCCATTAAACTCGTTAAAAATGGTGTGGTTGGATGCTTGTATCCATAAACTCCCATGTGATCTTTATTAACGCTTTCTCCCATGACAACAACAATTTTATCGTATTTAAGTTGGCCTTCTTTAATACTATTTTTCTCATAATTCAGGTTGGCAAGATAGTCCGCTCTTTCATTAAGGACGTCCTTCCATTCAGTTACCTTGATCAAGCTTGGTATATAACTGTATGGAACTTTTGTCTTTAGAAAACTGGTCTGACTTACTATTACAATAGCTATTGTTAGAAATAATAAGCCCCAATATCTTACAACGCGGTATGTCGCTTTAAACTTTGATAAATATAAATATAGGAAAAAAATACCTAAGAGAATATAGAGAATAATCGCAGCATCAAAGCCATTGAAATAGCTTTGTAAATACCCCATAACCTCGTATTTTGGTGAAAGAAGTGCGGCTTGGGCTCTTGCTGTGAGGCTACCAGCGCCCCAGTGAAGGGTAATGTGTAAAATCACACTAGTAACAATTAAAACAAACAAACTTACAAATGCAAAAACAACTTTAGAAAGCTTAGAAAACAAAAACAAAATAAAAATAGAAATGATAGTCGATAATAATTGTCTTTTTGATTCGTAATTAACTAACTGTGGCCCAAAGACATATACACTTAAAAACAAACTAAACATAAAATATTTTTTACTTTCATTAATTTCATGTACAGCATTAAAGTACATTCTTTTCATTAGTCCCTGATCCACAACATCCACGTAACTCCAAAACAGTTATCAAGCAAACAGAAAAATCGGTCTACCAGTTAACAATTACTTAACGAATCTTGGCAAACTTGCTCAAGGCGCCTCCATTTTTTTGTGCCTGGGCGTGAAATTCGCCCAACATTATCAACAAGGTCAACAACAGCTTTAGTGGCTTGCCCTTGATTCGCCAGAAAGAAGTCTTTCACCTTTTTTCTTTCAGCTGCATGTAAATCAGGGTTTTTCATAGCTGTATTTACTACCTCAGCAACTTCCGATAGATTTGAAAAACAAAATGAAGCATTTTTATACAACTCACCCACTTCCGACTCTCCGAAAACAAAATCAGGGTGATCAAAAAACAATACCGGCTTATCGACAAGACAACATTCAATAAAAAAAGAACTATTATCAACTACAAACAAATCTCCGCAGTTAACTAGCTGCATTGAATCAAGTAGTTTTGGCAAAAATTTAAAATTAGGATTACTTTCATCTAAAGCCACGAGAGTTTCGTAAGCCTCTTCGTTATTTTTATTTCCAGCAACTGTATCCCAAAGCCTTCCGTGCCCCATAAAAATCACATTACAATCACGGTTCTGTTTGCAAAGAGCTTCTATGAAAGGAAGACCTAAAGTACTAAACAAAGATTTTTCTCTGAAGTGAGAACCAACTACTATGGTTTTTTTTGTTGGCTTTAAGCTGTGTTTCTCTAGAAATTTAATTTTTTCAGATTTATCGACATGGAAGTATACGTCGGTAAACGGCCGCCCCGAAACAACAACTTGCTTTGGGCTAGATTGAGAAATAAGTGGTGAAAAACGACAAAATAAGTCATACATAGCTTTTGAGTTAGCACACAACAACAGAGGATTATCACCTTCAAAATGGCCCGCATGGTTATCCTTCCCCTCATACTCCGCTTCAGAAGAAGCGTCAAAATTACCAAAACCATTACCATGAGCCAGTAACACTTTGACAGTATTTCGTCTGAAATAGAGGTCAGTATAATCACTAGTAAACACATAATGCCACTTCCTATAAACAACGTGTTCAGGCGCAATATAATGCTCTTTGAACCACAAGCAATCTGCAAGATAAGTCTCATCAATACACCCATCAAACTCAACAGTGACTGAAAATAGATACCCCCCCCTTGCCATAAGTTCTTCAATAACGGGACTGAGTGTTCCCAAGCCTAAAATATTCCTGACAACAAATAGAACCCTAATTGGACCCACTCGATCAAAAAAAAAGTCATCCAAGGCTCGTAACTGGCGTATAAGAGTTTGTTTCATGAAATTTATTTCTCAAAGATTCGACGCGCAATCGGTACATATTCAAAAATATATGCCACATCTTCATTTTTAAGTACAAATCGTAAAGTAAAAATTACAACGAGTAACTGCCAAGCTCCAACGAAAATAAACGTTTCCAACAAACCGTTGATGCCAAGACTGCTTAGAAATATCCAGCAGATCAATTCAGGTATCACAACCAGAATTAGAGTCCTAAAAAAATTAAATAGATATTCCTTAGTCGGCATCTCGACTATTTTACTTGCCGCATAGGGGAGGAAGCAGGTTTTACACACAACAAAAGGAATAGCGGTTCCAAGGGCAACACCAAAAATACCAAAATGCTGAATGAGCCATAAGCTTAACAACAAGTTAAACACTGCTTCTGTCATATTTGCGTAGGCATACTGATGATGCTTTGATGCTGCATAAAAAATCTGCACCGCCGCATTTTGCCCAATTCCCAAAGGGAATAATAGACACAAAACAGTAAGTGGAGGAACCGCAGTTAAATAACTTTCACCGACCCAAAATGTAATAAAAGGAGTCGCAATTAAAATCACCGAGCTTGCGGCCATTACCGAGACGCAGACTCCAATCCGGGTTAGCAAGAGCAATTTCTCTCTCATTAGATCAAGTCGGTTCTGCCCAAAATAATTGGTGAAAATTGGCTGGGTTCCTGAAATAACATTACCAACTGACTGGCCAGCCGCGGACTGTAGCTGAAGAGCAATATTGTAGGGTACCACGGCGACACTGCTCAAAAGCCCACCAATAACCATCACATCAATCCGAAAACGAACAATATCGGCAAGCTGACCAAGAAAAGAAAACTTCCCAAAGTTAAAATATTTGAATAACGCTGCCTTATTAAAATATTGACGCTTAAATACCCCTTCAGGAAGGCTCGCGATGGCGTAATAAGCATGAGCGCATCTTAAAAAAATATTCAAAATGAATGTCATCACAGCAATCTCGAGAATTCCTCCCTCGTACGCCAAAATAGCAAACACACAACCGAGTCTGATAAGGGAGTGTAAAATTTGAATCATAGACAAGATATCGAATCGGAGCTGGGTGATTAGCACCGACTTATAAATTGTCATCACAAAACCGAACACTAAATCGAGCCCCATGATCAACAAAACTAGTCTCACAGTACCCGTCATTTCCGGATCAGTGAGAAACAACGGGGCACACCACATAACAGTTAAAACAATGAGAAAAACAAATACTGAAAAAACCGATAGACCCACCAGCGAAGTTATTAGGACTTCACCAATTTTTTGAGGTGATTGTTCTTTCCAATGCAGTGAAAGAAAACGTATGACGGCCCCCGACAGACCAAAATCCAAAACCCCGAAATACCCCATCAATGCACCGATGATTACCCAAATACCATAAGTTTCATCGCCAAGCAGCTTTATGAGTATTGGCAGCGTAATAAACGAGGTAACAATAGTCACAATCATCGATATATTTCTTAAAATCGATGCTTTTACTAATAAACTTCCAGTTGATGCCATAATTTTACGTTTAATTATGAGTCGGTAATGTTTTCGGATATTGAGTAGCGGCCTGATTTCCAAGTTTTTGTTCAACAATAAAGCGTGTAATCACGACAATAGAAACTATGTGCCATGGCAAATCAAAGTAGGATAGCTGCAAAAAAGCACCTCCAACACTATAGGCGACGATTGACACTTGTAGCATTCGCATAAGATCCGCGGTCCATTTCAAATCGGGGCTACCGCGAACTCGTTTGATTAGCCTTGACGCCGTTCGCCATGCCACAACGAAGATGGATATAAACAACAATAGTCCGATCCAGCCATGTTCAGCCAGTACACTAAAATAAATACTATGCGCCGCAGTATTTCGGCTCCAATCTTCTGGAGTATCGCTATAAATTCGATAAGTGGTTGGTCGCCATAAATCCAACCCCCCACCCGTTATATTATGATTAGCAACATTAACTGACATCTTCCAAGCAGCAATCCGCCCCATGGCAGAAGAGTCCTGTTGATAATTTTCAATCAACCCCATCCGTTCATGCCAACTTTGCGGCATAAAAGAAAATATACTCACTGCCAAAACAAGCATTAAGAATCCAGATAAAACTTTGCCCGAGGTCTTTAACCATAAAAAGCCTCCTGTCGCGCATATTGCCAATAAAGCCCCGCGCGACTGAGAACCAATAACTGAAACAACAATAAGTAACATCGCAACGAGTAGTAACAACTTTATCGTCGTACGCTCCGTCTGCAAACGCAGATAGTAGAAAAGTGGCAGCACCATTAACAGGGAAACAGCCAACGCATTGTTTTCTTCAATATACGTCCCCGGGGGGCCCCAAACTCTGTACGACCCAAGGGTAGAAAGGGTAAACACTCCTCCTTTTATGCCAAAGAACCCAAGTGAAAGCGCAATAACCCAAACAAGAATATTTAAGTCTTTATGGTTTTTTATTACGACTATAGTAAGAAAAGTGACCAACTGAATTTTTACTATTCTTATCAATAGTTCCCATGCATCGCCGGGATACATGGAAAAAATGGTAGTGATTAAGATCCAAAATAAAAAAAGGAACCACAATACAGTTAACCCTGTAATTGGAATCCGTTTAGGCTCTTTCCAAATTAAAAGACTAAACAGCGCGGCCAATGCAACTGCCTGAGCAAAAGGAAAATTATAAGCGAACCCCCAAGTAAGTCGGTGCGGATTCATATAACTCAACCAGCTCCAGGCATAAACACCGACTTGAGGACGCATTAGTATATAAGGGAGTAATACAGCTACGATAAGCGTAACAAGCAGATCTCTCATTTAAGCTCGCCATTAAAAGCTAAGAGTTGAAAACCACCAAGAGGCGTAACCGGATAAACCATTTATGATTCGGCTCCGCTTTGAACAAAAATATTACTCATCACTGTTAACACTTATCTATTACCAATTTAATTTTTAGCTTTTGCCTTTCGTCAGCGTTCAAAAAATCCTGCCTACTACGAACTTACTCAACACTGATTTCCAGCAATTGACTTTTCATTATTTTTTTGAAATCACTTCATCAAATAATCTACACTGCCCTTGAGTTGTTTCGTCCCAGCTGAATTTTTCAGCGTATCGCCGAGTATCTTCTCTTTCAGGTGGGTTATTAAAGAGGTGGTTGATTCCTTCAATGGCACTTTCCACAGTTCGTTCATTTAGAAGTATTCCAGCCTCTGCAGATCGAACAATTTCAGGTGTTCCACCAACTGACGAGGCGATAACAGGTGTGCCACAGGCTATCGATTCCAAGAGCACATTTGCCAAGCCTTCATGGCTTGATAAAAGTAGCAGGGCATCAGCCACATTGTAATAGAAAATGAGCTGCTCTTGGCTCAACACACCCAAGAATACCACTCGGTTCTGAACCCCCAACTGTAGACATAACTGCTCCAATTTAGCTCGATCAGGACCATCGCCCGCAATTAATAGATTAACATCAGGTAACTGTGCGACGGCTTTAATGGCCAGATCATGTCCTTTGATATCAACCAGGTTCCCGACTGATAATAGCGTATCACCGTGAAGACCTAGTTCAATACGACATTTTCCCCGATCTAACGGCTTAAAAAACACCGTATCAACACCGTTCCTCAATACCCTTACCTGTTCTTGATTTACACCAAAAACCCCAACAATTTTCTCTTTTAATGCTCCGCTGACAGTTATGATGCCATCAGCAATATCAAATGACTGGGCTATCATTTTTTTTGGCTTTGCATAGTCCGGGATTAAATTTATATCCGAACCACGAGCCGTAATAATCAAAGGTTTATTTAAAGTTTTTGCTAGTTTTGCCGCCGCAACACCATCAGGATAACAATAGTGAGCATCAATCAGCGCGACATCCTGAAGCTTAGATGCTAATTTACGAGCCAGTTTTTTGGCGGCCCAATATAAAAAAACAGGGGTCATATTGGTCCCTATTTTTGGAATTACCAAGTAACGCGGGTGATAAACTTCCACCCCATCAACAATTTCCAGCTTAGATACCCGAGCATATTCTCCATATTTCCCAAAGATTTTTGACTTGAAGGGAAACCAAGGAACCGGCGCAATAACAGTGGCCGTGATATCACCATGCAACAAGAGTTGCCACAACCTTGCCTTAACAAAAATCCCATGTCGTTGCTGAATAGCATTTGGAAATAGTGTTGTAAAAACTAAGAGATTTACTGTTTTTTCCTTATTAGAGCTCAAGATGCACTCACCAAAAGATGCCCATAAACTTGCTGATAGTTGGCAACACTTTTGGCCCAGTTGCGTTCTGTTTCAACAAATTGCCGCCCGTTACTACGAATTTCACTCCAGGCCGATTGGTGGTTTAAAACCTCTAGCACCTTGGCCGCCAGCGATAATTCATTACCACTTTCAAACAGGTAACCATTTTCTTGGTCACGAATCAGTTCTTTATGCCCTCCCACATCGGAAGCCACCACAATTTTCCTCTGCGCCATAGCTTCCAGGGGCTTAAGAGGGGTCACCAGCTCCGTCAACCGCATTGGTAAGCGAGGGTAAACCAGCACATCTACCTGGTCATAATATGTTTGTACCTGTTCATGCGGCACACGACCGGTAAATACAACTTTTTCCTGCAGTTGCAAATCAGCCACTTGCTGTTTCAGGTTTTCATCTTGCGGCCCACCACCCACCAGCAAAACGCGAATGCTGCTATCTTTTGCTAGCATCGCGGGTAATGCGGAAATCAACAGTGACAGCCCTTCATAGGCATAAAAAGAGCCTAAAAAACCCAGCACTTTACAACCATCAAAACCTAACTGGGTTTTCAAACCTGCATCAGCTTCAGAACCTGCTATGAATTTTTCAATATCCACAGCATTGGGAATTACGGTGATTTTTTTCGATTCAATACCCCGCCCGATCATTTCATTACGCAAGCCTTCACAAATGGTCGTGACAGCACTGGCACGTTTCAGCAAATACGTTTCGCTGGCGCGGGTTAAACGATAACGTAGGCCCCACTCACTGCTTGTACCATGATCTACTGCGGCATCTTCCCAAAAAGCTCGCACTTCGTAGACCAACGGAAGATTAAACTGCTGCGCGACTTTCAACGCCGCCAAACCATTCAATGATGGCGAATGGGCATGCAACACATCCGGCTTTACCTCTTGAACCACTTCAACAAGGCGTTTTTGCAACGCCGAAATAATGCTGAATTGATTCATTATAGGTAATGAACTCAAACCACCTGAAACGGGTGGTGTACGATAAAACATCAGCCCATCGACCTCTTCCTTGATGTTTTCAACAACACCCTGCTTGGGGCTGGTGACGTGAAAGGTCTCCCAGCCTCGTGCACCCTGTTGATTGAGAATATTGCGTGTACGAAACGTATAGCCGCTATGCAAAGGAATCGAGTGGTCAAGAATGTGTAAAATTCGCATCACATTAAACCTCTAGAACATGTCAGAATACAAAGGCGCCAATAGCTCACTTCTGTTCACGACCTGTCTAATTAAAAGCTGCTCCTCTTCAGATAAATAACTTCGCCATTTATTGGCTGCATCCTTAGGATTTTTAAAGACACTGTAATAGCCATCCTTGCTATTGCTGGTACTGCTGGCGACAAAATTTTCAGTTTGTTGGCTCCATTGCAGGCCGGCAAATTCAAATAACTCCTGGCTTTTCTGCAGTGGGCTTTCGCACAGATCTTCGTATCGCAAAACCAGACTATTATCCAGCTCATGTAAATCTTGTATCGCCTTCTCATTTACCAGTAGCCACCGCCAGGCTAACCGCTCAACAGATTGCATGGATTTCAAATCCCTTTCAGTCAAAGAATGTGAGCTTCCATTGTCAGTCTTTAACAATTGTGCGAAAAGGTCATAATCCTCACTTGATCGCGCTGAACTGACAAACTCCCCGCCCTCCTCACCCTTCAGTACCGAGGAAATATAGCCACAGGGGTGTCGAATAATATGAATGCTTTTACTATCAGGGAGACAGCGCGCTAACACACCTAGGCGCCCTAACGACTCAATCGACTTCCAAGCAATATGAATCTCAGCCTTTGATTTAGAAATAGAGTTTAATGTTGGTATTACCAAAGACGGTTTAAATCGACTAATCACGTTACTCAGCAATACACTAGTCCGATAACAGAAAAAACGAAAAACGCTGGAGTAATCCTTCCGAAATAGGGGCAACTTAGTCGTTACCTGAGGCAAGTGGATAGCTTCAAGCTGGTCAGCATAACGTGTCAGATACGCATCGTAATCCATGGATCTATTTGCCTCTTCATAAAGAGCCAAATCGGTAAGTTTGATCCACGAATCCGGCTCGTGTCGATACAATACCTGTGGGTGGCTATCAAAAATCTTGCCTATCCAGGTAGTTCCAGAACGTGGCATGCCAAACAATAAAATAAGTGGTCGTTTCATCCAGAAAAACTCCTAACCAGCTTCACGCATAACATGTTGATCTTTTATGAGCACACACTGTCGATAAAAGGATTCAAACATCAACAACGACCACAACACCGCACTATGATCATT
>Ga0209292_1006221_pt1 | contig 11838 bp, 11 predicted proteins | sample GOMGulsemesocosm_2_FD_184634 | JGI IMG/M metagenome (GOLD analysis project Ga0209292, IMG submission 184634) | Methane-oxidizing microbial communities from mesocosms in the Gulf of Mexico - GOM9C Gulf of Mexico (SPAdes) (version 2) | ecosystem: Environmental > Aquatic > Marine > Cold seeps...
AAAGCGTTAAAGGCGACTAGTGAAGGAGCTTTGCAATCAAGTCTTCCCATTATTGATACATCACCTTGTACACTTGTTAAAATCCCATTTTGGTGACTCGTTTGTAAGCAAGGCGCTAATTCAGACTCAACAATAATAATCTCTGGTTGTTGCTGCCAGTATTCTCTAATCATATAGGCCATTGATGCGGCAAGTCCGCCAACGCCGGCCTGTATAAATACATGGGTAGGCCACTTTTTTATTTTAGTAAACTGCTCACGTAGCTCATTTGTTATCACGGTATATCCTTCCATAACTAATGAAGGAGGGGAGGTATAACCTTGCCAAGAGCCATCAGCAAGTAAAACACCATTACCACTATTAGCCTCTTTAATTGCCGCATCGACGCTCTCTTCATATGTTTTTCCTGAGCGTACAACAACCGCATGTTTTTCAATTAGACGTTTTTCAAATTCTTCAGGCACCTGCTCTGATAAATATATTTTCGCATTTGCGCCAAAAATTTTTGCGCCACTTGCAACAGCAAGACCATGGTTGCCAGCACTTGCGCAAATGAAAGTGGTTGAACTGGAAAACTTTTTGAATTCAATACCCGAATACTGGTCAAGGGTTAATTTTTTCCCGGTTACTGCTAACCATCGCTCGGCTAATAAAGTAGCTACTGCATAAATACCGCCCAATGCCTTAAAAGAGCCTAAGCCCATTCGATGGCTTTCATCTTTAATGAAAACATCTAACTCGCCAATCGATTGTATGTGTATAAGAGGTGATTCTTTATACATTGGACAAGTGCTTAATAAGTATTGGGGTTTAGTATAATCAGGGTTAAATTCAGTCATCAGTAGTCCTATATTTTAAGTCAGTCATTTAAAGAGAAATTTAGTCTTAGTTCAGCTTTATCCTTAATGAAGATAAAGGTGCTGCGCAACAAAGATAAGCCCAGTTTTTAGTTGCGGGAGAAGCGGGAGTAATAAGGTTTTCAATTTCCCCCTCAACTTGATAAAGGCATGTTCGACAAGCGCCACTGCGACAATTAGCTGAAATAGAAATCCCACTTTGCTCTGCAGTGTTAAGCAGGGATCCATGATCTGGTTGCCAAATAATGTTGGATGTTTCACCAGAGGCATGTACAAAACTAATTGGCGTTGATACTGCTAACGATGGCTCTTTATCGGTAGGTTTTTTATAGGTACCTTCTGACATTGATTGCGGTGAATAAAATACATCTTGGTGTATAACTTCATTACTAACGCCTTTCTGGTTAAGTGCGTCACGCATAGCCTGATTAAAACTTGCTGGGCCACATAGAAAGACTTGAATATTATCTAACGATAAATCTTTTGTTATCTCTGATATGCGTATACGGCCACGTTTTTTTTCTGCAGTTTGTTTTAAATCATGCGTTTGAGTAACAAAAAGTAAGGGAGTAACATTTTCTAGCAGGTAAGATTCTGCTACAAGCTCTTGCCATAGAGCAGAGTCTTCCTCGTTTGGTATGCTGTGAGCTATGGTGACTTTTGATGAGTAGTTATACTTTTTAAGGCTTGCTATTATTGATGTTGCCACCGTAATACCTATGCCGGCGGTGATAATAAGCAATTCTTTGTGTGATTCTAGCTGTGGTCGCCAAGTCATAGAAGGGTCTACAAAAGGGCCACTGGCTAAAATGGTATCACCTACTTGTAAATTTGAGTGAATCCAAGGCGAGAACTGTGCTTGCTTTGTTTCTTTTTTAATACTAAGGCGTAAAAGCCCAGCATCGTTATTGTTCTTTGAAATAGTATAAGAACGTATTAACGGCCCATTTTCGCCTTGGCTATGTAGTCGTAAATAGCTTGTTGGTTCAATATCACCAACAACATTCGCTAATGGATCTTCGAACCAGAAGCTTTCAACGTTGTGGTTTTCTTTGACTCTTTTAACTAATCGCATAAAGCGAGGCCATTGCTCTGGTCTTGGTGCTGTAGTGGTCCTTGAACCATCATTTATGGCATGTGGCGCAGGAGATAATAAAAAAAGTTTATCATTTTTTGATATTTCCCCTGACCGCACCACGCGTGCATAAATACCGCAAAAAACATGACCATGCTGACTCGATAATAAATGTGGAATATTAATGTCTGACACGCCAGTCGATGGGTTAACTGATGTCGACTTACAACGATCTATCGGTCTTAAAATTTCTAATTCTGCATTTCCAATAGCAATTCGATGGCCAACTAAGGCTAATTCAGACCAAGGCTCTCCAGTATCTATTAATAAATTTCCACGAAAACGCTCAGGATCAATAGCCATACCCGAACTGTTGGATAATGCGTTAATAGTGCTGATATTAATGATGGAAATATGAGCATCTTGATGGTCCCAGTATGCGGTATTGTCATTTGATTTAGAGAGCCCCATATCGGTATGAGAAAACCATGAAGATAGCTTTTGTGTATGGTTTTCATTTTTTTTTATAGAAATAGTTTCTCCGTTAGGATGGCTTAAATAAAGCGAATCTTCACTATGGTCAAGGTTAAACAGCGGTAAATCTTCATGCTGAGTCATTCGGACAAAGCTTTGACAGGGTTGCCAGCTGTGAGTCGAATCTTGGGGAATAGAGCCATTTCGGATAGCCCAGCGTCTATCATGAGCAATACCATGGCGTTTTTTTAGTTTTGTTTGAAAAATCTCCTCACCACAAAATCCTTTGATTGGATAACGCATAATGCGTAATAGCTTTCCAACTCGATTATTCATCAGTATTTTCCCTGTGCTAATTTTCGTAAGTGACGACCAACAGTTACTGTATTGTTGTCTTGTATATGTATTGAGGTAGCGTACATATATAGTTTATAGTCAATGTGTGAGCTATATATGTCATCATTTAGGTTTAGGTGAGTAATATTTTTCATTTTTTTAATAAATATGAATGGATCTGTTTATGGACTTAACAATAGATAAGTTAGACCGCATTATCCTTGCACAATTACAGGGTAATGCTCGATTGAGTCTTGAGGCTTTAGCTGATGCTTGTGGACTGTCGTCAGCGTCGGTACAACGTAGAGTGAAACGTTTACGAGAGGCTAATATTATTGAAAACGAAGTCGCGATTTTGAGCCCAAGCGCTTTGGGTCAAAACATGACCTTTATTGTGATGGTTGAATTGGAACGTGAGCGTATTGATCAGTTGGATGCTTTTCGCCGAATTGTTAGAAAAGAGGTGCAAGTACAGCAGTGTTATTATGTAACAGGTGAGGCTGATTTTACCTTAATTTGTACCGCACGAGACATGCTTGATTTTGAAGCGCTTACTCGACGTTTGTTTTTTGAAAATACCAATGTAAGGCGTTTTAGAACCTCGGTTGTGATGGAACGTACAAAAGTAGGACTAACCATAGCAACACAAGAAAATAAAAGTTAAGAAACTTTAGCGAATACCTTAACTAAAATCTTAGCTAAAACCTCGTCAAAGAAAAACGAAGGCTTAACGTCGTTAATTGCTAAGAAAGTATCTATAACTTTCTAGATGAGTTAAGTTCGCACATCTTTGGGAGAATCCATAACGACATGCGTCGTGATTGCACTGACTTGTGGTATGCCCCCTAAAATGTCGGCATGAAATAATTTAAACGATTTAATATCTCTCGTTTCTATACGTAATAAATATTCGAATGAACCGGTAACGTTGTGACATTCCTTTACTTCCACTGCTAACTTAATCGCTTGTTCAAACGCGAGTTGTGACTCGATTGAATGCTCATTGAGACCAATTCCAACATAGGCAATAAAGCTATTGCCCATCAATTCATTATCTAATATCGCACGATAGCCTTTAATAACTCCGCTACTTTCAAGTTCTTGTACTCTACGTAAGCAGGCTGATGGTGAAAGACCAATTTTTTCTGCAAGTTCAGAATTGGCTATTCGACCATTTAAACTTAGTTCGCGCAATATTATATCGTTATATCTATCTTTTTTAATCATTAGTTGTTGATAACCTGCTTAAGTAAGGTTTATTCGCTCAGAAGTTGTATCACAATTCATTTAAAGTTGCCTATACAATATTAAGCAAGTAGAGAAATTAATTTATGGATTATGAAATATTTACCGGCCTAACACTTTTTGCCTTTGTGTCTTCTATCACTCCTGGACCAAACAATTTGATGTTAATGACTTCTGGTGCCAACTTTGGATTTAAGCAGACGGTCCCGCATTTTTTAGGTGTTGGCATAGGATTCACCTTGATGATTATTTTGGTGGGTTTAGGTTTGATGCAATTGTTTGATAGTTTTCCGGTGAGTTATGACATATTAAAAGTACTTAGTATTATTTATCTGCTCTATTTAGCGTTTAAAATAGCTCGCTCGGGAAGTCTTACAGAACAGGGTAATGAAAAGTTAAAGCCTTTAACCTTTATTCAAGCCGCGTTATTTCAATGGGTAAACCCAAAGGCATGGACAATGGCACTGACTTCGATAAGCATATATGCGCCTTCAAATAGTTATATTTCGGTTTTGCTAGTCGCCATAATCTTTGGCTTGATAAATTTACCCTGTATCAGTTCATGGATAGTGTTAGGACAAAAGATGAAGCTAATTTTGACTGATCAAAAGCGTTTTAAAATTTTCAATATAACCATGGCTTCTTTATTAATTTTGTCATTATATCCAACATTATAATATTTACCCATGGAGGTAATTTAGTCTTGAGCATAGCTAAACGAAACTAAATTATTATAGATAACAATGCATAACGAACTTTTTAAATTTAAAGAGCGTTGTCGTGGTAATATTTAGATACTCTTACCTAGGTTAGACAACCTTATGTTGAAAAAATCATGTTGAATAAACTATGTTAAAAAAAGAAAGTACTGGTCTGATCGTTGTCGATATACAAGGAGAATTGGCTAGCATGGTGCATGATAGTGCCAGGTTAATTTCAAATTGTGAAAAGCTCATTAAAGGTGCGCAAGCACTTGCTTTACCGATTTTATGGCTTGAACAAAACCCAGAGAGAATTGGCTCAACGGTTGAGGAACTAAGTTCTCTACTTATATCCCAGCCTAACTCTCTGCCTAGCAATCAAAAACCAATTGATAAATTTACTTTTAATGCCTGTGAAGATGTTAAGTTTATGCAAAGCGTTAGAACAGCAAAGGTAGATACATGGATCATTTGTGGCATTGAGGCGCATATTTGTGTTTATCAAACAGCGTTAAGCCTAAAGCGAATGGGTTTTAAAATGGAGCTGGTATCAGATTGTGTCTCGTCTCGTACCTTGGAAAATAAAACGTTAGCGATACAGAAATTGGTTAATCATGGGGTTGAATTAACAGGATTAGAAATGTGCCTGTTTGAGCTCGTTAAAGACTGTCGAGCAGCAGAATTTAAAGAAATACTGGGGTTAATTAAGTAATAATACCCAATTGAATATGCCTATAACGTTATACACAAAGAGGCTGATAGTTAAGGTATCAGCCCCTTCTTTTTCTTATACTAGATGATTATTTATCTTTTAGCTTAACGGTGAAAGCAGTGAGCCTAAAATATCATCGGTTAAACTCAGTTTGCTATCGCTGACTTCTTCAGATAATAATGCTTTTGCAAGTTCCGCTTTGTTTTGTTGTATCTTTTGAATTTTTTCTTCTATCGAATTTTCAATGATCAATTTATAAACAAAAACAGGCTTGTCTTGACCAATACGGTACGCTCTATCCGTCGCTTGATTTTCTACCGCAGGGTTCCACCAAGGGTCGAAATGAATGACCGTGTCAGCAGCTGTTAAGTTTAAGCCGACACCACCGGCACGTAAGCTAATCAAAAAGACAGGAACCTCACCGCCTTGAAACTTATCAACGACTTCTTGTCTATTTGTGGTTGAGCCTGTTAATTTAACATAACTAATACCTGCTTCAATTAGCTCTTCTTCTATCAAGGCAAGCATACTAGTAAACTGTGAAAAGATTAATATTTTACGACCTTCATCTATTTGCTCTGGCAAGGTTTCCATTAAATAATCAAGTTTAGCGGATTGATTTACTTGTTTAGCACCCTCCAGTGATAATAACTTAGGGTGATTACATACTTGTCTTAGCTTTAATAACGCGTCTAATACTTCTATCTGGCTGCGCTTTAAACCTTTATCAGCAATGATATCTTTTAAGCGACTATCCATGGCTAATCGTACTGATTCATATAACTCAGCCTGCTTACCTTCAATACGAAGTGTTTGAATTATTTCTGTTTTTGGTGGTAGTTCAGTGGCTATTTTATCTTTGGTTCTACGTAAAATAAATGGCTTAATACGTTGGTTTAATAACTGCTTGCGCTCTAGCTCGCCGTGTTTTTCTATGGGGGTTCTAAAGAGTTTAGTAAATTGTCTTTGTCCACCTAAAAATCCGGGCAGTAAAAAATTAAATTGCGCCCAAAACTCACCTAAATGATTTTCCATCGGTGTACCAGTCAAGCACAATTTATGTCGGGCTTTAAGTGTTAAAAATGCTTGGTATAATTTAGTTTTGGTATTTTTTATATAATGAGCTTCATCAAGCACAAGATAATAAAAGCTTTTATCGGCATAAAGATCTAAGTCTTTGGTAATTAGTGCATAACTGGTAATAATGATATCAACCTGATTTTCATCACCTTCAGTTTGCTCAAAACAACCAAAGTGTTGATGGCGTTTACTACCATGTAATACTTGATAGGAAAGTTGTGGCGTAAATTTTTCTATTTCATTAGCCCAGTTAAAAATAACACTGGTAGGGGCAACAATTAATACCGGTTGTGTCAATCTGCCTTGTTGTTTTTCAATTAACAAATGCGCCAAGGTTTGAATGGTTTTACCCAAACCCATATCATCAGCTAAAATACCGTTTAATTGATATTCACGTAAAAATTGTAGCCAATTAAGTCCTTGGTGCTGATAGGCTCTTAACGTCGCATTTAAACCGCTTGGTACAGGAACCGCAGTGACTTTTTGAAAGTCTTTTAATTTATCAGCCAATGCTCTTAGTTTACTTGTGCCTTTCGCGATCACTCCTTGGTCATCTAACATGGATAACGTTTGGTGACTTTGAAAGCGTGAAAGCTCCATGGTGCCATCTTTATTTAAGGCGTTGGGCATAAAGAGTTCGATAAACTGTTTTAATATTGGCTGTACGCTTTGATAACGCAAAGCAATAAAATCACCTTTGTCTAAATCTACATAAATAGGGGAGTCAGGCGCAATCAGTTGCTCTTTTTCACGGTCAAGCAATGCAGATTTAGGCAGTTGTTCAATCGCGCTCAGTAAAATAGGAAACGCAGGCATTTTTTTACCATCAATGGTTAAGTTTAACCCTAATGAGAAAAAATCATGGTCATCGGTTTCAATGACTTCGGCATCAAATACGCTGTCGGTGGCCAGAGGTTTATAATAAAAATCATCAGCAAAGCTAATATTCCAGCCCATTTCTTTGAGTAAATGTACTTCTTGATGCAAAAAATGATGCCAGACATAACGATTTTGCATCAACATTGAAAATTTAGGTGTTTTATCTTTAGTTAAATAATCTTCATTGGTAAAAGTGTAACGCTTCGGCTTAGGCTGGGCACTAAATTTTAATGTGGTCAGTTTATCAATTACCGTTTGTTCAAAGGCTAAATCGCGATAAATTTTAACGTCGCTTTCACTGTCTGTTAGCTCTGATGGGATGATGGTAACGCTCTCATAATGCGGATTAACTAAGCAGCCTTGATAAGAAAAATTAACGCGAACAAAACCTGTTTGTGGATTAGATTCTGTCGGCGTAGAAAAATGCAAGTACACGTCAGGTTTAGTTAACTCTTGCGAGTATTGTGTTTTGGGTTTAGGTAAACGCTGAACCGCTTCACCTAATGACATCGACAGTTTACTCATTACCCAAGGTAATTTATCTTCTTCAAAAATAGGAGAGTTAAGTAAGCCAGCTTCGAAATCACATTGCGTATTGGTATTAATTTTTCCGAAACAATTTTTTTCTTCATCATAAAAACAAAGAGGTTGTGCTTTAATAATATGAATATTTTCACAAGGCTCAGTTAAAACCAGCTGCAAAGTATGTAAATGATTATCTAACGCTAACCACTGCCATTGCGCTTCTATCGGCTCACTCAAGGTGATGGCTTGGTTTAAATCATATGTTCCATGCCAAAAACAGCGATCAGTTTTTATAATACGTTCAAACAAATCGAAGTATTTAATGGTTTCGCCATACTGGTTAGTACGCATAAGCTCGGTAAGTACAGCAACATCATCGTTAGTAGCATAGGCACTATTAATTAACGTACTCGCTGAATATTCACTACCAAGAGAATGACTCCAACCGCCACTAATTTTTGGGCGAGCTGATTTAATACCTAAGGTGAGATAATCATCTTCGTTATAGCTGTTGGGTTTTAAAAAATATAATAACGATTTATTTTGGCTATTAGGCTGGTATCTACTGGGTTGAGCTTGAAAGCGGCTAAGCCATTTATCGATTACTTTTTCAGAAGTGGCAATACTGTTTTGGTCAAAATGCTCGTGAATAAAATACTGCGCTAAGGCAGCACCATGCTTACAATCACGACCGACATAACAATCACAATAACTGGCAATGTCACTCTGGTTAGTATTAAAGACTAAACGGGTTAAATAACTCGACTGATTCGAGCGCTCACTAAAAACTACACCGCGAATTGTTTCACCATCAAGGGCGCAGGTTTTTATGCCGTTAGCATTATAAAGCCTAGTGCCTTTTTGCCATTCATTTTTGGTGAAGTGTTGCTCAAGTAAATCAGGTGTGAAAGTGTTTTTGGCCATAAGTTTGCAATTATTAATAATACATATAAGTTAATACGTTGATCGGCAACAGGTAAGTGAGCTGATAAATTAGGTCGTTATCTTTTCTTAATAGAATGAATTAAAAGCCAAAGGCTTTACTACCATCATTATTTATAGCTGAATAATACCATAAAAGCTTGTTTTTCATAAGTACGCTAGGGTATTTAAATCGAATACGATCAATGACTTTCACTTTAGCATGAGTGCTGTCTAATTTATCTATTTGCTGTCATGACTCGCTCTGGTCGTTATTGATGTTTCTACCCATGATATATCAAAATGTATATTTCAGGTATTCCCGCTGAATTCTGTATTTTTAAAGTGACGTGGGTACAGTGCTTTAAAAAAGTAATGAATCTGGGGAGATTAAGGCTGAATGCTCTAGTTAATTTTTTAAATTGAAAGTAAAATTAGAAAAAGTTGATGAATAAAAAATATCTTAAGCAAGGAACTGTGCGTGATTTCAAAAAAAGTAAGAGAGCTATTTGTCTCGTTAATGGAAGCATCAGATGATTCACCGGTTTCCTATGATGTTGAAACAGAGCAATACAGTGGCTTTTTCAATAACGTAGTGGTTGATAAGTATATTGAATTAGGCGCGCTAGAACTTGTTGAGGGAGTCGGTGGCTCAGCAATTATCTTGATCAATAATAGGGATGATTTTTTAAGCTCGTTCGCCGCGGGCATTAGAGAAGCTAATAACGGCAGTGATCAGTCTTATGCAGACTACAATGCCAATCCGTTCGCATTTTCAGTGGGTTATGAGCATTTTCATCAAATAACTAAGAAAAAACGCAAGATAACTGGCTATGTATGTCATGGTTTTGAAAGAGAAGATACCGGTTTAATACACCAACAATAACAATAATAAAAATAGAAACAAAATTAATGATTAAACAGTTTTTCTGTGTACCACTTGTACTCTTAACATCACTTATAATATTCACTCTGGTTACTTTATTTTCTGCCAGTAATTTTGCTCATGCTAAGTCAGCTAAATTGCGTGAAGCAGACTTTGTTGATGCTCACTGTACTGGTGAAATAGAGTATCTATTAGCGGATAAAACGCGCGTTGATTGTTTAACCGAGACCCATGCTATTGAGTATGATTGGGGTAAAAAATGGGCTGAGTCTTTAGGGCAGGCATTATTTTATTCAGCGATGACAGGAAAAAAAGCGGGTATTGTATTGATTGTTAATCCGAAAAGTAAAAAACGATTTTTAAAGCGTTTGAATAAAGCCATTAGTGATAATAATCTTGATGTTGACGTGTGGACTATTACTAAAACCTAATGCACTAAATACTGTATTATCAATGACATTTTTTACTAAAGTGAGTTAACCATACCAGCGGAGAAAATATCATATCAAGTTCAGCCATGATCATTTGATGATCATGTTGTGCTGAAAACCATAAAGCCATATCTTTATACTCACCCACTTCAACGACTTTAATTGAGGCGATTACCCCTAATTCTTTGTGATCAATAAGCTCGGTGCCGAGCACTTCAAAGTGATAATTTTCAATATTACTGCTTGCCTGGCGAGAAAGCTTAAAACGTTTTTTTCCTTGTAATAGGTTAAGCCTGATTTGTGCGCCTAAGGTATCAATATCATATAAAGGTTTATTTTCATTATGATAATGAGTTATTTGGGAGTCTAAAGTTACTGTAGACGACAGGCCATTATTCGACATCTCAGCGTGCATTTCTCTTGCTTTGATGCCTGTTAATGTTTGTGAAAATCTAGGTGTTAAAAAATGCTCATAATGAGCTGAGTATTGCATGATACTTGTTTGTCGGTAAGTTGAATCGAGCCAAAGAAAACTCACTTTTCCAGATGATGTTACTGTTGCCTTTACTTCCTCTTCCCCCTTGTGCCACTTTATTGTTCGGTGCAAGTAACCAACACTTCCGCCAAGAAAGGACACATCATACTCAAATGTTTTTTCACACTGATGAAAGCTATTAATTTCTTCACGGGTTAGTTTGTTAAGTTCACTCGCTTGTAATCGGGGCATGAAAAGCAATAAAGAACAGCTTAAAACGATTAAGATATTCAGTGCCTTTTTAGTGGAAAGGGTTAACTGAAGCATTGTAGTCACCATTTTTATAAATATATTATGTAAGAAATATCATCTATTTTAGGTATTTTACTTAAAGGTGATAATGCTCAAGACCTTTGTCAGTTAGATAATAAAAATAAAGGAATGCTGTTAGTACTGTGATATTTACCACAATAGTTAGCCAATACCTTATTTGAAAAGTTACTTTTCTGTTTTTATGTTTTAGCCATCGTTGAGCGACAGCGGCTCCTGGCCAGCCACCTACTAACGACATAAGGTGCAGTGTCGTTTCTTTAATGCGCCAATAGCCTTTTTTTGCTCTGTATTTATCTATAGCGTAAGTCAAAAAACTTATTACATTGATGACGATGAAGCCAATGAGCAGGTTAGCGGATAAATACTGATAATAAGATAAAACAGATAAGGCTAAGAGGTAAATCACACTTAAAAACATTGCGAACACTATCTATTAACTCCATTAAGCTGATGTTTTCTTTCTATGCGTTAACTGTAAATGTTAACTTTAAACCCTAGTTATACACTATGGTGATGTCTCTAAGTGTATTGAATTGTCGTTGAAATAACCATGTAAATCAGTAGCTCACTTGTTAGTAAAATATGGCCCCCTGTTCATTTATTAAATTATTAGGCTTTTAAATATCTGTGTATAACTTAAATAACTCTACTTCTGTAAGTATTGTTCTCAGGCCTAGAATATTCTATGAGATAAAAACAATGCCTTTATTAAATCGTTTATCAAACTGTAGTTTTGATATTTATCATTATTACTCCTAAGTAGATAAAGCCCACCTTAGGGCTTTTTTTTCGCCTCCAGTTTCCTCTCTATATAATAAATGGCGCTACTCATTTCCACTTAACTTTATATTATCTTGATAAATACAGATAAATCTAATTCCATTTCATTTGTATAAAATAAAATCAAC
>Ga0209292_1006223_pt1 | contig 11834 bp, 8 predicted proteins | sample GOMGulsemesocosm_2_FD_184634 | JGI IMG/M metagenome (GOLD analysis project Ga0209292, IMG submission 184634) | Methane-oxidizing microbial communities from mesocosms in the Gulf of Mexico - GOM9C Gulf of Mexico (SPAdes) (version 2) | ecosystem: Environmental > Aquatic > Marine > Cold seeps...
CTGGTATTGGTAAGTCGTTTGTATCCGTTAACTTTGCGGCTGTGATTGCCAAAACAGGCCAGAAAGTACTGCTTGTCGATGGCGACATGCGTAAAGGTTATTTACAGCGTCACTTTAATTTGGCGTGGGATAATGGTTTATCTGAAATGCTATCTGGTAAATTAGACACTAAAGCTGTAATTAAATCGACTGCTATTGAAAATTTAGATGTGATCACCCGCGGTCAAATACCACCAAACCCTTCCGAGTTATTAATGCACCCACGTTTTGCTGATTTTATCACATGGGCGTCAAGCGAATATGATTTAGTGCTTATTGATACACCTCCGGTACTAGCGGTAACAGACCCAAGTATTGTAGGTGCATTAGCAGGTACAACATTGATGGTTGGCCGCTTTGGTCAAAATACAGTTAAAGAAATTGATGTAGCACGTCATCGATTTGAAATGGCTGGAATTGAAGTGAAAGGCTTTATTCTAAATGCGGTTGAGAAGAAGGCTAGCGCCTCTTATGGGTATGGTTATTATAACTATAGCTATGAGAGTGATAAGTTTTAGCTTTAATAAAATGGACCTATTAAGGTCTATTGCGTAAAAAACAATAAATCGATTCATGACAGATAATTAATTATAATTATCTGTCTTATTATGAATGGAAACAGGCTCAGTTATATTTTTTTACTGAGTTTTATTACTGAAATATTTCCATTCTTAGTCATTAATTCTTAGCTATTCACTCTAAAATAAACGTAGGTCTATCATGTCAAAAAAGAAAGTCTTGACCGTTTTCGGCACACGCCCTGAAGCGATTAAAATGGCACCACTTGTTCATGCCCTCGCTGCAGATGAGCGATTTGAAGCTAAATGCTGTGTGACTGCTCAGCATCGTGAAATGTTAGATCAAGTACTTGATCTATTTGAAATCACACCAGACTATGATTTAAACATCATGAAAGCGGGGCAAACGCTTAATGATGTGACTGCACGTATTTTACTTGAGCTAAAACCTGTATTACAAGAATTTAAACCCGATGTAGTGTTAGTTCATGGTGATACAGCGACAACATTCGCAGCAAGTTTAGCTGCATATTATGAACAAATCGATGTTGGTCATGTTGAAGCTGGTTTGCGTACTGGCAATATTTATTCGCCTTGGCCTGAAGAAGGTAACCGTAAGTTAACGGGGACATTGACTAAATATCATTTTGCCCCAACTGAAACGTCGCAAGAAAACTTAGTTAAAGAAAATATCAACTCTGATAATATCTTAGTCACAGGTAATACTGTTATCGATGCATTATTGATGGTGAAAGATAAAATTGACAATAACTTTGATTTGAATCTTACGTTATCAGCATCGTTCCCATTTTTAGATGAGCATAAAAAGTTGGTTTTAGTAACTGGCCATCGTCGTGAAAGCTTCGGTGGTGGTTTTGAGCGAATTTGTGAAGCGTTAGCTATAACAGCAAGAGTACATCCTGAAACCCAGATTGTATATCCAATGCATTTGAATCCAAATGTACGTGAACCTGTTAATCGTATCCTTGCTGGTATCGATAATATTTTCTTAATTGAACCACAGCAATACCTGCCATTTATTTATTTAATGGGGCGCGCGAATATAATTTTAACAGATTCAGGTGGTATTCAAGAAGAAGCACCCTCGTTAGGCAAACCTGTATTGGTTATGCGAGATACCACAGAACGTCCAGAGGCCGTTGAAGCGGGTACTGTTAAATTAGTCGGTACTGAAGTTGATGCATTAGTTTCAAATTTAAATGAACTTCTGACAAATGACGAAGCTTATAAAGCGATGAGCTATGCCCATAACCCTTATGGTGACGGAAAAGCATGTGAACGTATTTTAAATGAATTAGCAAATAAATAAGGTTATATAATGTCTTTTGAAACAATTTCAGTAGTAGGGCTTGGTTATATTGGCTTACCAACCGCAGCTATGTTTGCATCACGTAAAAAACAAGTGATTGGTGTTGATGTAAATCAACACGCTGTTGATACAATTAATCGCGGTGAGATTCACATTGTAGAACCTGAACTAGATATGATTGTTCATGCTGCAGTAACAGAAAGTTACTTAAAGGCTGTTACATTACCAGAACCTGCAGATGCATTTTTAATTGCAGTACCAACCCCATTTAAGCCTTGTGCTGAAGGTGAGATCCCTGAACCTGATTTACGATATATTGAAGTGGCAAGTAAAGCTATTGCCCTCGTATTGAAAAAAGGTGATTTAGTGATTCTTGAATCGACGTCACCTGTAGGTGCGACGGAACAAATGGCTGAATGGCTTGCTGAAATCCGCCCAGATTTATCGTTTCCACAACAACGCGGTGAAAATGCAGATGTGAATGTCGCGCATTGTCCTGAGCGTGTGTTACCAGGTCATGTGGTGCGTGAACTAGTAGAAAACGATCGTGTTATTGGTGGTATGTCAAAACGTTGTTCGGAACGCTCTGTCGAGCTGTACAAGACGTTTGTACAAGGTGATTGTGTCATTACCAATGCCCGTACAGCGGAAATGGCAAAATTGACAGAAAATAGCTGTCGTGATGTTCAAATTGCATTTGCAAATGAACTGTCAATGATTTGTGATAAATTAGATATTGATGTTTGGGAGCTAATAGCACTTGCTAATCGTCACCCTCGTATCAATATACTTCAACCTGGACCTGGTGTAGGAGGGCATTGTATTGCAGTTGACCCTTGGTTCATCGTATCTAATACGCCTGAGGAAGCACAGCTCATTCATACTGCTCGTAAGGTGAATGATAGCAAGCCTGAATGGGTTATTAATAAAGTTAAAATAGCAATAGCTGATTTCCTACAGGCTAATCCGGAAAAATCAGTTAAAGATGTAACGATAGCCTGTTATGGCTTAGCATTTAAACCTGATATTGATGATCTACGAGAGAGCCCAGCTCTTGAAATTACTAAAAAAATTACTGAAATGCATTCAGGGCGCGTAATCGGTGTTGAGCCTAATATTGACAAATTACCTTCTAAAATATCGGATGTTGAATTAATACCTTTTGAAACAGCCTTGTTAAAAGGAAATGTTCATGTAATGTTAGTTGATCATAAAGAGTTCAAAGAGTTCAAAGAGTTTGAGTTATCGTCAAGCTATATTGTTGATACAAAAGGTATATGGGGTTGTGACGAATAATAATATTATGAGTTTTTTGATTCGAGTATTTCAGCAAATTGTGCTGTTTTTATCTGTATATGCAACGCTATTTTTTTGGGGGAATGACGTATACATTAAATTTAATAATATAATTTTTTTCCTGACGATTGCAACATGCCTTATTCAGCCACTTATAAATTGCTTGTGGACTAATAAATTAACACTTTATGAGTCTGTTTTTTTCATTTCAATTTTAACCATTGTATTTGTTCCTATATGTTTTATTTATAGAGAAATTTTATATATGGGCAACTTTCCAATTTTTATAGTTATTACTTACATATATTTAAGATTAATAGAACGTTTCGTATATGTCAGGTGTTGCCAAGATGATTGTGTATATATAGCTCAGAAGAAATTACTTAAATTATATTTAACGGAATTAGTAATGATTTCAATTTTCTTTATTTTATTTAAAGATGATAAATTTTCTTGGGAGTACAATCGGTTATTACCAGCCATTATATCGTTTATGTGCGTTTTTATATATTTCAGGCGACAGTTAATAAATGAATATTATTCTTTTGTTGAGAGTAGTGAACGGTCATTTTATTTTTTTAAGGTGATTGATGAATATAGAAAATCTTTTTTCTTCATATTTTATTTTTTGTTTTGTATAATAACATTAAATGTAGATAGATATTTACTTGATGATTTAAGTCGGTGGGATGCGAATTTTTCAGCCTCGTATTTATTTTATCTGTCAATATTTTTAGCATTATTTGGGCTTGTTACATATTCATTTGACCAGTTGAGAAAGGATATCTTAGATGGTGTTGAAATTAATTTTTTAAAAGTCATCGTTTTCTCATTTTCAATTTTCTTTATCGTTGAGGTAGTGGTTGTTATATTGAATTTATTTTTTATAGATTTATTATTGTTTTTTAAAATCCCAGCTATAAATGTAAAATATACAATTTCATTATCATTATTAATCTATGCCGTTTACTGCTTGATGCTGTTTTGTACTTATTTAATACAAAAAGGAATTTGGAAGATTGTATTGTTTAGTTCTTTTTTTGTTATGTGTATTAAGTTATCTAGCATATGGTTTTTTGATTTGTATTATTCGAATATATTTACATCTTTAAGTTCAATTTTACTCTCAGTTTTAATTATATTTTTTTATGTGAAACAAGCTGAGGTTGAATAACTTTTGGATTTGGAATGATATATGTCATATTAAATGGATTATATATGACTTAAATAAAATAGTGTTAATTATCATCATATATCTTCAATCAAGGCTTTAATTTGAATATTTATTATTATTATTTTTCATGTTTGATTTTATCATCAATTTGTTTTTTTAATAAAAGAATTGGAATCATAGCTCTGATTATATCTGTATCGGTTTGTTTATTTTTTTTACCTAATACTGGGGATGATTATATTTATTATAAACAAGCATTTGATAATGCCGTTTATAGCTCTGAGTTTCCATTTTTTGTTACCAACAGCACTTTAACAGCAGAACCATTATACCTTTTTTATTCATCTTTAATTAGCGTTGTTACACAACTTGATTTTGAGTATTTTTTAGTTATCAATTTTTTATTATGTTTTTTTATTTTTAATTCAAAGTCATTATTCAAATCTGAAAATATGAATTGCTTATTTTGGTTAATGATGTTGCCAGTTATCATACCAACTATATTTTATTTTTCACCACGATCTTCTCTCTCATTTTTTTTAGTACTTATTGGATTGTTTTTTCTTATTGAAATGAATCGAGTGAAAGCAGTGCTAATGTTTTTTCTAGCGATAATATTTCATTCTCAATATATACTAATTATTTCTTACTTATTGTTTGTGGAATATTTTATTCTGAATAAAAATAAAGTGGGCAAGAATTCGGTTATATACCTATTATTAACTGTTTCTTTTCTTTTTTTTGCAATTAAAATCCTCCCATATATGATATCAACAATATCAAGTTTATTTTCTTTTTTACCCAGTGCTACAGTCGCAATATCTAAATTACATTATTTAACCGGCGACTCTGATGGAAGTATTAGGATGACATCTTTATTATCGATCATTATCTTTCCAGTGTTAGCAACTCAAGTATTTAGAAAAAATAATTTAGTTTATAAAAAAATAGGTCTAGATGAAGATAGAACTAAAAGACTGAGTTTTTATATTCTTGCATGTGCGTTATTTGGTATGTGCATCAATATATCATTCTTTAATTTACCACATGTATCTGGAAGGTTAGGGCGTTTTTCTGACTATTTTTGTTTGGTAATTCTAATTCCAATTTTTTTTAGAATGTATTTTACGTTTAAAACGGTAGTGTTAATATCGATTTTTTTTATATTGATCGCACCTGTTCTATATCCGACGGTCTATACAGTTATTAATTAAATATCGTGTTCTGATTATTGCTGTTAAATTGTTATTGGCTTAATTTTATTATTTATTCTGTGAGTATACTAACATGAGAAAAAAAATATCCATCAGGCTAATTGGGCAAGTACCATTACCTATTGGTGGGGTAACTATTCATAATATAAGATTATTTAATTGGTTGAAGACTTGCGATGGTGTCGATGTTTTATTCAGTAAAATAAATAATAGTACACATATTGATGACTCGATGGCTAAAATAAATCTAATTTGGCTGTTGAAAAGTATGTTCAGAGGGTTTAAAGAAGATATAGTTCATTATCAAGGCGCTAATTTTTGGGGCGTTTTTTTTATAGTTATAGTTAATAGAATACACTCTAGGAAAAAAATAGTCTGGAGTATACATAGTGAATATTTAATACCTAAATTATCTACGAGTTTAATAAAAGTTTTTTTTATTAAACTCGTAGATAATATTATTGTGGATAATGATAATATTAAAACCCAAGTGGTTAATCTAGGTGTTCTTAATGAAAAAGTAAAAACATTGTCACCATTTTTGATGCCTGTAGATTATGATGACATACATAAAGATGTATACAGAGATATAGATAGAACAAAATATAAAGTAGCTGTTTTTAATGCTTATAAGTTAGTTTTTAATGATAATGGCGCAGATGTTTATGGATTAGATACTTTGATTTCAGCATTCCCTTTTTGTGATAATACTGTTGTTTTAATGTTATTAATACCCTCGATGAATGTAAGTGAAAGAAAGTATTATGACGAGCTTATTAATAGCTTAGAAATATCGGTTAAGGAACGAATACACCTGATTAATTCGCCTCAATGGGCCGGATGGGAGTATATTCAAGCATCGGATATTTTTGTTCGACCTACAATTACAGACGGAGATGCATTATCCATTAGGGAATCACTATTTATGAATGTACCTACAATAGTAAGTGACTGTACACTTAGACCACAGGGTGTCATATCATTTAAAACTGGAGATTGTAAGGACTTAGCAGATAAAATTAATCAAGCCATAAATTTAAATATTAATCATATAAGCAACGATATAAATAAACTCATTAATAATTTTTTTAGTCATTATAAATCTATATTGGACAGATCATGAAAGTACCATTTCACAAAACACACACAACAGAAAAAGAAATAGATGCCGCGGTTAGTGCTATAAAATCTGGTTGGATAACGATGGGGCCTAAAACTATTGAATTTGAAAGAGAATTTGGTGATTTTGTTGGTTCTAAATTTGCTGTAAGTATGAATAGTGCAACAGCAGCGCTCCACTTAGGTTTAAAGGCTATTAACTTACAGCGCCATGACGAAGTTATTATCCCAACAAATACTTTTGTTGCTACCGCTGAAGTTGTCACATACTTTGATGCAGTGCCTGTTCTTTGTGATATAGATAGAAATACGCACAATATTGATGTGAGTAAAATTGAGTCTTTAATTACAGATAAAACAAAAGCCATTATTCCAGTACACTTTGCTGGGCAGCCATGTGATATGGATGAAATTTATCATATTGCACACAAGTACAACTTAAGCATTATTGAAGATGCTGCTCACGCGATTCCAAGTACATACAAAAATGTTTATATAGGGAATTTGGAAAAAACAGATGTAACCTGTTTTAGTTTTTATGCAACAAAAACGCTATCTACAGGTGAAGGTGGGATGGCAACTACAAACAAAGAAAGCTTATCTAATACTATGAAAATAAACAGACTTCATGGGATTAGCCGCGATGCTTGGGACAGATACACTGAAAAAGGCTCGTGGTTTTATAATATTGTTGATAATGGTTGTAAGTACAATACAACAGATATCAATGCATCAATTGGCTTAGTGCAATTAGCAAAACAAAATGAGCTAAGATTAAGAAGAAAGAGAATATCAGATAAATATGATGCTGCTTTTGGTGAGTGTAATGAGATTGAAATCCCATATATAAAATCTGATCGAACATCCTCTTATCATTTATATGTAATTAAAGTTAATAACAGAAATGAATTAATTGAAGACCTTAAACATATTGGTATAGGAACTAGTGTTCACTTTATTCCAATACATATGCATCAGTATTATAAAGAAAAGTACGAATATAATACCATAGATTATCCGGTTGCAAATGAGGTTTTTGAAAAGTCAGTATCATTACCCATTTATCCAGATATGTTAGACGAAGAGATCGACTTTGTTATACGTAATGTAATCTCTTTGGTAAAAAGTGAATAATAAATATTAACCATTTTTTAAATTTAAACTGGAATTAGTAATGAAACAAATTCTTCAAGATATGGCTAAAGGTGGCTCATCTATAGTTGAAGCTCCTGTCCCAAGTACTTCAAATGGTAATCTAATCATTAACACTACAACAACGCTCATCTCTGCTGGTACTGAACGTATGTTAGTTGGTTTTGGTAAAGCGAATGTATTTGAAAAAGCGCGTCAGCAACCAGAAAAAGTAAAAATGGTATTAGAAAAAGTGCAAACAGATGGTCTTATGACAACTGTTGATGCCGTTAAATCTAAACTGGCTCAGCCATTACCATTAGGCTACTGCAATGTCGGTATTGTTAATGCCGTGGGAAAAAACACGGAACAATTTAAAATTTATGATCGTGTAGTTTCTAATGGACCACACGCTGATGTTGTTCGTGTAGCTAAAAATTTATGCGCAAAGATTCCTGATAATGTATCAGATGAAGAAGCTTCATTTACAGTCGTGGCTAGTATTGGTTTGCAAGGTATTAGACTGGCTAATCCAACAATGGGTGAAGCCTTTGTCGTAACTGGCGTAGGTCTTATCGGTCTATTGACAGTACAAATGCTGCGAGCGCAGGGCTGTAGAGTCTTAGCTATTGATTATGATGATGCAAAGCTTGAGTTAGCGAAACAATTTGGTGCGGAAACGTGTAATCCTGGAAAAGGTGAAGATCCGGTTTCGGTTGGTATGGCATTCAGCCGCGGCCATGGTGTTGATGGTGTGATTATCACGGCTTCAACAAAATCTAATGACCCTGTCACACAAGCTGCAAGAATGAGTCGTAAACGAGGCAGAATCATCTTAGTTGGTGTTATTGGTCTTGAGTTAAATAGAGCCGATTTTTATGAAAAAGAGCTGAGCTTTCAAGTTTCATGTTCTTATGGTCCTGGTCGATATGATCCTGCGTACGAAGAACAAGGGCACGATTATCCACTAGCCTTTGTTCGTTGGACTGAGCAACGTAATTTTGAAGCAATTTTGGATATGATGTCAGGTGGTCAATTAGATGTTAAACCACTTATTAGTCATCGCTTTAAATTCGAAAGTTCAGCGGATGCGTATGACCTGCTAACCAACGATAGCTCTGCATTAGGTATTTTACTACAGTTTACTAGTAAGCCTGCAACTCGTCATAAAAATAGTGTTAAGTTGAACGAAGCTCCGACTTATAGCTCTTCTGACCCTGTAGTTGGTTTTGTTGGCGCTGGTAATTATGCCTCACGTATATTAATACCTGCATTTAAGCTCGCAGGGGCAAAACTTCACTCTATATCTACCTCAGGTGGTATTAATGGTGTGATTCATGGTGAAAAATCTGGATTCTCTGAGGCTACGACAGATACACAGGCGATGATCACTAATCCTGACATTAATACTGTAGCTATTGTCACACGTCATAATAGTCATGCACATTTTGTTACTGAGTCACTAAAAGCAAATAAGAATGTTTTTGTTGAAAAACCATTGGCAATCAATAGAGAAGAATTAGCACAAGTAGAAGCTGCTTATGCAGAGTCGATTAAAGGTGATAATGCCCCCAAATTGATGGTTGGATTCAATCGTCGCTTCTCACCACAAGTGCAAAAAATGAAAGCTTTACTGGAACCGATTAAAGAACCTAAGTCATTTATCATGACGATGAATGCCGGTGCAATACCATCAGAACATTGGACTCAAGATAATAATCTTGGTGGCGGTCGTATTATTGGTGAAGCATGTCACTTTATTGATTTAATGCGCTATTTAGCTGGAAGTGAAGTCACGTCTGTTCAAGCTCGTAGAATGGGGGATACAGATGCAGTAGCTGTGACTGAAGATAAAGCGGCTATTATTTTAGGGTTTGCTGATGGTTCATTTGGTACAATTCATTACTTAGCAAATGGAGCTGCAAATTTTCCTAAAGAACGTGTTGAGGTTTTTGCTGCAGGTGGAACTTTACAGCTTGATAATTTTAGAAAACTAACTGGCTTTGGTTGGAAAGGGTTTAAGAAAATGAATTTGTGGAAACAAGATAAAGGACAAAATGCTTGTGCTGCTGCTTTTCTAGATTCTATTTCAAATGGAGGGGCTGCACCTATAAGTGCTGATGAGTTATTTGAAGTTGCTAAGGTGACGCTTGATGTTGCTGACCAGCTACGCAATCAATAATGCTTAAAGTAAAAATAAAAACAGCGTTTGCTCTAGGGGTTCAAAACTTGGGACGCGTTTTTGTTTATCAATTAGGTGTCAAATCAGGTTTAAACCCGGTAAAAAAAATAAAATCAGATATTGAGTCAGGTGATTATTTTTTACCTTATAAAGGAGACCCTAAAAACCATGTAGTAAATACACAATGGTTAGGCTCACACTGTTTTTTTGGTTCTCAAAGCACGAGTACAGCTTGTATACCAGAGTGGCATAAAAGCTGTCTAACCAAACAAGCAGTAAAGCAAGAAAATAGACCTTGGTATCAAATGCCAGATTTCGATGAACACCTTGGTGATATTAAAGGTGTTTGGGAAGCCTCTCGTTTTGACTGGGTATTAAGTTTTTCACAGAGTATTGCTGCAGGTAATCGTGAAAATTTAAATAAGCTGAATTTTTGGCTACAAGACTGGCTAGTTCATAATCCACCTTATAATGGAGTCAATTGGAAGTGTGGACAAGAAGCTTCGATTAGAGTCATGCACTTAGCTATGGCGGCTAAAATATTAGGTCAGCAGCTGAATACTTCAATAGCGTTATTGTCGCTAATTAAAGCACATCTAAAACGCATTTCACCAACTCTTATGTATGCGATTGCACAAGATAACAATCATGGTACGTCGGAAGCTGCTGCGCTTTATATCGGTGGCAGTTGGTTAGTCGCTAACGGTGATAGTAATGGTGAACGTTGGAAAAAACAAGGGCTGAAATGGCTTGAAAATAGATCGAAACGTTTGATTAGTAATGATGGTAGCTTTAGTCAGTACTCCGTTACATATCACCGTGTAATGCTCGATACCTATAGCATGGCAGAGGTTTGGCGAAAAGAACTATCATTACCTGAGTTTAGTCAACATTTGTACAAAAAACTGAAGAAAGCTACTACATGGCTTTATAATATGGTGCAGCCTCAAACAGGGGATGCACCTAATTTAGGGGCAAATGACGGCGCTCGTTTATTGCCATTGACTGCGACAGATTATCGTGATTTTAGACCCTCGGTTCAACTTGCAGCTTGCTTATTTTTAAATAAAGCGGCTTATGCAAAATGTGGAGAATGGGATCTTCCTTTAAATTGGCTCAATCTAAATAAGCCTATAAATTCAATTGCTAAAGTTGAATCCGTTGATCTTAAAGACGGAGGTTATGCTTTATTACGTAAACATAATGCTTTTGTGGTGCTTAACTATCCTAAGTTTAAATTTAGGCCAAGTCAATGTGACGCTTTACATGTTGATTTTTGGCTTAATGGCCAGAATATATTACGTGATGGCGGCACGTATAGTTATAACGCAGGGCAGCAATTTATTGATTATTATGGTGGGACAATTAGCCATAATACCGTTCAATTTGATGTACATGAGCAAATGCCTCGTTTGAGCCGTTTTTTATTAGGCGATTGGCTTAAAATTAAAGATATAACGCCACTAAAAGTAGATCAACATGATAGCAGTATCTCTGCATCATATTTGGATGGTTATGGATGTGAGCATAAACGCTCTATAACATTATCAAGCCATCAATTTCATGTTGTGGATACGCTGAGTAATTTTAAAAATAAAGCTATATTACGTTGGCGTTTACAACCAGGTGATTGGATTCTTACTGAACAAGGTGTAACAAATTCAGTTTACAAACTAAACATCAGTTCTGATGTGGCAATTAAGCGTATGGAATTGCTTACAGGATTTGAATCTCGTTATTATTATCAACAAACAGAGTTACCCGTACTTGAGATTGAAATAGAAAGTGCAGGAACCATTACAACGGAATTATATTTTTAATTATGCGAATT
>Ga0209292_1006234_pt1 | contig 11819 bp, 10 predicted proteins | sample GOMGulsemesocosm_2_FD_184634 | JGI IMG/M metagenome (GOLD analysis project Ga0209292, IMG submission 184634) | Methane-oxidizing microbial communities from mesocosms in the Gulf of Mexico - GOM9C Gulf of Mexico (SPAdes) (version 2) | ecosystem: Environmental > Aquatic > Marine > Cold seeps...
GACTAATTTGTTCACTAAAATTAGCCTGTGCCATTTGATAAAATAAAAAAGCAGGAATACTAAGATAAAAAGTAAATTTACTTAGCGCATCTATTTGAGTGCGATTAAGCCATTGGCTTTTTGCACAAACAAAACCTAATAATGCCACTAGGATAAGTGGCATTATAATAGATATTATACTCATGGTACCTCAAGTCTCAGCTGAAATGATGTTAGTCGTACTGTTGCTCAAAGTAACTCTCAATAATCAATCTTGCCGATTCAGCATCAATATTATCTTTTTTTAAGTTCTTATAACCACCACGCGCAAATAATTGCTCTTTGGCGTCTGCAGTGGTTAATCGTTCATCTTGAAATTCTACTTTTATACCAAAACGACCATGGATGCGATTACCAAATTTCTTAGCGTCTAAAGTAAGTTGTTGCTCACTACCATCCATATTTAAGGGTAAACCAACGACGATAAAATCAGGCTGCCATTCTGTTAAGTATTTGGCTAAGTTATCCCAATGTGGGATACCGTCGGTCGCTTTTACCGAGCCAAGCGGCGAGGCACTGCCTGTCATTTCTTGTCCTACGGCAACGCCAATATATTTTTTACCAAAATCGAATCCGATAACAGTACGTTGGCCAATCGGCGATGTAGTTTTAGTCGACATTATTTTCCTTGGGGTGGGGAAGTTGCAATTTACATTGAAAAGGGCTGCGATTAAGCATGCCCAATATCTGAAGATAAATGAGCGAGATCAATGCCCAGTTTTTCAGTGGCTTTTTTCCAACGCAGTTCTATAGGGGTATTAAACAGAATTTCACTGTCTGCGGGGGCTGTAAGCCATGAGTTAGCCTGTAATTCTTGCTCAAGTTGACCTGGGCCCCAACCAGCATAACCAAGAGTCACTATAAACTGATCAGGTGCTTTTTCAGTACCTAATGCCATTAAAATATCTTTTGAGGTGGTGATCATCAACTCTTTGCTCAGTGCTAACGAACTCGACCAGCCTTTTTGTGAGCTATGTAAGACAAAGCCACGCTGCTTAGCAATGGGACCACCTGCGAGTACTAACTGCTCTAAGCTATTGGTAATATCTGTAACAGCATTATCAATTAAGCCGATGTTCTCAGTAAGGTCACTATTAGCACTATGGTCACCTTTATGCGATTTTTCATCTTCTTCCGAGGGTATTTGTTTAAGTAAATCCGATAAAGTGATATTAACAGGTAAATTAATAATTAACCCCATCGCACCTTCTTCATTGTGTTCACAAATATAGGTGACCGTTTTATTGAAATAGGGGTCATCAAGAGAAGGCATGGCAATCAATAACTGATTTTCTAAACTAATCATTGCCTGTGTCTCACCTATTTCCTGTTTGCTTGGTAACCTTGCTTCGGATTTTGGTTGTAGTTCTGATTTTTGTAATTTAGCCATGCAATTCCCGCCCTTATTATTTTATATTATCTTCAATGGCGTCCATCAATTTGCCACTGATATTTATTGGATAAGCTGCTTCAATTTCACGTATACAAGTAGGACTAGTCACATTGATTTCAGTGACTTTATCGCCAATAACATCTAAGCCTACAAAGTATAGACCACGTTTTTTCAATTCAGGAGCAATAGCATCAGCAATCGCTTTATCGCTAACACTTAATGGACGAGCAACACCACGTCCGCCAGCAGCCAAATTACCGCGAGTTTCGCCTTGAGCGGGTATACGCGCTAGGCAGTATGGCATAGGCTCACCATTAACGATGAGGATACGTTTGTCGCCATCGACAATCTCAGGCATAAACTCTTGTACCATGGCATATTGTTCACCATGGTTGGTGAGCGTTTCGATAATTACACCGACATTTACATCATTTTCCTTAATGCGGAAAATGGACGCACCACCCATACCGTCAAGTGGTTTAATTATGACGTCTTTCTCAGTCTTATGAAACTCACGGATTTTATCGCTGCTTCGTGTAACCAATGTTTTAGGGGTAAATTCACTAAACCATGCGGTAAATAGTTTCTCGTTACAGTCACGTAAGCTTTGTGGTTTATTAACAATTAAGGTGCCTTCTACTTCAGCACGTTCGAGCATATACGTTGCATAAATGAATTCAGTATCAAAAGGAGGATCTTTACGCATCAATACCGCGTCTAACTCACTCACGGCAATATCTTGCGGGTCGAAAAGTTCATACCAATGCTCACTATCATCGAATACTTTAACTCTGTGCGTAGTCGCACGACACTGGCCTTGTTCAAGATATAAATCTTTCATTTCCATGTAGTAAAGTTCATAACCACGTTGCTGCGCTTCAAGCATCATCGCCATGGATGAATCTTTTGCTACTTTAACTTGTGAGATAGGGTCCATTACCACGCCGAGTTTTATCACTTTATTTGTAGTCATTTTTTATCCTGTTCAATGTTGATGTTTACGCTGTATTTGAAAATCTATTAGCGTATATATATCTTTTATCTTAAATTTGCGGCTATTAATTTGAAGGTGTTTGATTCAAGTACAAGGAAAAAATACGGAGTTGATGTTAATCAATGAGTAAATTTTTAACGCTGTAATTGATATAATACCAATTTGACTAAATTTATTCCCTACTCAGAACTGCATTGGGGAGCTTAGAACAAGCAAAATTTGTTAAACATAGTTATTCTATATTTCAATAATTTTGTGATGTTATCAGTTTACCAATGAGTTCCCAAAGGGCAAGTTTAAAAGGCTTATATGCTATATTATTGATTTTGATAAGGGATAACCATTCTCTACAATCAATGCTTTGCCTCTAAACCTTTTAATTCTTGCTGAGTTGGAAATAACTTATTCAACTTGGTATAACAACAATAAATTTAGTGTAAATCACCGTAGCGACATTGCAATGCAGTAATTGCTGTCAATGCTGCTGTTTCGGTACGTAATATTCTTGGGCCGAGTAAAACATCCTGAAAATCGTGTTGCCCTGCCTGTGATATTTCTTCATCACTTAAACCACCTTCAGGGCCTACAAGTAGCCTTACCCGTGTATTTTCAACAGGTAAGGTCATAATTGAATGCTCGGCTTTTGGATGTAAATTAATTTTCAAAGCGCTAGTTTCTTGTTTTAACCAGTCAGCTAAAAGCATAGGCTCTGCCACTACGGGCACACTTGCACGGCCACTCTGCTCACAGGCACTGATGACAATTTTTTGCCACTGTTGGCGTTTTTTCTCTAAGCGCTCTGCATTTAATTTTACCCCACAACGTTCAGTAAATAGCGGTGTAATGGTATTGACACCAAGTTCAACCGATTTTTGCAAGGTAAAATCCATTCTATCGCCACGCGAAATACCTTGGCCTAAATGGATATTAAGCGGAGACTCACTTAGGTTATCTTCTTTTGATATTATTTTTGCTTCAGCGGACTTTTTGCTGACATTACATAGTGATGCGGTGTACTGAAAAGGCTCATTACCATTAAAAAGTGTAATGGTATCTCCTGCTTTTAAACGCAATACTCGGACAATATGTCCAAAAGCATCTTCTGATAAAGTGACTATTTCATTAACGCTAAACAGGCTCTGTTGGTAAATTCTAGGGTTACGCATAAATTAGGCTTAAAGGTGGACCATGAACATCTAATTAAAGTGAGGGCGAAGAGAGTAAAAAACAATGTAACTTTGTATAAAATTGTAGTCTTGTGTCAGTTTCATTTGACTAGCTACAAGATAGCTTGTAATTTCTTAGGCAATCAATTAATAAATAAAAAGGAATTATCATGAAAAAAATTATACTTACCACGCTTGCGGCGGGTGTACTTTCTTTAGGCTTTGCTAGTCAATCTGCCCTTGCTGGTGAAATTATCTCTGTTGATAAAAATTTTGCTAGCCCAATAATTTCATTAAGTGGTTACAAAAAAGTATACCTTGAAGATTTAGACCTATCTGATACCAAAATTATTTCACCACCTTGGATTGAGAAAGATAGCTTTCACTGGGATGTAACTGAAAGTAATTTAGCTCACTTGAAAAGACGCTTTAAGGAAGGTGTTGAAGCCGGTTTAACTGAAAGTAATGGTCGTTATGAAGTTGTAGGTAAAGAAGGCAAAGGTGTGCTCATTGTTGATGTAGAAATAATCAGCTTCATGCCATACGCTCTAAAAGAAGATACAGAAACGACAACGAAAGGCTCTGGTGAATTTCATTTATCCGTTCAGTTACGTGATGGTAAAACAAGAAGCTTAATTCATATCTTTGAAGGTACTGTCGCTCTTGGAACAGATTACCAACCAAACACGGATATGGCACGTGCTAAAGATGCTAAAGTCTTATTCAAATCTTGGGGTAAGAATTTACGTAAAAGATTAGATGCTGCTAAATAGCCACTAACTGTACACCGAACACAAAAAAGCCGCGATACCTAAACAGGTATTACGGCTTTTTTATTATGTACAGGATGTACGGTAGCTCACGGAGGCAGGATGCCTAGGAGTGAGCAGATACAGAATGCACAGGTATAACGTAGACAGAATTTCTAGGAGTTAGCACAATAGATAGTTCTACCTGCTAGCTCGCAGAAAATAACCGCTGAAATCTAGTTGAGCTTAAATACCAGCAGACTTACGTAAATCGTCAGCTTTATCCGTTTTTTCCCAGCTAAAGGCTGTGAAAGTATCGTCACCAACAGTCATTTCATAAGGTTCACGACCAAAGTGACCGTAAGCTGCAGTTTGCTGATACATAGGGTGTAATAGGTCTAGCATTTTAGTGATGCCATATGGACGCAAGTCAAAGTGCTCACGTACTAGCTCAACTAACTTCTCTTCAGATATTTTACCGGTACCAAAAGAATCAATTGAGATTGAAGTAGGCTCTGCAACACCAATAGCGTATGAAATTTGAATTTCACAACGCTCAGCAAGGCCAGCTGCAACAATGTTTTTAGCCACATAACGACCAGCATAAGCAGCACTGCGATCAACTTTTGATGGATCTTTACCTGAGAAAGCACCACCACCATGACGAGCCATGCCGCCATAGGTATCAACAATAATTTTACGACCTGTTAAACCACAATCACCTACTGGGCCACCAATAACAAAACGACCAGTTGGGTTGATATGATATTTAGTCTCTTCAGTTAATAATTCTGCAGGTAATACATGCTTGATGATGTTTTCCATTACCGCATTAACCAAATCTTCTTGCTTGATATCAGGATTATGCTGCGTTGAAAGTACAACGGTATCAATAGCCACTGGCTTGTTATCTTCATAGATAAACGTTACTTGAGACTTAGCATCAGGGCGTAACCAAGGTAAAACACCAGATTTACGGGCTTCTGCTTGACGTTCAACTAAACGATGAGAGTAATATAAAGGTGCAGGCATTAACGTTGGTGTTTCGTTAGTTGCGTAACCAAACATCAAACCTTGATCACCAGCGCCTTGTTCTTCAGGGCTACTACGGTCAACACCTTGAGCAATTTCAGGTGATTGTTGACCAATCAGATTCATGATGCCACAGGTTTCGCCGTCAAAGCCTACATCAGAAGAGGTATAACCAATTTCACTGATAACATTACGGGTTAACTTTTCTAAATCAACCCAAGCATTGGTTGATACTTCACCAGAAATAATCGCAACACCGGTTTTTACCATAGTTTCACAGGCAACACGGGCATTTTTATCTTTAGCAATAATGGCATCTAAAACTGCATCAGAAATTTGATCGGCAATTTTATCAGGATGTCCTTCAGAAACTGACTCGGAAGTAAAAAAGTGTCTAGACATAAGTCCTCAGAAAAAATTTGAGTTATATAAAATATTGACGCAATTCTACACTTGTTGAAAACAACATTCTAGCTTTTTTACGCCTAGACGGCTAAACGTCTCTAATTTTATCTGGTTTTATTATGTTTTATTGAACTAGCGCAAATATTTTCGGGTTGTAAAGCCAAACTACCTATCGAGCGGCAGCTTTATTATGTCGCAAGTGCGTGTAGCTGAAGTGGTGATTGCCATAATTGACTAAATATTTCTTCTTGTTGCTTAGTATCAAGTGAACTGAAAAACTGACATTTACCTTGTCGTGTCTCACTAGCGGCTAGTTTTTTTTCAATCAATATCTTGGTTAACTGCAATGTTACGGGAGCTGCGGTTTCAATAATACTCACTTTCTGCCCAGCAATAAGGCTTATTTGTTCTTGAACAAAAGGGTAGTGAGTACAACCAAGAACTAGCGTATCTACTCCTTCATTAATTAACGGCTCGATATATTTTCTTAATAATACATTACACGCTTTGCTATTTTGCTTACCTTGTTCAATAAACTCGACTAAACCGGGGCAGGGCTGAATAAGCACTTGCGCACCATTATGATGTAAGTTTATTAAGTCTTTAAAGCGTTGGTTTTTGCTTGTTGCTTGTGTGGCTAATATCGCTATTTTTTTGCTAAGGCTGTGTTTCGCAGCAGGTTTAATTGCAGGTTCAACACCTATTATAGGAATATTAACTTGTGATCTAAGTTGTTCAATGGCATTTACCGTAGCGGTATTGCAAGCGATTACTATGGCTTTAACGCCTTTGGCAATGAGTTGCTTGGCAATGACATTAACGCGTTCAATAATAAAATCTACAGACTTTTCTCCATAAGGAGCATGAAGGCTATCAGCAATGTAAATGATATTTTCATAGGGCAGTTGTTGGGCAATGCATTTAGCAATAGAAAGTCCACCAACGCCAGAGTCAAATACGCCAATTGCAGCAGCGTTGTCAGTGAATTCTGGATTAAATGTTTGGTTACTTTTTTTATCGATTTCGTGAATAGTAATAGTTTTCGCTCAGCTATATTAAATAGTCTTTTCTGGTTAAATTGTATTGCTTTTAATGGGCAAAAAGCAATACAATTAATTAAGTAAGGTTTTTTGTTTATAAAGTGTTGTTGCAGTATGCTTGAGTTTAGCTAGATAGTTATTAATCGGGTTGCTGATATAGGAAAATTATGTCTAATGTCGTCTCAGTAAAACGTTTTAAACAATTCCCACAATTAATGTGGATTTTGCTATTTGGTTCATTTATTACCCGTGGTAGTTATTACATGGTATGGCCGTTTTTGGCGGTGATCCTTTATGAAAAATTTTCACTCTCGGCGACGAATGTTGGACTTATTCTCTCAAGTGCCGCAGTGATTTCAGTCTTAGTGAGCTTTGTTGGCAGCGCGCTGTCAGACCGAATTGGCCGGCATCAATTAATGTATGCCAGTGGTATTTTATACATCATCTCTTTTTCGTTATTAGCCCAAGTAGATTCTATTGTCGGTTACTCCCTAGTAATCACCTTGTGCTCTATAGCAACAGCGTTATGGCGACCGCTAACCTCAGCGTTAATTGGCGATATTATTGATGATAAAGCCACACGTGAGCTAGCTATGCAGTCACTATATTTTGTTGTTAATGCCGGTTGTGCCGTTGGCCCTATGCTTGGCCTTTGGATGGGATTAACAGGAGAGCAATCAAGCTTTTATATTACCGCGGTTGCCTTTGCTTTTTTATTAGTGCTTTTATGGTGGGGTTTTCATCAACATAGCAAACTTGTTAATAGCGTGTCTCAAGGTCAAACCGAACCCAAAGGGGGCGCTGTAACAACAGAATTAAATGAGAAAGCTAAAGCAGGTAAAGGTAAAGCAGATAAAGGTAATAAAATCCTCAAAGTACTGATGAGTGATAAATTATTACAGTGTCTTATTTTTGCTAACATTTTGTGTATGTTTATTTATGCACAAATGGATAGCTCCCTTATACAGTACTTAACTCGCGCTGAAGTGCCTGATTTACTCCAACTTATTTCTGCGATGATCTTTACCAATGCACTCGTTATCATTTCTACGCAGTTTTTGTTACTCAAATTAATGGCAAACTTATCATTAGTTAGTCGAATTCAAATAGGCTTAGTGTTGTTGATGTGTTCACAAGTTTGGCTGGCATTGAATCCATTAACATTATTTTGGGGCTGGATTGGTGCTATCGTGGTGATGAGTTTAGCGGAAACTATTTTATTTCCAACAATGAATGTTCATATAGACCGTTTGGCTCCAAAACACCTACGGGGTGCATACTTTGGCGCAGCTTCGTTTTATGAGTTCGGCTATGCTATTGCGCCATTAGGCGGCGGTATAATTCTTGACCAGCTTGGTGGCTCTTGGTTATTTTTTATTGCTGCAGGATTAACGCTGATAGTGATGTACCTTTATAGCATTCTAGACAAAATGCCACGACCGGATTTTATTGAATTGGAAAAGCTAGAGGTTAAGGTTTCATAATGTATTAATAACGGAGGTAAGCGGTAAATAGAAGTTATCAAGTAAATTGTCGTCAAAGGAAGATAAGTAAGGACAATAAGTACTACTTATCGCCATTACTTACCTTTGTATTGATTTATAGGCTTACATTAATTAAGTACACTTTTTTCTTATAAAAAGTGTACTAGTTTTTCCCATTGTTAGTCACTAAAGTACAAATATATTACTGGTATCGTTAAAGTCTAAAACGCCAATACAACTATCACTTTCATCAGTTATCATCATACGATCGCCAATTTTCCAAAAGGTTTCTGAATAAATTTCACCTTCAGCTAAAGTCGCGTAAACATTGCTCAGTAATGGCTCACCACTTGTATTGTTTACCCAGTATAATTTCACTGGAGAGGTCATGGTATTTACTACTTGCAAGTCTGGCGCATTTCCCGATAAACGACTATAAGGCTGTGCTAAATCACAACTGCCCATTGTTGCCGTAGGCTCTGGGATAACTGTTACAGGAGCCTCATCTAAAGCATTTTCAACCATAGTGTCAGTTATTTCAAAGGCATTGTTTTCATCATTTAATAAGGCGACACCGAGGCAATTATCAGCGCCATCAGTTAGCATAATACGATGTCCTATATCCCAATCGTCAGCTGTGTAGGTTTCTCCTTGAGCTAGGGTAGCGTAAGAGCTTCCTGATTTATCAGCTGAATATCGACTTAACCAATAGATTTTAATAAGTTTATCTGTAGGATTGGTGATTGAAAGGCCAAGTGCAGATTTAGCCGAGTCATAATAAGTTTCAGCTAAGCTGCAGCTGCCAATAGTCCCTTTTTCTGGCCAATGTGGTAAGTATGGTTCACTCACTTCAACAGTCGGCATTTGCTCAGGTAAATTAACTACACAATCAACACCGGTACAGGCGCTGAAATAAAGGTCGATAATATCAGCACCAATGAAATCCGAAGAGATGGCGACATAATAGCTACCTTCTTCAGGTGCTGTTAAAGTACAACTTTCTTCATTACTACTGTCAGTAATTGACTGGCAAGAAAAGTCAGAATCAATTTCTGGATGAACAGCGGTGTCTTTTTTAACCCATAAATCTACATTGCCTGAACCGCCATTAGTTGCAAATGTAACAGAGTCAACGCCTTGAGGTATATCAACCGCATATAACCAACCACCTCGGCCATTGATTTGTTGATAATCGCCTAAAGCTAATGTTTCAGCGCTGTCGCTATATTGCTGAGTTAAGGTTGTCGTCGACCACGTTGCAAACTCTGCCTGATTATCAGCGGCAATAGCTGCCATAAGGATATCAAATTCATCCCATTGACCAGCACGCATTTCTACTAACATTTGATTGACAAGTTCAGGGTGATTTTCAATTAAAAATGCAACAGCAAGTTGCCCCCAATCATAGGCGTTAGCATCACCAGCGAATATGTCGGCAAGGGTATAAGATGTTTCACTATTCGCTGTGGTTACGCGGGTAAAAGGTCTCTGATAAAAGGTTCCCAGATATTCACCTAGGCCTTCACTCCACCAACTTAAGTTTGATTTATAACCACCTTCTTTATTGTACCTGCCGTCAAGTGCATGAACATATTCATGATCTAAAGAGCGTATTGTCGAACGGCCATCATTCCACTCCAACGCATCGAAAGTCCAAATGTCTGAGCTATGCCACCAATCGGTAGGGCTGGTTTCAAAATAAATTCCACTGGTATTATCACTGTCTGTTAGATGTTCTGTCCAAGAGCCGTGATTTGAAAGACTTGAGAAGATATGAATATTAGTCACTTCATTAAGATCATTTTCAACAGCCTGTTGAAATTCAGGGGCTATATTTGAATTTAAGATCTCGTCAAATATGTTTTTTGTACGGCTGATGACAGTACAAGCTTTCTCTATTTCAGCTGTGCTCATTGCTTGGGCACGGATACGTACAGGCTCTTCACACAACATATTCGCGGAGAAAAGTTCAGTGGTGGCAAACATTGATGCATCTACTGCATCAGCTCCTTCATAGGCATCAATGTAGATATGATAACGGCCAGCTTTAGGCTTATCGATAATACAAGTTTCGTTGCTATCAGTACCATTGTAAGAAACACAGTCAAATACACCTTCAGCTCCGGCGCTAGCTTCTTGTTCATATTTCACATAAAGATCTGGATCACCAAGTCCTTTACCTGCGATACCACTAAATAAGCTTAGTACTAAGGTTTCTGCTTCTTCGGGTAGGTCTACATAATAAGAAATACCCTTGCCGTCAACCGTATTAATTGCGGTTTTAGTGACACCCAGTTTTAATTCGGTCACTTCACTACTTGCGTAGTCGATTACAGGGGTTGGGGCAGGTGTTGGCTCAGCAACGACAGTGGTACTTTCATTATCACCACATCCAGAAAGTGCAATTAGTATCGCACTCGTTAAACTTAATGTTCTAAATGACATTTTGCTTCTCTCTCAATATTTTATTATTAATAAATTACGTTTATTGATGTTTTGGCTTATTAACTAATCACCTTTTCAGCGTTCATAAAAATAAGGCAAAGTATTTTTACCATGAATGAGTAACTATTGTATACAGTATATTATTAATTTGTATTGTTGAAAAATGAATAAGAGAAGGGAATAAGGGGAGTACAGTTGATATTTGATTGTTCTTAAGGGAATACTTTAAAGGAGATAGTCGCTTCCAAGATGTCACAGCTTACATTTGTGCTGAACATTGGGTGTACTTCGTTAAGGTAAAAAGTTAGAGGAGGGGGCGCGGAAATATTATTGATATTTACTTATTCTTCGGGAGGTTTTTATAAAAAGAAGATAGTCGCTTCCAAGGTGCCGCAGCTCACATTTGTCCTGAACACCGGGTGTTCAAGGCGGAAATATCATGCTAACCGTAGGCTTCCCGATACGAGCCGGGCTTGCGCAATAGTTAATAGTCAACTTCCTTAGGTAAAACTTATCGGCTCAGGGACATAGTTCGCACACAAACACCCCAGAAGACAAATCCAGTATAGCGAAAAAAATATCATCGAATAAGCTTTTTTTTGTAATTTTTTACTAAGTGTTTGGTAATTATTCGTTATGTTTTATTTTTAAGCTGTAAGCATCACATAAGGAAGCTAGAGCTAAAAAATTAATTGAAGAGGTAATAAAAGTTAAGCAATTAATGCTTAAGCAATTTTTTTCTTAATTGGAGAAAGGGCTTGTTCAATAGTTGATTGCAGTAACGAGATTTTTTCTTGATTATCTTGCTGCTCAATTTTTAATTGCTGTTGGGTTTTCAGCAAATCATTAGCCAAATTTAAGGCTGTCATTAATAACGTTTGCTCTGGAGTACTGATTGTTTTACTCGCGCCCGCTTTCGTTAAACGATCGCTTAATTCTTGTGCAGCAGATAATAAGGCGGTTTCTTGCCCTATTGGACAAGCGATCTTCAGCTTGCGATCAACTATGTTGATTTCTACGGTTCGTTGCGCCATGTACAGAAATTCCAAGTATTATTAATAATATAGCTATT
>Ga0209292_1006238_pt1 | contig 11815 bp, 11 predicted proteins | sample GOMGulsemesocosm_2_FD_184634 | JGI IMG/M metagenome (GOLD analysis project Ga0209292, IMG submission 184634) | Methane-oxidizing microbial communities from mesocosms in the Gulf of Mexico - GOM9C Gulf of Mexico (SPAdes) (version 2) | ecosystem: Environmental > Aquatic > Marine > Cold seeps...
AATAATATTAACCATTTTCCGTGGTAATCAGACAAAGTATGTTGCTTGTTGTTATTATCAGGTAATGAGAATTCAGGGGCTTTATCGCCGACTTTTAAATTAGACATAATATAAAGGGTAAGCCTTAATGTTCTTAAGTTAAGAGGATGTATGTAGCCTTGATGTAGTGAAACGAAATCAAGGAGCTTCATAAATAAACCTTGATTCCATTGTATTTCATCTAGGCTACAATAGCCTAATTGGTTTTGTAGCAATAAGTTCTAAGGGAATTCTAAAGGAAAATGGTTTAAACTTAAAATAAGAAAAGTTGTTACAACTCTTTTAAATATTGAGGGTAAAAATGCTGAACACATCAACAAAACTTTACACACCACATCTTATTTCAGTATTAAGCTATCAAAAGATGGCTGAAACAGGTATTTTAAGAAATGATGCAAGGGTAGAGTTAATTGAAGGAGAAATTATTGATATGGCGCCTATTGGTTCAACTCATGTTTCTTATGTTAATAGATTAAATAGAGAGTTAGTTCGTGCTGTAGGGGATGCCGCACTTGTCTCTGTACAGAATCCAATTATTTTGGGTGATTTATCAGAACCTGAACCTGATATTGCAATATTAAAGCCAAAGAAAAATGATTATGAAGATGCATTACCAAATGCCGAAGATATTTTATTGTTGATTGAAGTTGCAGATACAACAATCAATTATGACAAACAAATTAAATCCCCCCTTTATGCTAGATTTTGTATACCAGAGTATTGGTTGATTGATACACAAAAAAAGAGCATCACTGTATATCAAAAACCAGAGCAAGGGCAATATACAGAAATAACAACACAACCTTTACCATTAAATATATCTCCTCTTTTGTTATCGGGTATTAAATTTGATTTAGGCTAGTAATTATGGGACGCAGTGCTTTAGCCTGCTGTAAATATAGTTGTTTTGGTGTTGTTAAGTTAGACATATCAGAGTGTGATGGGTAAAGTTATTCAGTTTAAGAAAAAAAAGTTATCAGAAAAGCACAAAGGAAATACGCTTTGTCGGAGTGGTTTTCATAAGTGGGAAATTGTAAAGGAAAAACAGTTTGATGTGAAACAAGGAAAGTTAATGACTGTATATAAGTGTATAAGATGTAATACACAAAAAAATAAATATGTTTGATTTCTTATTAAAGCAACCTTCCCAAAAATATCAGCATTCACAGATATTTAATGATGAATTGGAAAAACGTTACCAAGAACTGGTAGTTAGGCATCATATTCATAGTGATGCTGCTCAAATTCAAGTTTTAGGACATTTACAGCACCTTCTTGATAACATTTCCACACAGACAGAGCAAAAACAAAACGTTTTTAATCCCTTATCCTCTTCAGTAGAAACAGCGAAAAGTCTTTATATTTTTGGTGATGTAGGACGTGGTAAAACCATGTTAATGGATGTTTTTTATGATGCATGCCCAATCGAGTTAAAGAGACGTGTTCATTTTCATGCGTTTATGCAAGAAGTGCATGAATATATGCATCAATGGCGTAAACAAAATGAAGGGGACCCACTTACTTCTTTAGCTAAGAAAATAAGAAAATCATCTTTACTATTATGTTTTGATGAATTTCATGTGACAGATATAGCCGATGCTATGCTGTTATCAAGATTATTCACCAAATTAATCAAACAAGGTGTTATTTTTGTAGCAACTTCAAATCAACATCCAGATGATTTATATAAAAATGGCTTACAAAGAGCGCTTTTTTTACCTTTTATAGCATTATTAAAGCAGTCTTCAGAGGTTATAGAGCTAGTAGCAAAAGAAGATTATAGGCTATTGTATTTTAAGTCGATGGAAACGGTTTTTTATGTAGGGCAGAAAGAAGAGGGTGATGCATTTTTACAGCAGCGATTTAATGAGTTAACTAATAATGGAAGTATTGAATCAAGAATATTACAGGTAAAAAATAGAGCTATCGAGTTTTCTAAAGTGCATGGAGATATTTTATACTCATCATTTGAAGAGCTTTGTGGAAGGGCATTAGGTCCAGCAGATTATTTAGAGATAGCTAGTGAATTTAATGCTGTATTAATAGCAAATATCCCCATGCTAACAATGGAAATTAGAGACCAAGCCAGAAGGTTTGTAACCTTGATAGATACATTATATGAGAGTAATGTGAAGCTTATTTGTACATTAGGGCAGCCTTTGGAATATTTGGAGTTTAAAGATAAAGATTTTGACTTTCAGCGAACTCGATCTAGGTTAATTGAGATGCAGTCAGAGAGGTATTTTCAGAGTAATATGTTTTTGTCGGTAATTGACGACAAAAATACCTAAAAAATATGAATTATACCTAACTAGAAATGTTGGGTTTTGGCTTGTTCTTGTATGTATATCTAGTATATTTTAAAAGGGTGTTAAAAATCGTTATTTGTATTTTATACTTGTCGGGCATTGGAGACGAAGTTTTTTAAAAAATATTTTTACAACTTAAAAAAAGCTTTTAATGGATGTAATAGTGAGTGTTGATGGTATCTTGGGTTGTTATGGTACGTTATTTGCTGTTACTATTCTTTTGTTAGAAACAAATAGGATTTCTTTATTTTCAAAGAGAGTCTTTCTTATTAGTTTTTAATGGCTACTATTAATCCGTAGAGTTTTTATGTTTGATAATCATTTTGAAGTTTTTTTGGCTGATACAAAAGAAAGTAAAAAAATTCATTACAACATCCGTTACCAAGTTTATTGTGAAGAAATGGGTTTTGAAAATGCAAGTAATTTTCCTGACAAAAAAGAAATTGATGAAGACGATGCTAAGTCCATACATTTTATAGTTAAAGATAAGAAAACAAAGGACTGGGTTGGGGCGATGCGTTTAATAAAAAAGAAAGGAGAGCTTTTACCAATTGAAAAGTCTTGTAATCTAGATGAAAAAATTGAAAATAATGATCTTTTTGATACGGTTGAAATATCAAGGCTATGTTTAGTAAAAGAAGCTAGAATTGGAAACCCCCCTCAAGGTGATGTTGAAGAGCTAACTGCAGTTAAGGAAGTTACAAAAATACCCACAAAAAATAAATTAAATCGTATGATTATTTGGGGCTTATTTCATGCTGCATCTGAATATTGCTATAATAATAATATAAACTTCTGCTACTTCATGACAACTTCAGTTTTAGCTAAAGTAATGAGTCGGGGAGGGTTAGGTTTAACTGGAATAGGTGAACCATGTGAACATAGAGGGCAGCGTTTTCCATTTAAGATAAATGCTTTTAAGACTTTTAATAGTGAAATGTGGGAAGGTTTTAGTAGTTTTTCTTTATATACACAAAGTCAAATTGCATCGGCAGCATAAGACTTCTATTTCAAAATACTTTGCAATGAAGTAAGATAAATAATGCCTCGATAAAGAATTTTGTTTTCGTGAATAAGTCCGTAACACTCATAAGTGTTTTCCTCATCAGGTATTTCTTTAATTAAAATATGAAGAGCAATATTGCTTTTTAGTTTACCCAATAACACTTTGTCTATTGAAATCTTATGTGAAGTGTAAACCATAGGGTTTTCCTTAAAATTATGATTATTTTTTAATGCTTTTTCTAATAAAGCACAAGAAATCATACTACAAGGAAAAATTTCAGGAAAATTAGCTGTATCGTTTAGTTCATCAAAATATTCAGATTGGTCAGTAAAAGACCCGCACAAAAAATTCTTTGCATTGCTTGTATTCATAAACTTGCGTTTTAGAAAAAAACCATTTTTAGATATGTAGTTGCGGTCTGGAAAGTTATCCAGCTGCTCAATATTTGAAAAATCAGTATTAGGTAAAAATAATGCTTTTGTCGATTCTTTTTTGTAACCCATCAAAGCTAGCTGGCCATCAGTTTTAACAGCAATGCGATTACTTAATATAGTCTCCCCATCCACTTCTTTAATTTGAGTTTTTTTAATATCAAGGCTTACTGTCTGTCCTGGCTTAACAGCATTTGCAAAAGTGAATTGATAGTTACTAAAATGTAATTCGTTATCGGAAATTATATCTATTTCATTGTTTTTAATACGATAATTGGATACCAAGTTCTCAATAAATGACTCAAGTTGAAACCCTAAAACAATAGGGCCACCAAATGGGTTTTGTTTTATTTCATGCCACTTATGTGGATCATGAAATAGGTTAAAGTCATCAGTTGCATTCCGAGCAATATCAATATGAATTTGTTGAAAGTTAACTTCAGTCTTATTTATATGCATTTATTTTCCCCTGCCAAGACAAAATCATTATATTTGGGTATTTAAAGTCTATACTAAGTAATGTTATTTGAATATACAAGTTTAGATAAATAAGTATAGTAAAGTTACTCTAACTAGTCAGTTTATTGTACTAATTTGAAGAAAAGTTAAAGGATAAGATTATTCTTAATTCCTTTTGAGGTTTTTATCTATTGAATTAAAATTTAGGACTTGCAATGACTAATGAAAAACCAACATTAGTAAAAAGTTTTCAAGAATTTTTTACTGTTGAGGTTGCAAAAACTGCAAAACAGAAAAGCCAAGTATATGGAATAAGGTATAGAGTGTACTGTGATGAATTTGGGTATGAATCTATAGATAAGTTTCCTAATGAAGAAGAAAAAGATGAGTTTGATGACTTTTCTTTACATTGCTTGATTATGCATAAAAGTAGTGGCTTGCCTGCAGGCTGTGTCAGATTAGTTCCTGCATATGATAACCAGCATAAAGCAGTATCTTTACCGTTAGAGCTTCATTGTAATGATAGTTTGGATCATGAGTATATTGATGGTCTAAATTTGGATAGAAAAACAGTTTGTGAAATATCAAGACTGGCAATAGATTGTTTGTTTAGGCGACGTACAGGGGAGGAGTTAACTAGGTTTGGTGAAATTCATGGTTTAGATTGTACAAAACAAGAGCAACGTACATTTTCGCTTATAGCTATTGCTGCATTTTTAGCTGCTACAGCATTAACAGATATTAGTCATAAAACAAATGTATTTGCCATGATGGAACCATTTTTGCCCAGAATGATGAAAAGGTCTGGAATAAACTTTATTAAGTCAGGAGTTGATATGGACTATAGAGGTATAAGAGCCCCGTACTTTATTCAAACACAATCGGCTTTGGATAATATGCATGATGATTTAAAAGAGTTGTATTTGTGGATTTATAAACAAATAGAAACGCAGTACTAAATATGCTTATTACTGCAAGATAACTTAACCCAAGGTTGAAATATGTCAGATAATTTTACATTTAATTATAATGAAGCTTTCTCACGAAATATTGGCTGGGTTACAGAAAAAGAACAATCTATAATAAAAAGTAAGCGGATTGCAATTGCTGGTATGGGGGGTGTTGGGGGGAGTCATTTATTAACGCTGACACGTTTAGGTGTTGGTAATTTTAACATTGCTGATTTTGATAAATTTGAACTAGCAAATTTTAATCGACAAGCAGGTTCTTCAGTTCCACATATTGATCAGGAAAAGGCTTCAACTATGGAGGGTTTAGTCAAAGCAATTAACCCTGAATTAGATATAAGACGCTTCGATAAAGGGGTTACACTGGAAAATCTTGATGACTTTTTAGATGGTGTTGATCTGTATATAGATGGTTTGGATTTTTTTGTACTTGATATAAGGCAAAAAGTGTTTGCTCGTTGTTACGAACTAGGAATTCCAGCAATAACAGCTGCTCCATTAGGGATGGGAACGGCATTATTAACATTTCTCCCTGGTAAAATGAGCTTTGAAGAGTACTTTAGATTGGAAGGGTTAGATCCAGTGGAGCAACAAATTCATTTTCTAGTTGGTTTATCACCTTCTTTTTTACATCAACCCTATTTAGTTGATAAAAGTCGTGTCAACTTTGTCAATAAAAAAGGTCCATCCACACCTATGGCATGCGAGCTTTGTGCGGGTGCAACAGCGACGGAAGCTTTAAAAATCATGCTAAATCGTGGGAAAGTGCAATGTGCACCGTGGGGTTATCAGTTTGATGCTTTTAGAAATAAATTTAAAAAAACTTGGCGGCCTGCGGGGAATAATAATATTATTCAAAAAGTGGCCATTTATGTTGCGAGTAAAATAATTCTAGGGAACAAGTAAAAACCTGGTTAGTTTTTGATGAGATTGTTGCTTATTCCATGTGGGAAATTAAATGAATAAAATAATAATAAATAAAATACTGGAAGCTGCTGTTCAAGCACCATCAGGAGATAATGTACAACCTTGGGAATTAAAGGTGTCAGAAAGGTTTACAATGATAAAACTGTATAACTTGCCTGATAAAGACGATTCGTATTATAACTTTAATCAAATGGCATCATATATTTCTCATGGAGCTGTGATTGAAAATATTGTTATTGCTTCTCGTCATTTTGGGTTTTATGCTCAAGTTAATTTATTTCCAAATGAAAAAGAGTGTGATCTTGTAGCAATGATTAAATTGGTACCAGAAGAAGCTAAAGAAACACCTCTATATCAGGCAATTTTTGAACGATGTACTAATCGTTTTCAATTTAAAAAGGCGAAAGTAACAACTGAAATGATGGATACTGTACTTGCAAGTGTTAAAGGAATAGATAATGTTAGTGTTAAGCTCATCAGTCAAAAAGATAAGGTGAAACAAATATCTAAAGAGTTGATGGTAAATGATCGTTTGGTATTTGAACGTAAAGATATACATGGTTTTCTATTTGATAAAATTCGTTGGAATAAAAAGCAAATTGAAGAAACAATGGATGGAATGCCTGTTAGTGTCCTTGGATTAACCCCGATAGAAAAATTATCTTTTCCACTTATGAAGTTTTGGTCATTTGTTAAAATGGCTAATTATTTTGGGTTGTCTAGAATAGTCGCTCTTAAGTGTTGGTGGAATTGTCGTACATCAACAATGCTTGGGATGGTTAGTGTAAAAGGGAGTGACAAAGTAGCCTTTGTACAAGGTGGACGAGCAGTTCAGAGGGTGTGGCTTGAAACAACATTGCTTGGTTTATCTTTACAGCCTATTATTGGTTTAACATTATTGATTTATAGATTAAAAAACAATGAATTAAATGCATTTTCAAGAAAGCATCAAAAAATTGTTCGGCATAGTATGAACATTCTTCCCACGTTATTTAATACTGATCAAAATGATACCTTAGTCATGGGGTTTCGTATTGGGGCTGGCCCTACAATAGTAAAAACAAAAAGAAAGAAAATTATATTCTAATGTGTGGCTGAGTATAGTCATTAAATTCTGATAAAAATATTTTTATATTGATTTTTTTATCAAAATCAGTCCATATTAATATTTTTTTGTAAAAACGTAGACCTTCAGAAAAGGTTATCTGATTTTTCTTGTTTAAAACATAGGTGTATTGTTCGTGAAAAAGATTTCAGCTGTTCAAGTTTTTATTTTTATTTGCCTATTGAGTGTTGTAATAGTCTTAGGTTGGTCTACAACTTTTGCTATTTTAGATGTGCTTACTTTGGGGAGATATCTTGGTGTCGTTACCGTATTTTTATTGGTTGTTTTGGTTTATCTCTATGCTTTTTTAGTTTATCGACTTTTTCTGTATTTTTTCTCTCTTCAGGAGGGGGTGGTAGAGCAGGGTACAAAAGCTGAGCTTGTAGCGCAGGTTAATATTTTGTTTTATTTAGTATTGTTTAACAGTTTGATTCGCACTCACTTTATACCTGTGCCGCTCATGCGGTTGATTTATCAAGCTTTGGGGGCTCAATTAGGCGAAAACACTTATAGTGCTGGCGTTATACTAGATCCTCCTTTAACTGAAATTGGTAGTAACTGTATTGTTGGGCATGATGCTGCATTATTTTGTCATGCAATAGAAGGTGATAAATTTTCTTTATCCAAAATAATAATTGGTAATAATGTGACTGTAGGTGCAATGTCTATAGTTATGTCGGGAGTGAGTATAGCTGATGGAGCAATAATATCGGCTGGTTCAGTTGTGACAAAAAATACAGTTATTGGTGAAAATGAAGTTTGGGGAGGAGTGCCTGCAAAAAGGATAAAATAATTTATTGAGCGATTATATAAAGACGGTATTATTTAAATGAACCTTTTACAGGTATAGTTTTTAATATCTTTAAAAAATATGTTGAGTGGCTCTCGACTTACTTAAGTGTATGTTTTTTTAAGGCATATAAACGGAAAACCTTCCTTTGATCTCTTTAAGGAAAAAGGGTTAGAGGTAACTAATTGAAATACAGGAATCATTTAATGAATGTGAATTATAAGAAAACACGAATATTAACCTACTTTACTTTTCTAACACTTTTCTTTACAAGTTTTTGTGTTAATTCAGCAAAATTTTTAGATGCAGATCTTCAATTAGATAAAAATGATCTTGAATGGTCTAAAGTGAATAAGTTACCCGCAGATTATTTGCTAAAAAGTTTTGTAGATACTGAAAAAGCTAAATTAGCTAACAATTATCAGCGAATAATTGAATTGATTCATAAAAAGCAATATAAAAAGGCAAATCGTGAACTTGACTCACATATAGAGGCTGCTCCTATGGAGCCTATTTATTTGAATTTAAGAGCTGTTTTGAATGTACGTAATAAAGAATTTATTTTAGCTGAAAAAAATTATAATAAAGTACTTGAATTAGATTCAAAAAATATTCAGGCTTTACTTGGCTTATCTGCTACATCACTGGAAGCTAAAAACTATGCTTTAGCAAAACAATATGTTGATAAGGTCTTAAAATACTCACCTGCTCAGGCTTCTGCCTATATTATGTTATCTAAAATTGCTTTCGACCAATATGGTTTAGATGCGGCCGAGAAACAATTATTAAATGCAGCGGTAAGGTTAAAAGGAAATGTAAAAGAAGAATTAATTATTTTACAATTATTAGTAGCTGAATATAGTAATAGAAACCAATTAAAGAAAGTATTTCCTCTAGTTAAAGACTTATTTGTGCGTAATGAGGCTAACCTGCATGTCTCTTCATTTTATGCTTCAGTCTTACTTATGAATCAAGATCAAGCAGCTGCAGAGAAAATTTTACGCCAGATAATAAAGCAATACCCCAAAGATACAAAACATAAAGTGATGTTGGCAAAACTCCTAAGTAGACAGAAAGGAAAAGATGATGAAGTATTGTCTTTATTGGATCAGGCAATTATCTCTAGTAATAATGCTATCTCAACTTTGGTTTTAAAAGCTGCTTATTTAATTAAAATGGGTGAATTTCAGAAAGCTTATGATGTGGCGGATACTATTGAAAGTATTAACCCAAAGTTAAGTGTTGCTAAAATATTAAAAGGAGATGTGCACTTAAATGAGGGGGAATATGCTCAATCTTTTCAGTTTTATAAGCAAGCCTATTCTCTTGATCCGAGTTCAAAAGTACGGGAAAGCATGGTTAAATTACTTGTGCTTCAAGATAAGCTTCAAGATGCGATTGATCTTTTAGAAAATGATTTGCTAATAAAAGCTGATATATCAGCTCAGTTTAGACTTGCTAACTTATATCAAAAAATAAAAAATTATAAGCAAGCGCTTAAGTATTATTTGATGGTTGCTAATAAGGATAAAGATAATGCTTTGGTTCTCAATAATTTAGCTTGGGTTTATAGTTTATTAGGAGATTACTCAAAGGCTGAAGAAGTGGCGGAAAAAGCACATAAACTAATGCCTAAGTCAGCGATTATAGCAGATACCTATGGATATATTTTACTAGGGAATGGAAAGAAACAAGAAAGCTTAACACTGTTACAACAAGCGGTTGAGTCTATGCCTGGCTTAGACGAAATTCAGCTTCATTTGGCTGAATCATATTTGGCAAATGATAATAAACATCAGGCAGTAAAAATACTAGAACAGTTAGTAGTTAAAAAGAGTAAAGAGAAAGAAAAAGCTATAAAGATAATGGAGCAGTTAAAGTAGATTTTTTTGTCCTGTAGTATTAAATAATATCTTAAGTAGGGCTCTAAAATTAAGGGGTATGGATAATATTAATCATTCCGAAAGTATTGGCAGTATAAAATATGTTTTAAGTGTTCTTGTTTAAATTCATTTAACTGTCAGAGCTTATGGAACGATTAATGGTTTTAGCTGCTATTTCCAAAAAGGTATGAGGTAAGAGAATAGTAAACAGGAGTGCAATACTATTTTTTCTTGCCTGAAACATAACTATAATTAACATTTAAGAGTAGGTTCATAATGCATGTTTTATTAACAGGAGGTGCGGGCTTTATTGGTTCGCATACAGCAGACCTTTTAATTCAAAAGGGTCATAAAGTACGTATTTTGGATTTTCTCGATTCACAGATACATGGTGAAAATGCAAAATTTCCTGATTACCTGCACTCTGATATTGAAAAAATATATGGTGATGTTTGTAATGTGAACGATGTAAATAAGGCCTTGGAAGGTATTGATGCTGTCTATCATTTTGCAGCATTAACAGGGGTAGGGCAAAGCATGTATGATATGCGAGATTATGTTTATACTAATAATGTAGGTACAGCAACATTATTAGAATGTATTGTAAAGAAGAGCATGCACTTAAAGCATTTTGTCTTAGCTTCTTCTCGCGCTGTTTATGGTGAAGGTACTCATACATGTAGTACACATGGCACAATTTATCCTTCGCTACGTTTACGAGAAGATTTAGATAAAGGCATTTTTGATCAACTTTGCCCTCTATGTAAAGAAAAACTTCAGCCTGTTCCGACCGAAGAAAATCGCCCTTTAGATCCTTTGTCTGTTTATGCCGAAACTAAAAAACATCAGGAAGATTACTGTCGATACGCCAGTAATACCTTTGGTGTTCCTGTTACTATTTTGCGTTATTTTAATGTTTATGGTTCTAGGCAGTCACTAAAAAACCCATACACGGGGGTGGTGTCAATTTTCTATAATCGAATTGTTGCAAACCAGGTGCTTTCTCTTTATGAGCAAGGTAAGCCTGGGCGAGATTTTGTTCATGTTCATGATGTTGCCAAAGCAAATGTATTGGTTTTAGAAAATGAGTTCGATGGCTCTTCTGTATACAATGTTGGAAGTGGAAATAATGATAGTATAAAAGAAGTGGCTAATGCTTTAGCGGCGGCATGTAATAAAACCGTAGAAATGCGAGACCTTGGTGAGTTTCGTCAAGGTGATATTTATTCCTGTTTTGCAGATTTAAATCAAACTAAGCGAGAGCTAGGTTATCACCCCTGTGTATCTCTTGAGCAAGGTATGGCTGAGTTTGTAGTATGGGCAAGTACTCAAGAGTCTTTTGATGGGTATGAAAAAACAGTTGATGAATTAGATAAATATGGTCTTTTTGGCAGAGCTAAGGAATCATAATGGCTCAACGTAAATGTATTTTGTTTTTTGCTGAAGCTGTTACATTAGCTCATATTACAAGGCCTTTAGTCTTGGCTCAATCATTAGACCCAGAGCAATATGAAGTGCATTTTGCCAGCTCAACAGAGTTTGATTTTGTATTTCCTGAGCAGTCGACGATAACAAAGCATGTTATTAACAGTATTCCTAGTAGCCAGTTTATTAAAGCCTTATCAACAGGAGCAAGGTTATATGATAAAAAAACACTTGCAGGATATATTGATGAAGATATTGCTTTAATTGAATACTTAAAACCAGATATTGTGGTGGGTGATTTTAGATTATCGTTAGCTGTGAGTGCTACTAAATGTCATGTCCCTTATATTGCCCTAACTAATGCACACTGGAGTCCTTATAGTAGTAAGAAAGATTACCCTTTACCTACTCATTTTATGACAAAATACTTAGGGCTTAGGGTAACGGATTTTTTCTTCCAAGCCATTAGACCG
>Ga0209292_1006240_pt1 | contig 11812 bp, 9 predicted proteins | sample GOMGulsemesocosm_2_FD_184634 | JGI IMG/M metagenome (GOLD analysis project Ga0209292, IMG submission 184634) | Methane-oxidizing microbial communities from mesocosms in the Gulf of Mexico - GOM9C Gulf of Mexico (SPAdes) (version 2) | ecosystem: Environmental > Aquatic > Marine > Cold seeps...
AGCGTAGGCACAATGGTGTTAATGCTTTTATATAGTTCAGAGCTATCCTCTGCCTGTCCCGAAATAATTAGCGGTGTGCGCGCTTCATCGATCAAAATAGAATCAACTTCATCGATAATAGCAAAGCTTAACTTTTTCTGTGCGCGCTCTTCTGGCGAAAACACCATATTGTCACGTAGATAATCAAAACCAAATTCATTATTGGTGCCGTAAGTAATATCCGCTTGATACGCTGCTTGCTTTTCTTCTGGTGCAAGTCCGGCAATATTGCAACCGACCGTTAACCCTAGAAATTCAAATAATGGACGAGACCAATCAGCATCACGTGTTGCCAAATAATCGTTCACGGTAATAACATGAACGCCTTCACCTGTTAAAGCGTTGAGATAAGAAGGCAATGTTGCGGTTAATGTTTTACCTTCACCGGTACGCATTTCAGCTATTTTACCATCATTAAGCACCATACCGCCGATCATCTGTACATCAAAATGGCGCATATTAAAGACACGTTTACTCGCTTCACGAACCACGGCAAAAGCTTCAGGCAAAATGTGTGTTAACGTTTCTTCATTAGTAAGCCGCTCTTTAAACTCAGCGGTTTTACCTTTTAGCTCTTCATCCGTTAGTGCTTCAAGAATGGGTTCAAGGTCACTTATTTTTTTGACTTCTTTACGCATTTGCTTGATCAATCTATCGTTACGACTACCAAACATTTTTGTTAACAACTTTACAAACATCTTATTTAAACCATTTTTGAATTTAGTGGATTCTTATCAACACAGGAAGTTTACTTTGCTTTTCGATAAACAAATTTAAGTGGATTAATTTGTTTATTATTGAGCAAGATTTCATAATGTACATGGGGACCGGTTGAACGTCCTGTACTTCCCATACGCGCAATTACTTGACCTTTGGTGACTACATCACCAACATTGACTAATAATTCTTTATTGTGACCATAGCGAGTTTTTAAGCCGTCGCCATGATTAATTTCTATCAGTTGACCATAACCATAGCGCTTATCTGCCCAACTCACTACGCCTGAGGCGGTGGCGATAATAGCCCCATCTTCTTTTCCGGCAAAATCAATGCCTTTATGCATTGCAGGGCGACCATGAAATGGGTCTTTTCTAATGCCATAATATGAAGATAACCAGCCTTTACTAATTGGTCGACCAGATAAATAACGGCTATTCTCTATATGGTGACCTAAGTTTAAAGATTCAAGCATCTGTAACTGATTTTCTTCATATTTTAATGACGTGTCTAAATTTGAAATGGCTTTTAGTAGCTGTGCAAATGTCATCGGAGTAACTTCATTTGCCGGGTTTGACGGACCGCCACTAGGAGGAAACTGCTGGAAATTGAATTCTTTCTCTGGGATGTTAGCATTTTCAGCCAATCGTTCCCCTAAGGCATTTAACCGTAATACTTGTGATTGTAATTCTGCAAGCTTAATGGTCAACGCAGTAACCTGCTGTTTTTTCATATCAACATTACCGATTTCGGATTGACTAACCTCTGCATCTATTTCGGCTAAGGGTGATAATACTACTGAAGAGGCTGAAATGGCGGGTAAATAGAATTGTTGCTCGCGAGGTTTTTCGTCCGCAGAAATAATCAAATGCACCACTACCCCTGAGATAATAGCGAAAACAAAGACAGCGGAAAGCCAATGCAACTTATTCAGACGCATTGAAAATCTTACATTCTTTCCACGGTATAGTAGTGTTAAACTCATAGTATCTTATTAGGGTGAGTATAACTCACGCTATTTTATTGTTCATTTCATTCAATTTCAGGTTAGTTTTACTATGGCTCGACGACCCAAAGTCCCCAAAGATATGTCTACGATTGTTAGTTCGATGACAGGCACTTTGGCACAAATCAAAGTAAAAACCAACTCTTTGAGTCAATTGTCTGATATTGTACGTCAAATATGCCCTGACCTACCAGAAGATGCATTTAATATCACTAATTTCACCACAAATACCTTAGTAATTGAGGTAAAATCTCCGGTATGGGGCCAACGTTTACAATTTGAGCGCAACAATATTTGTACAAATCTAAATAAAAAAACTAATGGCCAGTTTTCCCAAATAGAGATCAAAGTAAATCCATACGGTCATCAGCAAGCGGCAAAGCAAGTGAGCTATGCCCGTAAAACTATTACACCATCATCACAAACTATTTCAGCAAATACCGCGAAGCATTTACGTGAAGTTGCTGAACATGCGCCTAAAGGGTTAAAAGAAAAGTTAGAAAAGCTAGCTAGCATCGCTAATAAGAAATGACTCCTGTTCGCTAAAAACAAAAAACCGAGCATTCGCTCGGTTCTCTTTTAACAGGTAACTTTTCTGCTTAAAGATATTTACTAAAAGCTTGAGGCACTTGCTTCTTGGTATTCAATCGGTGCTGGAGTGTTACTTTCTTCAAAAGTAACCCATTCCCATGCGTCTTGCTGTTTAAATACAGCTCTTAATAATAGATTATTTAAGCCATGCCCTGACTTAAACGCATTGAGCTCACCTAGTATACTGGCACTCCCCATATAGAGATCGCCGATCGCATCTAAAATTTTATGTTTTACGAATTCATCATCATAACGTAATTCATTTTTATTAAGCATGCGGTAGTCATCAAGTACAATCGCATTTTCTAAACTACCACCTAAAGCGAGATTATGAGAACGGAGAAACTCAATATCCTTCATAAAGCCAAAAGTACGGGCACGGCTAATTTCTTTAATAAAAGAACAGCTTGAAAAATCCATACTCATGGTTTGGCAGGTAGTCGCAATAACAGGATGATCGAATTCAATAGCAAAGTTTACTCTAAAGCCATTATAAGGCTTTAATTCTGCCCATTTATCACCCTCTTCTACACGAATCGCTTTTTTGATACGAATAAATCGCTTCGGTGCATTTTGTGTTTCAACACCAACCGATTCAATCAAGTAAACAAACGGTAGCGCACTGCCATCCATAATTGGGATTTCAGGGGCATCAACATCAATAATTAAATTATCGATCCCTAAGCCAGCCAATGCCGATAATAAATGTTCAACAGTAGAGACTTTTACTTGTTGTTCATTAACTAAACAAGTACATAACGTTGTTTCACCCACAGCATCAGGTGTCGCTTTGATATCAACCACAGGGTCAAGATCCACACGACGAAATACAATACCAGTGTTTGCCGGCGCAGGACGGAGAGTAACCTGCACCTTTTCACCTTTATGTAATCCAACACCAACGGTTGAAACACTTGTTTTTAATGTACGTTGCTTAATCATATTAGCCTCGCTTCCTTAACTTTTCGCTATGTGCTTCCCAGCTAATCATTATTTACCGTACCCATTATAAGAGTAGCAGCTATAAACAGACACAACTGAGCAGACCACCTAAATCTGGCGGGCGCATAATATAACAAAAATACCAAGTAAAATCAAAATTACGACTTTACTGCTAAGAATACACCTTAAATAACACTTTACTAATAGCTTATTCTTTTGCAGTAAACAATGACCGCATTGAATATATTGCTTCAGTTATATAGAGTTATTAGCCTACTTTCTAATCGGCTTGCTTACGTAAAAAAGCAGGAATATCTAAATAATTATCTAAATCTGCATGCGCTACTTTTTGTACATTACTATCAGTCATCGCAATAGGCTCAGCATGAACTTCTGCTTGTGGCATTGCTGATGGCGTAAAATCACTGCCAACAACTTTTGGCTCTGCAATCGGCGTCGGCGCAACTAAGGTGATGTCTGGTTTTATTTCAGCACCAATACCGGTAGCCACAACCGTTACTCTTAACTCTTCGGTCATTTCTGGGTCAATTACCGCGCCAACAACTACCGTAGCATTTTCGCTGGCAAATGCTTTAACTGCGTTACCTACGGTCTCAAATTCATCAATACTAATATCCATACCAGCAGTGATGTTCACGAGAATACCGCGAGCTCCGGCTAAATCGACATCTTCGAGTAACGGGCTAGAAATCGCCGCTTCGGCTGCTTCTTCTGCACGATCTTCACCTGATGCAATACCGGATCCCATCATTGCGGTACCCATTTCAGACATTACTGTGCGTACATCAGCAAAATCGACATTGATTAAACCAGGGCGAGTGATTAACTCTGCAATACCTTGAACCGCGCCAAGTAAAACATTATTGGCTGCTTTAAAAGCGTCTAATAAACTAGTGCCAGGGCCTAATACTTTCAATAATTTTTCATTCGGAATCGTGATCAATGAATCAACACTTTTAGATAAAGCCTCAATACCTTGATCTGCATAACTCATGCGCTTTTTCCCTTCAAAAGGGAATGGTTTAGTGACGACTGCAACAGTCAAAATGCCCATTTCTTTAGCTATTTCTGCGACTACTGGCGCTGCACCAGTACCCGTACCACCACCCATACCGGCAGCAATAAAGATCATATCGGCACCTAGTAATGTTTGCTCAATAGTGGCTCGATCTTCTTCTGCTGCTTGACGACCAATATTAGGGTTCGCGCCAGCACCAAGACCTTTGGTGACATCTGCCCCTAGCTGTAAAGTGACATTCGCTGAAGAATTACGTAGTGCCTGCGAATCGGTATTCGCAGTGGTAAACTCTACTCCTTCAATCGTCTGACTAACCATGTGCTCAACAGCATTACCGCCACCGCCACCAACACCGATAACTTTGATGACCGCTTCTTCGTTGTGGTCTTCCATTAATTCGAACATTTTTTCTCTCCGTTTTACACTTATAAAAATAATTTTTTTGATAATTTATTAGTGGTAAGAATAAATTCCTACCTGATTTTATTGAGCAATCTAAAATTCACCTTTAAACCAAGCATGAAGTCGTGACCATAAATCGGTAACCCCTTCTGACTTTCCTTGCTCATTTATGCCTGATTCATGTGCTTGCAACCCATAGTGAAGTAACCCCACTACCGTTGAATACGTAGGGTCATCAACATATTCTTTTAGCCCTTGTACAGCTAATGGTTTGGCTAGTCGAACGGGCATTTGAAATACTTCTTCTGCAAACTCAACTACACCTTCCATTTTTGCGGTACCGCCGGTTAACACATAACCCGCGGCAATTTGATCTTCTAAGCCAGCCTCTCTAAGCTCTTCTTGAATAAGTTCGAACAACTCGTGGTACCTTGGCTCAACCACTTCCGATAAAGTATGGCGTGACATACTACGCGCAGGTCTTCCACCAACACTTGGTACTTCAATGCTCTCCTCCATGCTCACCAAGTGCCTTAAAGCACAAGCATATTGCACCTTAATATCTTCGGCATGACTTATCGGTGTACGAAATATTTTAGCGATATCACTAGTGACTTGGTTTCCCGCTACCGGGATCACGGCGGTGTGTCTTAACGCGCCGCCGGTAAATGCCGAAATATCCATAGTACCTGCCCCCATATCAACTACGCAGATACCTAACTCTTTTTCATCGTCGGTTAACACCGCATAACTGGAGGCTAGTGCCGAAAAGATCAGTTGGTCAGCGGTTAAATTACAACGTTCAACACATTTCACTAGGTTTTTAGCCATATCATTAGCACAAGTGACAATATGTACTTTGGCTTCCATACGGACACCAGACATACCAATAGGGCTTTTAATACCGTCTTGACAATCGATACTATATTCTTGCGGTAATACGTGTAACATTCTCCGCTCTGCTGAAATAGGCACTGAGCGTGCAGTGTGAATCACATTATCAATATCTTCTTGAATCACTTCTTTATCGTTAATTGGCACCATGCCATTTTCATTTTGGCAACTAATATGCTTACCAGAAATACCTAAATAAATTGAGCTTATTTGACAATCAGCCATTAATTCGGCTTCGTTAATAGCGCGCTGAATTGATTGAATCACTAAATTCAGATCATTTACGCCGCCCTTATCCATACCTCTGGCCGGTTGGTTACCAACCCCGATGATACTTAACTGGTGATCTGGTGTAATCTCCCCAACGGCAACGGAAATTTTGGATGTACCAATATCTAATCCAACCACTAAATTTCTTTCAGTAACTTTAGGCATTTAAGGTAAACTCTTTTTTTATGCTACTTAACTCGTATTGGCTCAATTTATCGCCACCACTTATTGATTTGTTTTCTTTTTGACCACCAACTGCCGATAAATCAACCATATCTTTCCAGCCAACCGCCAACCCAGTATCATAACGTAAATCGATATAGTCCACCGCTTGTTTACGCTGTTTAGGGTGATTATTTTTATTTTGTTCATTTTCGTCTAGGTGCGATTGAATTAATGGGTATACATCCATAAACCGTTGAATACGCTCAACCCTTTCTTCCCGTCCCAAATTCAGCATCACACCATCATTTAAGGTTAATTGCCAAGAAAATCGCTCACTAAGCACTAATTCATCAATAGCTAACTCTCTATAAGCCAGCAAATCGTTTAAGTTACTGTAATTTTCTAGTGCTAACTGTTCACTGCCTTCAGGGCCAAAAAATTCCGGTAAAGTTTGCATTAATCGGGTGGTATCCGCCTGAAAAGCTTTACCAAATTGATTCAATAAAAAATCACCATTCCATAGTGCTACCGGTGTTTGATCTACAATGTAAATTTTCACTTCATCTGGCCACTGCTTTCGTACGGCCACCGAGTATACCCAAGGTAATGTCGCCACTTTTGTTTGAATCGTATTCACATCCACTTCAAAAAAGTTTCCTAAATCAACTTGTTGTAACACATTTAATACATCAAGTCGTTGGGTATAAGGCATTTCACCGTTAATCACTATGATAGTTACCGGTGACTTTTCTTGACCAAATATTTGCTGAGACAGCCACCAACCGGTAGATATTAAACTAATAACTACCAACACAAAAAAGCCTAAACCAAGGCCGAAGGCGATGATGCTCTTATTGTTTGTGGCTAATTGGCTGTTATTTGTCATTATTTATTAATATTATTCACTATTATTTTCAGTAAAAAGTGTCGTTATTTTCGATTACACACATAACAGCACAATACGTTCGACTAATTCGCAAAAAGTAAAACCGTGTTCTTTAGCGGCTTTAGGGACTAATGACGTCTCTGTCATCCCTGGCACGGTGTTTACTTCAAGTAATTGCCATTCACCCTGACTATTTTTCATGATGTCTACTCGCCCCCAACCACTTGCACCGGTTGCTTTAAACGCTTGTAAGGCTAATATTTTTAATGCCTGCTCTTGTTCACTATTTAAGCCACAAGGACAATGGTATTGAGTACTATTGGCTTGATATTTTGCTTCATAATCATAGAATTCTCGTGGCGTTTCCATATGAATAGCTGGTAAAGCTTCATCCCCTAAAATAGCCACAGTATATTCAGGACCGTCAATCCATGCTTCAAGCAAGACATCGCCATCAAAACTAAATGCTTCAATCAGTGCATGTTGTAATTTTTCATGGCTGTCTGCCATCGCCATGCCAATACTTGAACCTTCATGGGCGGGCTTGACCATGACTTTACCGCCTAACTCTTGCAATAGCGTGGCAATATCTAACTGTGCGAAGTCTGCTTTACTTACTACAGCAAAAGGTGCAGTAGGTAAATTACAGGCTTTAAATATTTGCTTGCTGCGTACCTTATCCATTGATAATGCCGAGCCTAAAACATTAGATCCCGTGTAGGCAATGCCTAAAGACTCTAGTGCGCCTTGTAATGAGCCATCTTCCCCGCCTCGGCCATGTAAGGCGATAAAAACACGTTTAATATCATGCTGAATGAGATATGTTAATGGCTGTTCTTTAGTATCCATTAACACCACGGTAAAACCTGCTTGCTCTAAACCTTTGGCAACCGCTTTACCTGAATTGAGTGATACTTCACGTTCTGCTGAAGTACCACCATATAGCACTGCAATAGGCTGCTCTTTTAGTTCACTAATGTTCATGATTAAGCCTTAGCCACTTGTAATAATGCATCACATGATAATGATCTTGCCACGGTGCCAATATTACCCGCTCCTTGCGTGATCACCATATCGCCATCTTGTAATTGAGCTGCTAATAGCGTAGGCAGCTTGTCAACATCACTGACATAAATCGGCTCAATCTGGCCTCGTTGTCTAATTGAACGCGCTAAACTTTTACTGTCTGCTGAAGCCACAGGTGCTTCGCCGGCAGCATAAACATCTAACAATAACAAACAATCTACTTCAGAGAGTACTTCAACAAAGTCTTCATATAAATCACGGGTACGCGAATAACGGTGCGGCTGAAACACCATCACTAAACGTTTATCAGGCCAACCGGTACGCATTGCTAAAATGGTAGCTTTTACTTCACTAGGATGATGCCCATAATCGTCCACTAGCACCATTGAACCTGCTGCAGTGCTTAAATCTGCTAACTGCTCAAAACGACGACCAATACCCGCAAACTCGGTTAGGGCATGACAAATTGCCTCATCATTTATCCCTTCATCTTTAGCAACGGCAACGCCGGCAAGTGCGTTAAGTACATTATGTTGCCCAGGTAAATTAACGCTCATATCGAGTGGGGGTTGCCCTGACACCTCGACGGTAAAATGACTAACACCACCATCTTGCTGATAATTAACTGCACGCACATCGGCATCTTCAGAAAAACCATAGGTGATCACTTGGCGGCCAATTCTTGGCAATAACTCGCGCACTACCGGGTTATCAATACAAACTACCGCTAAACCGTAGAAGGGTAAATTATGCAAAAATTCAATATAGGTGTCTTTTAGCTTTTCAAAATCACCTTGGTAGGTTTCCATGTGATCGGCATCAATATTGGTGATCACCGATACCATCGGCTGTAAATGTAAAAAAGACGCATCACTTTCATCAGCTTCAGCGACTAAGTAGCGACTACTGCCTAAACGTGCATTGGTGCCAGCACTATTGAGCAAACCACCAATAACAAACGTTGGATCTAATTGCCCTTGAGCAAAAATACTGGCAATTAAACTGGTGGTGGTCGTTTTTCCATGAGTACCCGCAATCGCAATGCCGTGACGAAAGCGCATTAATTCCGCTAACATTTCGGCGCGACGTACTACCGGTATTCGTTGTGCTTTAGCAGCGACCAGCTCAGGGTTATTCGCGTCAATAGCCGTAGAAACCACAATAACGCTAGCACCATCGATATGCTCACTCGCATGACCAATTTTAACAGTAGCACCGAGTGACACTAACCTTTTCACCACTTGGTTTTCACCAATATCTGAGCCTGAGATCTGATAACCTTCATTAAGTAAAACTTCGGCAATACCACCCATACCAGCGCCACCAATACCAACAAAGTGAATCCGCTTAACACGGCGCATTTCAGGTACTTTAGTTAAACTGTTTTTTCTTGCTATATTACTCATAGTATTGCTCTGCATTAATTCTTCATTGTCTTTATTTAGTTTACCGGCACTAATTGCTGGCAAAGCTGAGCGACTTTCGCTGTCGCGTTACTGTCGGCGGCTTGCAATGCAGCCTGCGACATATTATTTAATATCTGTTTTTCGCTAAATAGTGTTTTTAACTGTTTCGATAAATTTGCCGGTGTTAACTCACTTTGTTTAATTAATATTGCGCCACCTTGTGATACTAAAAAATTCGCATTTTTAGTTTGATGATCATCGACCGCATGCGGTAGAGGAACAAAAATAGCTGGTGTTGCTGCCATGGCTAATTCTGATACCGTTAAAGCGCCAGCACGACAAATAACCACATCGGCCCATTGATAGGCACTTGCTATATCGGTAATAAATTCACTAACGGTTACTTGGCCACTTGCCAGTAGCTGATTATTATATTGCTTAATAACTTGTTGATGCTTATCTTTTCCGGTTTGGTGCCAAATATGAAAAGGTATAGCCTGATCATTACTGTTAGCTGAATTCAGCTCAGTGCTAAGTTGCGCGAACGCCGAAGGTACTACTTGATTTAAGACTTGCGCACCTAAACTACCACCGACTACCAAGATATTCCGGCTATGATTAACTGATTCACCATTGTTATTGTTATTGTTAACAGGCGTTATGCGCTGTCCTTTTGTCCTTAGTGGCGAATCTTGCTTACTTATATCATTTTCACTTACGCTAATGGTACCTGTGCTATTTTTACCTATGCTAGCTCTTAATGGGTTACCCACCACCTCCGCGTTAATTTCACTCGTAAAAGCATTAGGAAAAGCACAGCAAACTTTACTGGCAATTTTGCTTAATAATCGATTAGTTAATCCCGCAGCGGCATTTTGTTCATGTACTATCAACGGCTTTCTCAGCAACCATGCTGCAAAGCCGCCGGGGCCACTAGCATAGCCGCCCATACCTAAGACCACGTCGGGTTTAACCGCGTTAATCACTCTAATACCTTGATACAACGAGCTGATAAGTTTAAACGGCATGCTCAACAATGACACTAAGCCTTTATTACGCATGCCACTGATATTGATATATGAAATATCATAGCCATACTCAGGTACTAACCTCGCTTCCATTCGCTCAGCAGTCCCTAACCAATGAATCTGCCAACCTTGGGCTTTTAAATGATCTGCCACCGCTAAGCCGGGGAAAATATGACCGCCAGTACCACCAGCCATCACTAACAAGGTCGGTATATTGTTCGAGGTCATTATTTCTGCCCTCGACTTTTAGAGGTTGCTTGAATACTTTGCATCCGTAATTCATGATCAATTCGAATCAGTACTACTACCGCGATGGTCATAATAATCATCGAGCTACCACCGTAGCTGATTAGCGGCATAGTTAAACCTTTGGTGGGTACTATGCCAGCACTCGCGCCAACATTAACCGCCGCTTGAAAACACATCCAAATACCAATGGCGTAAGCAAAGAAACCTTCAAAAAACTTTTCTTTTGCTAACGCTTTCTTGCCTAAAAATAGTGCCTTGAATACTAAGGTCATACTCAGCAATAAAATTACGCTTATGCCGATAAAGCCAAATTCTTCGGCCAACACTGCCATCACAAAATCAGTATGGGCTTCCGGTAAATATTCTAACTTTTGAATGCTATTACCTAAACCTTGACCGAACATTTCGCCACGGCCATAAGCCATTAATGATTGTGTTAACTGGTAACCACTACCGAAAGGATCTTGCCAAGGGTCAAGAAAACTGGTGATGCGTCGCCAGCGGTAAGGCTCAAAAACAGCTAATAATGACAGTAATACTACACCCACTGATGCTAAACTGATGAATTGCCATAATTTAGCCCCAGCTAAAAACAACAATCCAAACGTAGTAACAAACATCACAATGATGGTGCCTAAATCTGGCTGTCGAAGTAATAAAGCAGCTAACACGGCAAAAACGATCAATGGCTTGGCAAAGCCGCGCCAATCTTCCATGACCTGATCTCGCCTACGCACTAGGTAAGCCGCCAAATAACTAAAGAAAAATAATTTGGCCGGCTCTGCTGCTTGTACTGTGATTGGCCCTAAAACAATCCAACGGGTTGAGCCGTTAACGGTGCGGCCAATCAGCAAGACAGTAATGAGTAAGACAATACCAAACATTAACAAATAACTACTGTTTTTTTGCCACCACGACATCGGAATTTGTAAGGCAACCCCCGCAATGCCTAAACTCAGCACGATATAAATGGCATGACGGATAACAAAGTGGAAAGGATTATTAAATAAGCGCTCAGCAACTGGCATTGATGAGCTAGCCACCATAATTAGTCCAATCATATACATACACAGTGCTAAAACGATAAAGCTGCGATCAAATACAGCATTACCATGACTGATTTGATGGCCTTGCTGGCTAGCGTCTGTTTGA
>Ga0209292_1006249_pt1 | contig 11799 bp, 8 predicted proteins | sample GOMGulsemesocosm_2_FD_184634 | JGI IMG/M metagenome (GOLD analysis project Ga0209292, IMG submission 184634) | Methane-oxidizing microbial communities from mesocosms in the Gulf of Mexico - GOM9C Gulf of Mexico (SPAdes) (version 2) | ecosystem: Environmental > Aquatic > Marine > Cold seeps...
CATGCTTAAATATACCGCCTAACACGATAGTTTCGCCATTCTCAACCAACACTTGCGTGCTAATAACTTGGGTATCAATGGAGACAGCTTCACCACCAACGGTTTTCACATCATCACCACGAGTATCTTGATTAATTTTCAAATCTAAGATTATTTTATTATCCGGGGTAATATGTGGTGTAACTTGTAAACCCAATACCGCTTTTTTAAACGCGATAGTAGTAGCACCACTTGAACTTGATTCAACATACGGGATTTCCGTACCTTGTTCAATATACGCAGACTTTTGGTCGGTAGTGGTAATTCTTGGACTCGCAATCACTTCTGCTTTTTGTTCTGCTTCTAATGCAGAAAGTTCTAAATCGAGTATCTGACCATTCGCTAGTTCAGCAATCTGAAAAGCGATAGAACCTGCAGGTGATGCCACGGGCAAATTAACATTGAGTCTGTCACCAATAGCGGGCACATTACCACCAGCAAAAGCGTCGTTACCTTCAATCGAACCCGATGATAAACCAAAGCCACTGCCAATATCAGTACTACCACTTAGACCCCAACGGATCCCAAGTTCATCATCCAGATTATCAACGACAGACACCATTCTCGCTTCAATAACCACCTGGCGAACCGGAATGTCCAATACGTCAACAATCCGCCTCACATTAGCGATTGCTGTCGCTGTATCTTTAATTAATACTGTATTTGTACGTTCATCAAAACTAATCGAACCCCGAGATGATAACAGACTAGAATCTTTTTGTGCTAAAAGCTTTGCGATATCAGCAGCTTTTGCAAAGCTAATCTGAATAAACTCTGATTGTAACTCAGCTAAACCTTCCACTTCTTTTTTACTGACAAGATCACGGCGCTCTAATGCCGCTAATTCATCCGAAGGGGCAACCATCAGCACATTACCTTCAAGCTGCTTACTTAACCCTTTCACTTTCATGACAATATCAAGTGCTTGTTCCCATGGTACACTATCTAAACGCAGGGTGATATTACCATTCACAGAATCCGTGGTAACTAAGTTAAACTCATTAAAATCAGCGATTAACTGTAATACTGTACGCACAGGAATATCTTGAAAGTTAAGTGAAATCGCTTGTCCTTGATATTTATTGGTTTTTTCATCTGGATCTTGCTTAGTAATTTCAATTACAAAAATATTATCAGCTTGATCATAGCGGTAAGTGAAATCATCACTCACGTCTAATTCAAACGCAGTCACACCTTCATCATGAAAAGTTTCAATCGCGGTTACAGGTGTACCAAAATCCGCTACATCTAAAATATAGAGCAATTTTTTCAAAATAGCCGTACTGTGAAATTCTGCGATTAATTTATTGCCTTTACGTTGAATATCAACGGCCATAGAGCTATTTTTCATAGTTAAAATTAACTTACCACTGCCATCATTGCCTGTACGAAAATCAATACCACGTACTTGGTTTACAAAACCACTAAAATCTTCTTCTTCATTCTCTTCAACAGGTAAAATATCTTCGATTTTAGGCGATTCTACTGTCACTTGACGACCATCCTTAGTGACAAGCAACGAAGGACTTACCGTCGCAGCAGGCACATCAAGACTAACAACATGACTATCAATAACAGAAGCAGCAGGTAGTACAGCACTATTGCTAGTAGTAACGATAGTCGGTTCCACAGCAAGCACCAACGTATCTATATCGGCGGTATTATTTGCGATTTCAGGCACCGCCACATCACTGGCAAGTAAGCCAAATGTCGCGATTAAGCTGTTATTCGTTTGAGTGATTTGATACGGTACGAGTTCATCTAACGCGATAGTAATTTTAAGCCCTAAATCAACACGTTCTGCAGCTACGTTTAATACATTACCTTGTTCGATAACCACAGGGTTAAGCAACAAAGTTGAGCTAGCATCCGGTACTAAAATAATTAATTGATGCGGTGAATATTGTAATTTATCTGCATATTCAACAACATGTTCACTAAACTCCAGTTCGAGCTCTAACAGCCCTTCTGCCAAAGAGTTTAAATGAATTTGTTTTAGTTGCGGTTCAGCAAAGCTGAAAGCAGAACATAAAATGGTCGTCCATAAAACCAAAATTTTTGCTATTTTGGCACATCTTACATGTGATTTAGTCATTTTATCATCCCTGAAAATGGCTTAACTGTGGTCTTGGTTACTGAGTGGAATTTGGGTCGTACGAACTTGCCAGCATCCCTTTCCTGTTAATATCAACTCAGAAAGTTCAATATAGTTTTTAGTAATATCGAGTATTTCACCGTGATTAAGTCCAATATAATCACCTGGTGAGACTCTAAATATTTCCCCCGAACTTGCTCTAATCAATCCCCAAAGGTGTTTATCACTTCCAAGGGTGCCATGCATGTCCAAATTATCTAATGAGTAAGTTTCTAACGGTCCTTTAATCCGCGCAAAATTAGGCTGCGGACAATCTTGTGGAAACGGTGTTTCTGCTTTTACCGATTCCGGACGAGGATTTGAAAAGGGATTACGCGCCCCTGTTTCAGAATAATGTAAAGCTACAAAGCTTTCCATATCCGGTACACTTTCAATTTGAACCATTTTACGCGCTTTAACTTCATTAATATAATCAACAAGATCCTGATTATCCGTGGTACAACCACCTACCGTCAGAGATAGAAAAATTAGGCTACTAATACGCTTCATTTATCCCCCTTATAACGATAAGTACGGGCAATCATATTCACTTTGAGTAATTCCCCTTGCAACTTAGTAATAGTGAAATCTTCTAGCGTTACAATCCGTGGCAATGCTGCAATATCACTGGTGAACTGACCAAGTTGATGAAAAGTACCTATCACTTCAAGGTTAACGGGTACTTCATAAGAAAAGTCTCGCTTTACTTCCTGCAACCATTTGAATTTACGTAATTGCAAACCATTATGCTGACCAATATAGCTCAAATCATCAAGCAATCCTGCAGTCTCACTTTTTGATGGTAACTGCCTAAGCATACTGTTAAATAAATTTTCCATTTCCGACATCTGAGCGGTATATAAACCTAAGTTACCAGCAAGACTTGCTTTTGCTTCAAACTGTAACCTTAAACTTGCTTCTTTTTTTTCAATTTTATCGAGTGTTTGTAGTGAAGTCGAAATAAAAACCCAATAAAATAACGCAGCAATTAATACTGAAAATATAATATTAATAGCTATTTTAGCGGGCTTAGGCCAATTACCAAGATCTTCAAGATCAAGTTCATTAAGTTCCTGTAAATTCATTTTAGATCCCCCTCGTCTGTCATCATTGGCGTTACCGAAAATCGCATTTCAAAACGATTTCCTTCTGCTTCTGACAACGCAATAATAGAGTCTAAATTACCATCTCTGAGCCAAGTTGATTCCTCAATATTCCGCAGTAATACCGCGAGACGCGTATTCGAATCACTGGTGCCATGTATTTTGATTATGTCATTTTTAAACGTGAGAGTGGCGAGATTAACGCCAGCTGGTACCAATTGCGGCAAGGTGTTCATTAACTGTGTCGGCGTATTGCGACTACGCTGTAAACTTTGAATTAAATCAATACGCTCTTGTAGTTTATCTTTACGCCCACGTAACTCTTTAATTTTACCTAGTTTGACATCAATAACTTGCATCTCTTGCATCAACAAAGCATTACGTTGTTTTTGATTACTGATGTAACCACCAACCACCATATTCAACATAATCATGACCAACAAAGTAGCACCTAGACTCATGCAACTTAAGGTAAAGAAACGCTGCTGTCGGGACTTTTTCTCGGCTTCTCGCCACGGAAGAAGATTAATATTTGACATTATAAAGCCCTCATCGCTAAACCAAGTGCCACCATATAACGAGGACCATTGGCGATTAAACGTACTTTATCTTCAACATCTTCAGAGTAATCAAATTGTGCAAAAGGATTCGCAACACGAGTAGTAATCCCCAATTCAATTTCGACTTGTTGAGCCAACTCGATGATTAATGCAGAACCACCACTCAGCGTGATCATGTCAATCTTTTGTAACGAACCTGAGTTAGTAAACAGTTGCACATTACGACGGATCTGTTGAATACATGCCGTTATATAAGGGGCGAGAACATCAATGTCATAATCCATTGGTAAATTTTGAGCGAGCTTCACTTTCTCAGCTTCGTCACGCTTTAAACCATAATGTTCACTGATCGTTCGCGTGTAATTTTCACCACCAAAATTTTGTACTCGAGAATAAATCGACTCCCCCTGATGCAGCATTGAAAAAATAGTCATATTGGTGCCAATATCTATCGCAGCGACAACCTTGCTATCATCTTGTAGTTCAGCCAAACGTAAATACAGATCATGAGATCGTGCTAACGCATGTGCAGCCACATCGACAACTTGAGGAATAAAGTTATTTTCTTCTAAACAGCCTGCTAATGAAGCTACGCTTTCGGTGCGAGTGGCGCTCAACAGCACATTATGCTTGCTGGGATTATTCTCATTTACTCCTAATATTTCAAAATCTAGGCTGATCTCGTCAAGCGGAAAAGGAATTAAACTCTCCGCTTCCAACTCGATATGCATTTCAAGCTCAGGGCCAGAAAGGTCTGTATCAACATAAATAATTTTTGTAATAACATTTGTACCAGATACGGCAGTAGCAGCTTGCTTATAACGGAAAGGAAAATTTTGACGCACTTGTTGCAACACATTTGTTAATGCTTCTATATCTTGCAATTGGTGATCAACGACACATCCTTTTGGCGTTGCAACCTCTGATACCATATCTACCACATAATGCTCTGATCGCTTAGACAGCGCTAGGGCTTTTACGGAAGATGATCCAAAATCAACTCCGATCATTGCCACTGTCTGATTCCTTTTAAACAGCTTTAGCATGATGATCTTCAACTCTATGTAATAACATCGATTGGATTTTGTTAATTATTTGTTACACTTAAAGCATACAGATTTAAATCTCTGAGGTCTATCATAAAGAACTCGTACTATTTCACAAAACAGAGATATAATACTCAATTATTGTGGAAATTATTGTGGAAATTATTGTGAAATGGATTAAACGATTATCCGTATTGTTATTAGTTAGCGGACTGTTCGGCGTAGGTAGCATCATTGCACTTTACTTCTATATCAAGCCAGAACTACCTGATGTAACTACATTAAAAACAATACAGCTGCAAACACCGATGAAGGTCTTTAGCCAGGACGGCAAACTGATCTCTCAATTTGGCGAAAAACGTCGTATCCCTATAGAGATTGACGATGTCCCGCCCTTAATGATCAAGGCATTTCTTGCTACAGAAGATAACCGCTTTTATACCCATCCAGGCATAGACCCGATTGGTATAATACGTGCAGCCAGCATCATGATTATGACGGGTGAACGTAAACAAGGGGCGAGTACCATCACCCAACAGGTTGCTCGAAATTTCTTTTTAACTCGAGAAAAAACCTTTATTCGAAAAATTAAAGAGATATTTTTAGCGTGGCATATCGAACAAAATCTCACTAAAAATGAAATTTTAACCTTGTATCTTAATAAGATCCCTCTCGGTTACCGCTCATTTGGTATTGGTTCTGCAGCACAGGTTTATTACGGTAAAACGTTAAATGAGTTAACCCTAGCCCAAATGGCGGTCATTGCCGGATTACCAAAAGCACCTTCTGCATTAAATCCAATCCGTTCGCCAAAGCGCGCCAAAGCACGTCGTCACGTTGTGTTATTACGCATGCTAGACGAGAACTATATTACTCAAGCGCAATTTGAAGACGCCAACACAGCCCCTATTACTGGTGTGTATCACGGTGCTGAAATTGACCTATCAGCACCTTATTTAGCTGAAATGGTACGTAGTGAAATGATTTCACGCTATGGAGAAGAGAAAGCCTATACGCAAGGCTTAAACGTTTATACAACTGTACACAGCAATCGCCAAACAGCGGCAACGACTGCATTAATAAACAATCTACTCAATTATGATTTACGCCACGGTTACCGTGGACCACTTGGTCAGGCTTGGACTAATGATAAAGTGCTAAGCAACGAAGATATCTTGTTATTACTTAAAGATAAGCCAAGTTATAAACCACTGCAGCCTGCCGTTATCATGACTGTAAAAGAACAACAAGTTGAAGCCTTACTTGCCAATGGTGATCAAGTTACTGTGAGCTGGGCTGGGCTAAAATGGGCTCGCCCATTCATTTCTGATAAAAAACAAGGTCCCGCACCACAAACTGCAGATGCAATCGTCAACGTGGGTGACATCGTACTATTACGTCCAATGTCAGTGGATAATAAGCACGATCAATGGATGCTAGGTCAGCTCCCAGATGCCAGTTCAGCATTCATTGCCATTGATAATAATGACGGTGCTATTGAAGCCTTAGTGGGTGGCTTTAATTATCAACAAAGCAAGTTTAACCGAGTTACCCAAGCTGAGCGTCAGATTGGTTCAAACATCAAACCATTTGTTTATTCAGCAGGTCTCGCGCAAGGCGCTACGCTCGCAAGTCTTATTAATGATGCACCGATTAACCAATGGGATCCACGAGCAGGTACCGCTTGGCGACCAAAAAATTCGCCGCCAACATATAATGGTCCAACGCGGTTACGTTTAGGTTTAGCACAATCAAAAAATGTAATGTCGGTACGTTTATTCCGTCAAGTCGGTTTGACCAACGCCATTAATTACATGGCCAGATTCGGTTTTGATAAAAGTAAATTACCACGTAATGAATCATTAGCATTGGGGTCTGCATCTTTAACACCGCTTAAAGTAGCTGTTGCTTTCGCAACATTTGCGAACGGAGGTTTTAAAGTTGAACCCTACTTTATTGACCGTATTGAAAATGCCAATGGTGAACTCCTTTATCAAGCAACACCAAAGCAAGCCTGCCTAACGTGTGAAAAACAAATTGCATTAAACACTGATGACCCTGAATATTGGTCAGCAATTGAAGGAGATGCACGCACACTCTGTGACATCGCGCCTTACGGAACCCTACAAGTGGCTCCGCGTATTATTACTGAACAGAATGCCTTCTTAATGCGTCAAATGATGGCAAGTGTGATTTGGGGCGGAGGTAGTTGGCGTCATAAAACGGGCTGGAATGGGACTGGTTGGCGTGCAGCAGCTGCACTAAAACGTCATGATCTTGGTGGTAAAACAGGTACAACAAATGAAGCGAAAGATGCTTGGTTCTCCGGCTTTAATCCAGATATATCAGCAACAAGCTGGATTGGTTTTGATGATCATCGCCGTGAATTAGGTCGTGTAAGCCGCAATATTAATTTAGATAAGCATCAAGTTAGTGGTGGTGAAGCAGGAGCTAAAACAGCCCAACCGGCTTGGATTGAATTCATGAAATCTGCGCTAGAAGGCATCCCAGAACGCCCGAATGTACTACCTGAAAACATTGTGCAAGTCCGTATCGACCGTGAATCGGGATTGTTAACCTATAAGTCTGATTATACTTCTCGTTTTGAATACTTTATTCAAGGAACTGAACCAACAGAATATGTTAACAATCAAGATGCTGATTCTTCATTTAATCGCGGCGGTGAAAACAGTGATGATGCAAATGAATCACTGGACGACTTGTTTTAATACCAATTGCATTAAATAAATAAACTAAAAATGGCGCTGCTTTATTTTAAAAGTAGCGCCATTTTTATATCAACATTTTAGTCACCGTACGCCAATATATTAAGAGATGGTTGCGGTCACTTGTTTATTAATCACTTGTGCAATATCGTTAAAACAAGGGCGTCTCACCGAACCTTTACGGTATAATAAAACAATACGTCGAATAGGCTCAGGTTCAGTCAATTTTATATATTCAACGCCTTCGGTAAAACGGCTGCGAGGTATCGCAAGGTGCGGTAATAAAGTAATCCCAGCTTCTGCTGCAATCATGTGGCGCAGTGTTTCCAAACTTGTCGCTTTAAAGCTCTGATCTTCTTTTGCGCCTGCGGTAAAACAATAGTCCATAGCTTGATCACGTAAACAATGACCATCTTCTAACATTAAAATATTCTCACCACGTAACTCCGATAAATCAACACGGTCACGACCTTTAAAGTGATGTGAACTTGGAACAATAAGCTCTAATGGTTCTTTATATAACTCAATATGACCGTATTTTTCCATACCCGGTAAATAAGCCAATAACAAACAGTCCAACTCACCTTCATCGAGTTGTTTTAATAATTCGTGCGTTTGATTTTCATGTAAAAACATATCTAGATCAGGAAATTTTTTCTTCATAGACGGTACAATTAACGGTAACAAATACGGTGCTACTGTTGGAATCAAGCCTATATGGATAGCCCCTGCTGTTGGACTCGCGTAGCTCTTAGCAATTTCTTTAATAGCTTTCGATTCTAATAATACCGTACGAGCTTGATCAGCAATTTGATCTCCTGCAGGCGTAAATAATACCTTTCTTGATGTACGCTCAATTAAAATAACATCCAGCTCATCTTCTAACTTTCGGATCTGGCCACTAAGTGTAGGTTGACTAACAAAGCATTTTTCAGCCGCTTTTCTAAAGTGCTTTAACTCTTGTAACGCGACAAGGTATTCTAAATCTCTTAAGTTCATATCGACCCAACTTGAACGGTAATAGCAATTGAAAAATAAAAAACGATTCGTACATACTATCAATAAAACGTTAATTACCACAAATTTTATCACCAAAAACACACAACAAATTGATCATAAATAAAAATATTATAACCATTTGTGACAATTGACACTTCTCAGGCGTTAAAATTATAGGTATTATCATAAACTTACTTTAAATCAACATTACGGCAACATTTATTTGATGTTAATTTAAATAATAAAGCACACTTATTCAGTAACGGATTACTGTCGTAGCAATAATAAGGATTTTATATGCACTTAAAAAAGTTAAGTCTCTTAACTATTTTACTGCTATCTCTCGGCTTAACTGGCTGTGGTAGTGATAACTTAGACGCAGTCACAAGTAGCTCTGGTGATACAAGCTCTGGTAATGGTAGTAATACAGGCTCCGGTGACGATACTGATAACAGTAGTAACGAAGATACCGTTTACACTGCCAGTGGTAATTTATCACCCAAAGTTATCCAACGCGGGCAAACATTTACTTTCAACTATTACTTAGATAAAACACCTGATGCTGCCGTTATTTACGATATTGACATTGTTGGCACTGCAATCCAAGGCACAAACCAAGATTACACCATCAGTAATGCTTCAACCCTCACCTTTGCTAAAGGCTCGACGACAACAAGCCTCACTATCACTACCTATCAAAAAGATGATGTATATGATGCGCGAACTCTGTCATTAACGTTTACTGGTAATGTCGGTGAACCAGCAACAATTAATCTGCTCATCTCGGGTAATGTTTATCTTAATGATACAGGCATAAACGATTATTCCGACGGTAGTAACTTCAACCTAGGAGCACAACCAAGCGGCGATCTTGCTCTGCAAGATGCGGCGTATGGACTGGATGTCATTATTAACCCTAATACGCTAGCAAATGCTGGCGGTGATACCCAAGATGTAAGTAGTCAATTCTATAAAAACAGCCGCGATATAGACAATGCAGATACTGAATATAAAGGTCGAGCTGGATTTCGCTTTGTCAAGATTGGTAATGACGGTATGCCGAGAACGGCTAACAACACAAATTATGAGTGTGTGAAAGATGAAATTACTGGATTAACTTGGCAGATTAAAGGCCCTACAAATACCATTAGCCCAGATCCTGTCATTGCAGATAGGTTTCAAATGTCAAACAAACAAAATTACAGTGCAGCCAACTTTACCTACCTATGGAATGCTTCAGCATTGGGAACTCAAGGCAAGGGCTGGGAATCTTCTCTTAATGATGGTCCACTTGAAGACGCTGGAGATGGCAATGACTTCGCGAATCCTTATTGCGGTTATCGCAATGATCTTTATGGCCGTGCCCAATCTCTTTATTGTAGTTCAGGTTCTTATGCTAATGAAGCCAACTTTATCGGAGCCTGCGGACAAACTAACTGGATGGTACCGACCGTAGAACAATTAAGAAGTATCATTGATTACAGTAAAGTGACAGATTACTCAAGCTTATCATTAGCAACAGAGCATGCTCTGGATAGCAATTTCTTTGATTGTACAAGCAATGACTGCGTGATAAGTAATGATAGTAATCCCGTTTACTGGACCTCATCACAAGTAAAAGGAGCAGAGTCTCTGGCTTGGTGTATCAATCTGCAAACAGGCAACGTTAATACCTGTAATAAAGATGAATCGCGTAAAGTGATGCTGGTAAGCAGTAATATCCCAGCTGAATTTTTCACTCAAGCTGCTGATGATTCAAGCGAATCAGAATAATAGGAGCTATGACAATGATTAAATCAACAACCATATTACTAATAAGCTCAAGTCTATTTAGCTTCGCTGCTATTGCAGCATCCGATCCCGTCGGCATCAACTGCGATCCGACTCTATATCAAGATTATACCCCGTCTGATTTTATTGATAATAAAGATGGTAGCGTTACCGATCTGCGCACCAGCTTAATCTGGGCAAAATGCAGTATAGGACAAACCTATACACTATCATCAAACTCATGTTCAGGCAGTGGCGCTATTAGTTATGCAACATGGGGAGAAGCACTTGCCGCTGCAGATAGTTACAGTATCAATGGCACTACAGGTTGGCGTTTGCCCAATATCAAAGAATTGGGATCACTCGTTGATCGCAGTTGCGCAGAACCTACAATTAATTTAACGCTATTTCCAAATACCGTATCCAGTGTTTATTATTCAAGTACACCATTTAAAGGTAGCGCGAATGGCGCTGAATACAGCCATCTAGTATCACGGGTTATCGATTTTGCTAAAGGTACTGAAATGCCACTCGGGCAACATGATAGTTCGCTAACTACTTATGCGGTACGTGCAGTAAAAGGTGGTTATCGCTAATCGATAAATAGATCGGTTAAGATCAAAAACGGCGAGCTTAGCTCGCCGTTTTCATTATTTATAAACCCTACACCATCACGCTTAAATCAACTCTAATTCAACCATGGCTGCACGAATTTCATCTTTGGTACCTTGGGTCAGTTCAATCACAGGTAAACGGCACTCAGGTTCACACAAGCCTAATAATGACACCGCATACTTCACACCTGCTGGGCTTGTTTCTTTAAACATTAAGTTATGTAGCGTAATCAAACGATCTTGCAATTCTCTCGCTTCTACATATTTACCCGCAAACGTTAATTCCTGCACTTCTGCATACAGTTTTGGCGCCACATTAGCAGACACCGAAATTAAGCCATTACCACCAGATACATTATAAGCAACCGTTGTGCAATCATCGCCAGACAGGAAAGAGAAGTCACCTTTAATTAATTGACGCTCTAACCAAGGACGCGACAGATCCCCTGTTGCATCTTTAATACCAACAACATTTTCAAGCTCAGCCATACGTGCTAACGTTTCTGGTTGGATATCAACAATTGCACGGCCTGGAATATTATAAACAATGATAGGTAAGTCATTATTATCGTTAATTGCTTTAAAATGTTGATATAAACCTTCCTGACAAGGTCGGTTATAATAACCAGCAACATGTAACGTCGCGATAGCACCCGCCGCTTGCGCATGATTAGAAAGTAAGATTGCATCAGTTGGGTTATTTGAACCTGCACCAGCGATAACCGGTAAACGACCAGCAGCTTGATTCACCACAATATCAAGGATCTGGCAATGCTCTTCTAATGAAAGTGTTGGGCATTCCCCCGTT
>Ga0209292_1006254_pt1 | contig 11787 bp, 10 predicted proteins | sample GOMGulsemesocosm_2_FD_184634 | JGI IMG/M metagenome (GOLD analysis project Ga0209292, IMG submission 184634) | Methane-oxidizing microbial communities from mesocosms in the Gulf of Mexico - GOM9C Gulf of Mexico (SPAdes) (version 2) | ecosystem: Environmental > Aquatic > Marine > Cold seeps...
CGCCAGTTATTAAACCGGGATATTGTTATCCATAGCCATGGCTATTTTCTTTAATTCCTGGTTATTGCCATTGCTGGCCCCGCCCCATAGTTCACTCGACAATAATTGCATATCGCCCTGCTCAAAGTTGAAGGCATGGTCGCGATCTGTTGCTAACAACAGCGGCCCGTCAAGGTCAACAAAAGAAGCGCTTTGAGCGATTAAGAAAGCGGGAGCCATGGCTAATGAGGTACCAACCATGCAACCGGTCATCACGATAAAACCTTGTTGCTGCGCAGCGGTTAGTAACCGTAACGCTTCGGTTAAACCACCGGTTTTATCAAGCTTAATATTAATTGCCTGATAGAGCCCAGCCAAACGCGGTAAATCATCGCTGGTATGGCAAGATTCATCGGCGCAAAGCGGTATCTCAGACTTAAATCCTGCCAGCTGATGATCGTCTGCGCTGGGCAGCGGTTGTTCAATTAGGGCAACATTAAGTTGCTTTAATCGCGGGAGTAACTGCTTTAACAAGTCGATATCCCAGGCTTCGTTTGCGTCAATAATAAAACGAGAGTCCGGTGCAGCCAAAGCAATGGCACACATGCGCTCTAGTACCAGTTCGCGATCTAACTTTACTTTTATTAGTGGTCGTTCGCTAAGGCTTGCCGCCTCGCTGGCCATCTTGTCTACTGTATCTAAACTCAGAGTTTGCGCCGTGACCTGAGGTATTGGAGTCGTGATATTGACTAACTGCGCCACAGGTAGCTGGTGTTGTTTAGCAGTTAAGTCCCACAGGGCGCAGTCTAGGGCATTGCGGGCGGCACCAGGCGGTAACAGTGCTAACAAGTCTTGGCCCGTGGTCGTGTGAGTTAGCTGTGGCACTATTTGCGATATTTGCGACATCACAGACTCGACTGTTTCGTCATAACGGGCATAAGGGACGGCTTCGGCCCAGCCCGTATGCTGGCCGTCGCTTAATGTAACCACCACCACATCTGCCTGGTTTTTTACCCCGCGTGAAATCCTAAATTCTTTGGCTAGCCGCCATTGCTGCTTGGTTGTAGTGCAATTAAGTTGGCTCATCCTAGATCTCCGAACACAAGTTATCGATAATGGAGTCAACGCCATGACGCATAGGGTCTACACAAGGTAAGCCGAGTTCTAGCTCGATAGTGCGACAGATATCAAGCGCCTCGCCATCACTGACACTGGAAGTATTAAGGGTAATGCCAACCACCTGTGCTTGAGGGTTTGTGACTCGTGCTGAGGTAACATTTAGCGCGATGGTGTCAGCAATTGAAGGTAGTGCGCGATTTTTAATACCACGCATTGACTCTCGATTAATGGCATGACAAACCACAATTGCATCAGCCTGAGCACCGTGCAGTAAACCAAGGCTAACCCCTGCAAATGCGGGGTGCGATAATGATCCCTGACCTTCAACGACATCCCAATGCTCTGGGTCATTGGCTGGTGATACGCTCTCACTAGCACCTGCAATGAAATCTGCTACGACGCAATCAATGGCAACGCCATTACCAGCAATCAAAATGCCACATTGGCCGGTGGCACGAAAGTCCACAGCTAAGCCACGCTGTTTCATTGCCTGTTCAAGGCTTAGTGAGGTATACATCTTACCAACCGAACAATCAGTACCTACGGTGATTAACCGTTTACCGCTGCGTTGCTTGCCAGTGCCAGTGTTAAATTTTTGCTGTGGATGTCGAATATCAATTAGTTGTAGATTTAGCTTTTCTGCGAGCTGTTTAATTTGTGGAATATCACTTAATTTATCATGTAAACCACTGACAATATCAAAACCGTTATTTAGCGCATCAACAATAAATGGTATCCACTTTTTATCGATAGTTCCGCCGCTGTTAGCAAAACCGAGCACAAACGTTTTTGCGCCAGCTTGTTTTGCTTCTGCGATAGTCATATCTGGTTGATTGGCTGTGACGCTACAGCCATCTAAGCGGAATTGACCTGTACAAAGCTCAGGGCGCCAATCGGCAACCCCTTTAGCCATTTTAATTGAAAGGTTATCGGTGGCATCACCTAAAAAAAGTAAGTATGGCGCTTGTATCTTCATGGGGCTATTTCCATCTTAGGGTTAGTGTTGTTTGGAGAACTAACCTTAAGCGAGCAAACAAAAAACTGGAAATAGTAAAAACTACCCAGCCTATAACCTTAGGTTATAGGCTGGGATTCTGACGTGTGGTGTTTAGCATTGGAAAACTCAATCACCAGTTCAAGAAAATCATTGGCTATCTGCGAAAGATTTTTATCTTCAAGTCGTAACACGGTTAAATTAAAATTAAGTGCTGGTTTAATGGCCGCTATAGCAACCTTATCGTTGAGATTACCCCGAGCGGTAAATTCATCAATAGCACACACACCGATATTTTGAGCAACCAAACGTGCGGCAATAAAATAGGTTTGAACCGTGATATTAGTATTAATGGCAATATCATCTTCAGTTAATCGATGCCAGAGTAAATCACCTAAGGGACCACTGTCGCCAATACCAATCACTTCCTGATGTTCAAATTGATCTAGGCTAACATGAGTCGGTATGTCGGGTAGTAAATCACGTGGGTACATCATGACCAACTGTGACAAACAAACGAGCTGCTGCTTAATCCCAGGCAGTGGCGGCGGTGAGAACATCAATGCAAAATCAATTTTGTGCTCAGTGAGGGCCTGACGAACCTCGTCATGGTGCATCGTTTGTAGGTGTATATGGACTTGCGGGTTAAGTTTATTATAACGTGCGACAGCCTGCGGAATAAGTTCGAATCCTAAAGCAGGTGCTAGACCAATGGTTATTTTACCACTGCTTTTATTTTTAAGATTAAGCGCACAATGACGAACCGAGCGGAGCTGTTGATACATTTTGTCTACCTCACCAAAAAGCAAGTTCGCCTCTTCGGTGGCAATCAACCGTCCTTTTATCCGCTCAAATAACGCAAAGCCTAGTTGCTGCTCGGCATGAGCTAACACTTTGCTGACCGATGGCTGCGACACATGCAAAAACTCAGCCGCATTAGTCACCGAACCAGTCATATAAATGGCATGAAATACTTCAATATGGCGTAAACGCATGGTAAATTCCGTTTAGTTAGTTCCGTGTGATTAGTCAATCTTTTGCGTGGGGCTCACTGCTTAGCATCACTAAGGCGTAGCTTAGCATTTACTAGACTGGTGGAATAGCGCCGTAGCCGATTGTTGCTCTCCCACATCACGTTAGCCGTGAAAAGATTAAACGCATAGCGAAAACAATCGTGGTGAGCCACTTTAATTTTACTGGCTATAATCTGTGCTGAATGAAAACGGTACGATAGATTAATTGATGCACTGTTATTGATACTTTGGTAAAGCTACCACGGTTTCTGTCACGAGTTATCCGTTACGATAGGTATTTTTAGAAACATTTATTACCGCAGCCCTTGAGCGTTAGGCCTATATTGTCTACAATAGCGCACTTTTTATTTACTACAGGTCACGAACATGAACGATATTAAATCGAAACCAGCTTTACCGGATCGCCTTTCGGGTAATCCCCGCAGCCCACATCATATAGAAGAAGTTTTCCAGCACGACATTGGTATTATACTTAATGGTAAAGAGCGTTTCGATGTTGAAGAATATTGTATCAGTGAAGGTTGGGTAAAAGTACCGTCACATAAAGCGTTGGACCGTCGCGGTCAACCGCTTTTGATGACGATAAAAGGAACTGTTGAATCGTTTTATCGTTAAGACGTGTCAATAACTTAGTTAAGGGTCATCCCTCCTATTGAGTTGGCGCAATTGTGACGTATTTTTGCAATGCCACTTATTATTGGAATCTAAGTCATCGCAAAAAGGGCCTAGAGAAATTTAGGCCCTTTTTGCTGTAAAAGCTAATTATCAAGGTCGCTTAACGTACGTTGCTTATAAGCCGTACCTGCATCTGTTGTTTCAAACTTTGCTAACTTAGCAGTAAGCGCGAGTTCAAACGTTTGCACTTGAGCCTTGTATGACAAGTTTGATAGGTCTTGACCGATAAACTTAGTACCTAATCCTTCTAGTGTGGCGCGGTAGTGTAAAACAATCTGTTCACGTTGTTTTATATCAAGTCCATTTATCCAGCTTACATCTGTCGTTATATGCTCCGCACGTTGAATCCCATTTTCGATTAAGTTCGCTGTTGTTGTCAGCAAATCTGTATCACGAGGGCTGGTAATGATAATGGTATTAAGCCGTTGTAAACCCTGCGATACGTTATTGTAGCTTAGCGGAATTAATTGCTGATTTAGCAGTTTGAATTGTTCTTCAAGTGGAGAGTAATAGTTTGCTGTAACTATATTTATTTCGAGAGCACTGATTTTTTTCTGTAACTTAGCACGCTCAAATTCTTGTCTTGAAACTAAATAATCATCCTCAATCATATTTATGATGTGGTTTAAATCTTGATTAATAATCGCGAAATCTCTTTGCCATACATTGTCTATTTTGGGGGTTAGATATTCAATATCAGCCAAGGGTTGAGATAAAAATGTAGTTACCTGAGTTTTTATTTTTTGCGCTTTAATTAATCCATCATTGACCTCTGAAATCCCTTCTAAAACAGTACTTTCTGATGGGCCACCAAAAAAACCTTGATCATTGGGATCGAATCTATTCACGAGTTTGCGCATACTGACTAAATCTTTTTGAACTGACTCCCAAGTACTTGGGGCATAGGTAGCAAAGTTTTCATCTTTCACCTTTAGGTAAGTTTGCTCAACGTTCGTCACGGCATCGTTTACGCGTTGATTGAGGCGTGTATTACTGACTTTAATTTGTTGGAGTTCTACTGTCGTCGATGACTTTTTTTCAAAGCTGGCACAACCTGTGATAAGGGTGATAAATACAAGGGTATAAGTGAGTTTAAATATGTGCATGTTCATCCATCCTAAAGGGTGTATTGAGGGGTGAATAACCGTAATTTAACGGTTTGTATAAGACTAGTGTGGGTTAATATATTTGTGGTGAAAATAATGATAAGTAGTGATAACTATTTGAAAAATTTGATCTAGAGTGAATAAAATCGGAAGGGGATGTGGAGAGGTTGTGTTATTCAAAAATAATTAAAGGTAAGATCTGCAGCTTAGTTGACTAGCACTTAGCTGCAAGTAAGTCTATATTCTCACATTGGTCGGTAAGCTAAAGCTGAACGTTGTACCTTGGCTTAACACGCTAGAAACCGAGATCTTGGCATGATGCAGTGAAAGTAGTTTGGCAACGATAGCAAGTCCTAACCCCGAGTTTCCTTGCTGACCATTGACGGTATTTTTAGCCCTAAAATGAGCGTCAAAAATCCGGTCAACATCTTCCTTCGGAATACCCACGCCAGAATCGGCAATACTAATGATTAGCTGGTTGTCTTTCGGTTGCAGATGGATCTTAATACTGTCACCGGATTGACAGTGTCTTAGGGCGTTATCAATAAGGTTGGTTAGTACTCGCTCCAATTTAGCAATATCGGCAATGGCTTGTAGACTTGGATCTTTAGGTTCAACTGACAGGGTAATATTTTTCTGTTGTGCTTGTAGCTGAAATTTACTTAATACATCTTGTGCCAGCTCGGCAACTGCGACAGGTTCTTGATATAGGCTTACCGTATTACTGTCGAGTTGAGCGAGCTCGATGATTTGTTCGACAAGGCGTTGTAATTGATTGGCGTTCTTTTGTGCCACTTGAATAAAGTCACTTCCGGCCGTTTCTGGATATTGTAACAACCAGGTTTCAAGATAACCTTTTAAGGAAACTAGCGGTGTTTTTAGATCATGGGAGATATGCGAAAGCATTTCTCGACGCAGTTGCTCCGTCGATTTAATCTGTGTAAGTTGCTTGTGTATCTTCTCTTCTAATGACGAAAAATTATTGTGTAGATTGATAATCTCATTCGCAGCATACTGATGCGGTGTTGATGTTGAGACCGTTGAGAAATCATTTTTAACAAAATTAGTCATGTCTTGATCAAGTTGTATTATCGGCCTCACGACTCGTGCAAAAATGAATACTAATAGCGCAAAAGCAAGTGCGAAGAATACAATAAGTGCCGCAAGGGTCTTATACATACCGCTATCGAACGATAAGTTTTTTACGATGCTATCGTATTTATCGCCACCGAGAATGACAAAGACATAGCCAATTTGTTGGTTATCTTTAAATATAGGGGCTGTTGAAAAGAGCTTTTGTTGATCTAGACTTCTAGGGTTATCGGCATAAATAGGGTAGGTAGCGCCTTTTATAAAATGGTCTAATGGTTTTGTATCAATCGATTCCCTTTTTATTTTATTCGGTTCTGCTGCATAGACGAGTAATTTACCTTGGTTATCTGTGATGTATATTTCATAGCTGGGGCCAAGCAACATTAAACTGTGGAAGGCGGGTTTTAGTGCTGTAAGACTAATCTCGCCTTGCTGTAAATCTTCAGAATAGTGGATGATTTGCTGCGCTAAATTTTTGTGTAGTGTTTGTTCTACGCGGGCTGAGTTTGTATCCGTAATGACACAATAAATAAAAAACAACCCGGCAGCCATAGTGGTAAACAAAATAATTAACGGGAATGTAATTTGTCCTAATAAAGATCTATGTGACATCGCTGACCTCCAGTTTGTAGCCAACGCCCCACACTGTTTTAATGTATGTAGGTTCTGCAGGGTTCGGCTCTATTTTGTTTCTTAATCTATTCATGTGTGAATTTACCGTATGTTCATAACAGTCGTTATGATAATCCCATACTTCAGCAAGCAATTGCTCTCTGCTATACACACGGCCAGGCGATTTGGCTAAAAATAATAGCAAAGAAAATTCAGTACTGGTTAAAGAGATGAGTTCCTTATTCCGATGAACACTATGCGTCGCTTGATCTATGACTAAGTCTGCAATCTTGATTTGTTCTGGTTCAAGGTTATTTGCAGCTTGTACATTACTGCGGCGAAGTAAGGCTTTTACACGGGCTTGTAATTCTAATACGCTAAATGGTTTGGCAAGGTAGTCATCTGCACCAGCTTCTAACCCTTGAACTCGATCTAATTCTTCTGTGCGAGCGGTTAACATCATAATAGGAACAATCGCATCATTGGTTCTTATTTTTTTGCATATATCTAACCCATCCATATCTGGTAGGTTTAGATCTAATAATATAAGCTGGAACACATTGCTACGTAGCTGTTCAAATGCATCTTTAGCGTTATGGCAACAAGTCACTTTTTTGCCGATCATCTCTAAATTGATTCGAATTAAATTTGCGATATCTTGTTGGTCTTCTACCACCAATACGTGTGTATCCATTGTGTCCTTACCTCTTATATCGTCTTAATAATATGCTTATTTAGGGCCTAACTGCGCGTAGATACTAATCGCAACAATAAAAGTAGGGCATATTAAATCTTAGTTAGTGCGATCTATGCTTGATTTTTTTGTAAGCGGCTGTATTGATATCATACATATGCACATTTATTTATGCATTTTTATTTATCTTGGCTACCGTTACATTATACCCCATGTTTAAGAGTCTAACAGTATGCTTGGCCAGATAACTGAAATCGATAAATTAATCTTGTTATACAAGTATGAAACTCAGGGGACGTTAGAGGCAGAATCGGTGCTTGATATATCTGACGAAGAAGCGCGTTTTATCCGTACTTCGGGTGAATATATCTTGTGGGAGGCGGGTAAGCGAGACTTTGATTATCCCGAAATGGCCAATTCACATTGGTTAGAAACCACCTATCGCGGTCAAGCGGCTAAGTTAGATTGTTTACGAACTCGTGATGCGGTCTTATGTCCATTGTTTTTGAGAGATCAATTTTATGGTGAATGGCACATACATAATGGCTTCTTACGAATGAGTATAGAATCAGCACATCATCATATTGAGTTATTCTCTGTGGCGAATTATGGCAGTAATATTCATCCAATATTGTTGTTTAAGGACAAGGAGCTAGTCGGTTCTGCAAATATAACGTTAATGGTGTAGAAATTGTGGGGATTACAGATAATATTTTCACTGTTTGATATGTAAAACCATTTAATTTGATAGTTATAGTTGATCAATCATCATCAAACGCACGTTTAAATTATGGATTCGTTAGTTTTAGGTTATTATATTTTAACCTTTAGTGCTGTAAAATTAGCCATGAATCACTCATGATAAGTATAAAACTACACTTTATAATAAAAAGTAACAACATATGTCTATTTGTTTCATCGTGTCATTTTTAGGCATTATACCATTTTAATATTCCACTTCATTTCAAACGAAACCCTTTCATGTTAGTCATGTAAATCGTTGAAGATTAAACTAATTTAATCTTGTCAACTGAACTTCAAAGATGCTTTAATTCGATCTAAGAATTATTTACTTTACGTTTAATCTACATTTTAGATTCTAATTTCCATTTAAAATGGGGTAAGTTAATATAAATTGTTGTTGCGTTAAGTCACATTTTTGTGAACAATCGTTAGTGACAAATGACACTCTTCATTTTGAATATGAAGGGTTAAATCCGATATTTTGTACTGATGCTTCTCCGTACCTCATGCTATATGAGTACACATGGAACGTAGTATTTTATCTTTGATGTTGAAACAGACAGGAACAGATGATGCAAATAGGTATACCAAGAGAGAGTCTCAAAGGTGAAACTCGAGTTGCTGCAACACCAGCAACGGTTGAGCAGTTACAAAAATTAGGCTTTTCAGTATTGGTTGAAAGCAATGCTGGTAAATTAGCTAATTTTAGTGATGCTACTTTTGAGGCGGCTGGAGCAACGATATCGGAAGATACCAAACAAGTTTGGGCTTCTGACATTGTACTAAAAGTTAATGCGCCAGCGAACGACAAAGAAATTAAGTTATTACAAAAAGGCACTTCATTAATCAGCTTTATTTGGCCAGCCCAAAATGAAGCACTTTTAGAGAAACTTGCAAAACGTGAAATCAATGTTTTAGCAATGGATTCTGTGCCACGTATTTCACGTTCACAGTCACTTGATGCATTAAGCTCAATGGCTAATATCGCCGGTTACCGTGCAGTAATCGAATCAGCAAATGAATTTGGCCGTTTCTTTACCGGTCAAATTACCGCTGCTGGCAAAGTAGCACCTGCCAAAGTACTGATTATTGGTGCTGGTGTTGCTGGTCTTGCTGCTGTAGGTGCAGCAGGCAGTTTAGGTGCTATTGTTCGTGCGTACGATACGCGTCCTGAAGTTAAAGAACAAATCACCAGTTTGGGTGCTGAATTCTTAACGGTAGACTTTGACGAGTCTGCGGGATCTGGTGATGGTTACGCGAAAGTAATGAGTGACGACTATAAGGTTCAAGAGCAGAAAATGCTTGCTGAGCAAGTTGCTGATGCGGATATCATCATTACCACTGCATTAATTCCTGGTCGTCCAGCACCACGCCTAATTAGCCAAGAAATGGTTGATGCCATGAAAGCGGGTAGTGTGATTGTCGATTTAGCTGCAGTGAACGGTGGTAACGTTGAACCTAGTGTGGTTGATAAAGTTATTACGACTGACGGTGGTGTTAAAGTCATCGGTTATAACGAAATGGCTCGTCGTCTACCAGCACAAGCATCACAGCTTTACGGTACCAACTTAGTTAACTTACTTAAATTACTTACACCAGAAAAAGACGGCGAAATGACCATCAACTTTGATGATGTCGTTCAACGTGGTGTGACGGTAATTAAAGACGGTGAAATTACTTGGCCTGCGCCACCTATTCAAGTTTCAGCTGCTCCTCAAGCGGCGAAACAAGAAGAAGTGAAAGAAGCGCTAGTTAAACCTGAAAAGAAAAAAACAGGTATCTATAAGGCATTATTAGCCGGTGGCGGTATCTGGGCATATTCAGCGCTAGCAAATTATGTTCCTGCTGAATTTTTAAATCACTTAATGGTATTCGCACTGGCTTGTGTGATTGGTTATTACTTGATTTGGGATGTGGCAGCGTCATTACATACGCCGCTGATGAGTGTAACGAATGCGATTTCAGGTATTGTTATTCTTGGTGCTTTCTTCCAAATGGGCGCAGAGAGTGGTCTTGTAACCTTACTCGCATTCCTCGGCACATTTATTGCCACTGTCAACATCGCCGGTGGTTTTGCCGTTACTGAGCGTATGTTGAAAATGTTCCGTAAATAAGGATTTTTATAATGTCTCAAGAATCAATTGAAGCTGCACAACATGCTATCAATGCTGCGCAAGTAGCGGTAGATGCAGCAACACAAGCCGCGCAATTGGCACAGATTGCAGTTGCAGAACAAGCTCCTGTCGCTGTTGACGTGGTACAGGAAGTTGCAGGTGGTAAAAGTATTTTAGAAGCCGCATATATCGCGGCAGCGGTACTGTTTGTACTTGCTCTTGCTGCGTTATCAAAGCAAGAAACGGCACAGAAAGGCATTTATGTCGGTATTCTGGGTATGATTGTAGCGGTTGTTGCAACATTATTTAGTAGTGACGTAACAAATATCGGTTATATCATTGCTGCTATGCTTGCTGGTGGTGCATTTGGTGTGCGCTGGGCAAACAAAGTCGGAATGACTGAAATGCCAGAAATGGTTGCGATCCTAAACAGCTTCGGCGGTTTAGCGGCTGTATTTATCGGTTACAACAGTTATATTGAATACAATATTACAGATCCAGTTATGTTAAGTATTCACTTAACATTAATCTTCCTGGGTGTATTCATTGGTATCGTTACATTTGTTGGTTCATTAATTGCCTGGGGTAAATTAAACGGTCGTGTTAAATCGAGCGCGTTAATGCTACCACACCGCCATAAAATGAACTTAGTTGCATTACTTGCTACTATTTATCTAATGTTCTCGTTTGTTGGTGCTGGCTTTGAAGGTAACACAACAGCATTAGTATTAATGAGTCTTATCGCCATCGTATTTGGTGCGCATTTAGTGCTATCAATTGGTGGCGCAGATATGCCAGTTGTTGTATCTATGCTTAACTCTTATTCTGGTTGGGCTGGTGCAGCTACAGGTCTTATCTTAGGTAATGATCTGTTAATCGTAACAGGTGCGCTCGTTGGTTCTTCAGGTGCAATCTTAAGTTATGTAATGTGTAAAGCGATGAACCGTTCGTTTATCTCTGTTATTGCAGGTGGCTTCGGTAACGACGTTGTTGCGCCAACAGGAGATGAAGAGCAAGGTGTTCACGTTGAAACATCTGCAGCTGAAGTTGCTGAAATGCTAATGGGTTCTAAGCGTGTAATCATCACTCCGGGTTATGGTATGGCTGTAGCGCAAGCGCAGTATCCTGTATTTGCAATCACGAAGAAATTGCGTGACGCGGGTGTTGATGTACGCTTTGGTATTCACCCTGTAGCGGGTCGTTTACCTGGTCACATGAACGTATTACTTGCTGAAGCAAAAGTACCATACGATATCGTATTAGAGATGGATGAGATCAATGATGATTTCAACGACACTGATACTGTACTTGTAATTGGTGCGAATGATACGGTTAACCCAGCAGCGAAAGAAGAAAACTCGCCAATCTCAGGTATGCCTGTACTAGAAGTATGGAATGCAACGAACGTTGTTGTATTCAAACGTAGTATGGCAACTGGTTATGCTGGTGTTCAAAACCCATTATTCTTCAAAGAGAATACAACTATGCTGTTTGGCGATGCTAAAGAAAGCGTAGAAGAAATCTTCAAAGCAATGTAATTGCGATGTTAGTATCGGTTAAATGATACAAGATTTTTTGAAGATTGAAGGAGCCGAAAGGCTCCTTTTTTTGTTTTTAAATAAGC
>Ga0209292_1006258_pt1 | contig 11780 bp, 14 predicted proteins | sample GOMGulsemesocosm_2_FD_184634 | JGI IMG/M metagenome (GOLD analysis project Ga0209292, IMG submission 184634) | Methane-oxidizing microbial communities from mesocosms in the Gulf of Mexico - GOM9C Gulf of Mexico (SPAdes) (version 2) | ecosystem: Environmental > Aquatic > Marine > Cold seeps...
TGGCATCTAATAATGATGACTCAAATGAGTTACTTGAGTGTACATAGGTAAAGTTATACCCTTTACATTTTATACCTAATGCAATTTGCCCACCTACCGTATTGTGAGTAGATTGTATAAACGATGTTGGTGTTAAATATTGTTCGTCGTTATCGATAATTGCACTTACAAATTTTTCAGAATCTCTCACACAGCCCATTCCCGTTCCAGTAATGATGGCATCTACATTTTCTAAACCAGCTTCTTCAAGTGCTAATTTAGAGGCAACAACTCCCATTTTAATTCCTTTGGCCATTCTTCTAGCAGCTGCAGGCGGTATATAGTCCTTATAATTTGGGTTTACTACAGGTAATACTGTCTCAGTGTGAGATATGATTTCTTCTAAAAACTGTGTGTTATCAAATGTTTTTTGAGCCGAAATTGAACCAACACTATTTACATATACTTTTTCCATTATTGTCCCTTTGAAAAAATTACTGTTGAACAATTCCCTCCAAACCCTAATGAGTTCGATAATACCGTTTGCAACTCTTTTTCTTTAAGAGTTGTTTGAGGAGTGATATCAAATTCTTTCATTTGAGTTTTAAAATTCAAATTAGGGTAAATCACATTGTTTTGTAACGCCAATATCGCATACACTGCTTCAATAGCACCAGCAGCAGCTAACGTATGTCCTGTATAGGCTTTTGTTGAGCTAAAGTCAGGAACATCATTCCCGAATACACGCTGAATGGCTCTACCTTCGGATAAATCATTATTTCCAGTAGCAGTACCGTGTGCATTGATATAATCGATTTCTGATGGTTTTAAACCCGCCACTTTTAATGCTTGCTCCATTGCCAAAGTTGCTCCATCACCATTTTCAGAAGATGCTGTTTGATGAAAAGCATCATTTGCATTTCCATACCCTTTCACGTATGCTAACACTTTTTTATTTTCTGCCTTTACAACTTTATCAGATTCTAAAACTAAATACGCAGCAGCTTCTCCTAAATTTAAGCCTTTTCTATTTTCATCAAAAGGAGTATTATAGGTGTCAGAAAGAATCATCAAGGTTTTAAAACCATTAATGGTAAACTTTGATAAACAATCCTTACCTCCTACAACCACTCTATCCAACTCTCCTGATTTAATCAACCTAGCGCCAAGCATAATTGCGTTTGCCGCTGAGGAACAAGCCGTACTAATAGTAGTCACAAAACTTTGTTCTAAACCAAGTTGTTCAGCAATTTTTTGAGTAGAATCACCAGCATGATGGCTTTCAATATACTTCCGATGTGTTGCATCGTCAAAATACTCATAATAATACTGTTCAGTCATATCCATTCCACCAACACTTGTTGAAGAAATTAATCCTGTTTTGTATTTATTAATATCCGTGATTCCTGCATTTTCAATAGCTTGTTTAGCAGCTACAACACCTAACAACGCTGTTCTAGAATAATTATTATCAGAGCTTAGTCCTAATTGCTTTTCTAACGCTGCATTTGTAAAGTCAATTTCACCAACCATTATATCATTCTTATGAATGGTATCTATCTTAGAAATTTTAGAAATTCCTTTTTTACCTTCAATAAGTGACGCATAGTTTTCCGAAACATTATTTCCTATAGCGGAAATAATCCCCATTCCAGTTATAGCTACTCCTTTACTCATACTTTAGATTAAGTTATTAAAAATCCAAATGATATTATTCTTCTTCTCAAATATTAATTAGACTTCGACAAGCTCCGTCTAACAATCTTATTTTGTTCTGTTAGCAGTAATGTAATTTGCCATTACTTCTACTGATTCAAAGATTGTTTTTCCTTCTTTAGGGTCAGTCAATTTAATTCCGTAATCTTTATCAAGCATTACGATAAGCTCTAAAGCATCAATAGAATCTAATCCTAAACCGTCACCAAATAACGGATCGTTATCTGCTATTTCTTCCACAGAAATATCTTCTAAGTTTAATTGTTCTATGATGTTTTCTTTTAATTCTTGTTTTAATGCTTCCATCTTAATTATTATATAATTTTATTATTTCTTTTGTATTATGTTCTATTTCTCCTTGTTGCGAAACTAAATATAAAAATGCTTCATAATCATCGCCATCATATTCTACCCATCCGCAAAGCACATCTGTAGCCTTTTCATCAACTAGTAAACTAGTTGCATAAGTAGCTAGATGCTCCGCATTGAAGCCGTCAAATATAAAAAAACTATTCTCAGAATATAGTTTATGCTTAATACTTATTTCTCCTATACATATATTTGGTAAAGTATACACAAAAACCGCTGGACTAGGATAATAATTTTCTTGATGTTGAATAGATTCTTGGTGTTTTCTATCCGTATCCAAGCTTGACGCTTTATTTGAAAACACTAGTGCTATATTATTCTCTTCTTCAATATTCAAGCTCTCATTATTAAGCAAAATATCTCCTGCTAAAAATGCAAGTTTACTCAAACTATCCATTTTAAAAAACTTTGGATATTTTGTTTCAGTAGCCTTATAAGCTGCCTTTATAAATGACTTAAAATCTAACTCTTCATCTTTATAAATAACTTCACCATTTAACGAAACAGTATTGTTTTTTATATGAGTATAGGATTTTATGTAATATTCTAAAGCCATCAACTTATTTTTTCTTGCAAATGAATATCGTGTGGTATTCACCTACATTAATATCCTCTTTTATCATTAAACCAGCTTTATCTACCAATTCAATCATATCTTTGGCAGCATACATTTTACTGTTTCCGTTTGCCATAACCGTAAAATATAAAGAAGTTGCCTCCAATATAAACTTAGCGTTATCAAACTTTTGCCTGTCTGTATATGTTTCCATAATTAACAGTTCCGCGTCATCACTCATAGATGACACACAAGTAGACAGTATTTTTACAATTTCATCTTTAGAAAAACAATCTAAAAACTGACTCATCCAAATTAATTCTGCTCCTTCTGGAATACTTGGACTATCAGACAACCAATCAATTTCATGACCAGTTACACGGCTTTCAAATCCATTGTTTTTAACATTCGCTAAGGCCTTTTTTAACTGCCCAGGAAGATCTACCATTTTCACAGAAACATCATCTTTAAAGCCACATGCTGCAACAGCAAATTTCCCTGTATTTGCACCAACATCAAAAATTGATTTTGGATTACTTTTAAACACCGTTCTTAAAGCTTCTTGAAATACACCATCAGAATAATGATGATCAAATTCAAACCAAGCTTGTTGCACTTCAGGAGTTAATTGTGATAAACCTTCATATATGGTATCCCACTCCCCTAAAACTTTTAACCCAGAAGGTTTTCCTGTTTTTATTGCTTCTGGTAAATGAAATAAACCTTCATAACACACTTCGTTAGTAAAGTTTAAATTCACGTTTACCGTTTCATTATATGTCAAAAAGTATCCTGTTTTTGTTAATTCAAAATTTCCGATTTCATTTTTTACAACAACATCAGAGCTTTCTGCTATTTCTAATAACACTCCAACTCCGTATTCACTAATTGATAATTCTGAAGCTATCTCTTCTATTGATATCCCTCCTTTTTTTCGTTTAGAGAATATTAAATCAAAAACCCCTAATTTTCTTAAAGACACTACTGCCTGAAATAAAAATGGCCCTAAAGCAATTTTTTGTGCTTCCTGTATAGCATCTATAGCTTTAATTGGTTGAGTAGACATATTTTTTCGTTTTTTATTTTTTTTGGTTAATTATTTACTTTCTTAAAAAGCACTGCGGTATTACATCCTCCGAACCCAGAAGCTGTTTTAAGAAATATATTTAAATTTTTTGATTTCGTTTTTTGAATTACATTAATAGGTTGTGAAACTCCCATTTCATCAAATCCTAATGACGCATATAACATGTTATTTTTTAATGAATGCATCCCTACAATTGTTTCTAATAATCCTGACGCACCTAAAGTATGTCCAAAATAACCTTTTAAGCTATTCACAGGAACCTCTCCTAAATCATGTCTATTAAAAGCAATTGCCTCCATTTCATCATTAAAATTTGTAGCTGTTCCGTGTGCTGAAATGTAATCTATATTACCAGAAGTGATTTTGGCTTGTTTTAATGCCGATTGTATACTTCTATACAAACCTTCTCCCGTTCTTGATGGACCGGAAATATGATTTGCATCATTACATGATCCTTCTCCTATTACCTCTACAGCATTGTCATTTATCAAGGTTTTATCAGAAGTAACTAATACACTTGCTCCTACCTCCCCTATATTAATTCCAGTACGGTTTTTACAATATGGTTTACATGGAGCATCGCTCATTGCCTGAAAAGAATTAAATCCAGACAAGATGAATTTCGTAACCACATCACCACTAGCTATAAAAACATGATCATAAGTTCCCTGACTGATATACCTTTTAGCCACTGCAACTGCTAAAATTCCTGATACACATGCATTAGAAAGCACAATAGCATCATCTTTAAAGTTAAAAAACTCACTTACTGATTTTCCTAATTCATTTAAATAGGAACGTTCTTCAGGAAAAGAATTATTCTCGTCCAAAACATCAACATTTCCTTTAGTAGTCGAAATTATCAAACCTACTTTATCTGTTATGTCAATTTCAGAAGCAGTAATACAATCGTTTAGTGATGTAATCATCATTTGCTCTAAGCGTGTGTACGCTATAGAGGGATTTAATTTATCAAATTCCTTTTGAAGCTTATCCGTATCAATTAATGATGAATAAAAAGGTTTAGGCAACAAGGTTTCATCATCAATCAATGCCAATCCTGACACTTCATTATGAATGTTTTCAATCACCGTTTCAGTATCAAAACCTAATGATGAAATTATATTATTATATGATAGATAAACCTTACTCATTTACTAATCCTACTTTTTGTTTCCAATCCATAAAAAATGGAGGGATTGTTAGCGACAATTCTCCCTGATCCTCAACAAAAACTTGTATCGTTTCCCCTGTACAAACCAATTTATTTTCCTGATTATAAATTTCATATCTAAAAATCATTTTTGCTGCAGGACAATCAACATAAAATGTTTTTATTGTAGCTATATCACCATAACGTAATGGAGCTTTATGCTCACAGCTCGACTTGATAATGGGTGTTGTAAACCCTTTATCTTTCTGATCTAGGTATGAAATACCATGATGTCGTCCAAAAGCTTCTCTTCCATCTTCAAAATATTGTATATAATTTCCATGCCATACAATACCCAACGGATCTGTTTCCGTAAAGCGTACGCGTACATCGCTTACAAAGCTTATTTCTTTAGCGTTATACCGCGTTTTTCTTCTCATTATAAATAATTGAAATTACAGTTGTCATGATAAAAAATATAAACAAAGCACTTATTTCTGGTACAATTTCTATAAAAGTTGCATTACGCAAAAATACATCGTAATAGGCGTTTAATCCCCAATTCATTGGTGATATATTTGATAATACTTGCATCATTTTTGGCATTATGAATACTGGAACCCAAACACCTCCCATTGCCGCTAAAATCACTACAAACGTAGCTCCAAATGGTGCTGATTGCTCTTGTGTTTTTGCTATGGTACCTAATAATAAGCCTAAGCCTATTGCGGCTAAGCCGGCAAATATGGTTACAACAAACAGTAAGCCTATTCTATTAGAAATATCTAATATTGGCAATCCTAATACAGGGAATAAATACACTGCTATTAACAGCATTAATACAAATTGTATTAAACACACCAATAAGTACACTATTGTTTTCCCTCCTAATACTGTTGCATAGGATACTGGGTTTGTTCTTAAGCGTACAAAAGTTCCTTGACTTTTCTCCTTTACAATGTTTATAGATAAAGGAACTATAATAAAAAATATCGCAAATAAGGTCCATGCAGGAACATTATGTTGCACTGAATTTGGTAACACTTCCTCATCATCCAATTTGGGCATGATTTCTTTGAAAGAAATAAAACTTTCTGTATCAAAAATCACTTCTGACTCATCATCGGATATTTGTTCTTGAAACGCCTTATATATCGATTGCGTTTCTATTTTTGAAATCATTTTATCAATTCCGTTTTTAACAGAATTTTTAAATGCAGACTGCGTAGCAGGATCAAAATATAATCGAACTTCTTTTTTGGCTATAATATCTTTTACAATTTCATCTTCCGATTCTTCAAGTCCGAATTTAGCCAAAATACCCTCAACATTCTGAGTTACTTTTTTAGTTAAATCAGACGATAAATTCTCTGGAATTACGATAGCTAGCTGATAATCGCCTTTAAAAACTAATTCTTTTACTTCAGATTCTTTTTCTTTTTGAACAACTTCAAACGAACTTGAGTTTTGTAAGCCATCAATTAAAATATCAGAAACATCTCCTTTATCGTTATTGACCAGTAATATTGGTATTTTAGACTCATTTACACTTTTAAATGTACTGTCCTGAATTAAGGTTATGGTAACAATTAATACCATAGGCATGATAAACAAGATAGCAATACCTCCAATATCCCTGATCAGTAACAACAATTCTTTATATGTAGAAGCTAATAATTTATGCATGATCTCTAAGCCCCTTACCTGTTAATGCTAAATACACATCCTCTAAATTATTTGCTTTCGATTGATTTTTGACTAAATCTTTTGGTTTCCCTTCCATAATTATTTTACCATTATCAATAATCGCTACTTTAGAACAAAAATGCTCCGCTTCGTTTAAATGATGTGAGGTATAAATAATTGTCGTTCCATTTTGATTTAATTCTTGCAAATGCTTAATAATCACATTTTTTGATTGTACATCAACTCCTACAGTAGGTTCATCTAAAAACAACACTTTAGGTTGATGTAAAATACTCGCTATTAAATTTACCCTACGTTTCATCCCTCCGGAAAAGGATTCAATTTTTTTATGTTTAAACTTTTCTAAGCCTAATGTTTCTAATGCTGTATTGATTTTATTTTTTAACACAGCACCTTTAAGCCCATACATATTCCCAAAATACATCAGGTTTTCATATGCTGTTAAAGAATTGTATAAGGCATATTCCTGAGGAACAATACCTATTAACTTTTTAAGTTGGTTTTTGTTGTTGGCATAATTTAAGCCATTAATTGTAAATGAACCTGAAGTTGGTTTTATCAATGAACACAGCATGGATATCAGCGTTGTTTTCCCTGCTCCATTGGGTCCTAATAAACCAAATATCTCTCCTTCAACAATAGACAAATCTAAATCAGACACAGAGTAAACTTCTGCATCTTTGTATTTTTTAGATAAGTGTTGAATTTGAACCATGAGTTACTTAATTGCTTTTTTTAATTTCTTAAAAAACACTTCTTCTTTATCAGCAATAGCTTCCAATTGAGTAGCTACATCATTATAGGCATCATTTTTTGCACTTCTGTTTTTATAAATACGTGAGGCATCTACTGCAAAATCTCTCCATAAATCACCTATAACAGTCATTTCTTTTGATAATTCAGCAAGTTCAGGCTTGTTTATTATTTTGCTTGATTCTTGTAAAAAAGCAGCATAAATATAACGGAAACCACCACCACCTGTACCAATTTCTTCTTGCATTCTAACCAACTGTCCTAAGTAGTGATTTGCTATTTTAACCCCTTTAGTCTTAGGCCACTTACGTATTTGCCTAGCCGTCATACGAATTCCTTTCACACCAGCAATAGGAATAGGTGCAAGCATATCCCTACATACATTTTTTATTCCTTTAACAATAGCTGTTTCTATACTTAGTTTTTCTGGAAAAGCTGTAGGATAATAAATATGTCCTTTAGGAGCAAATGCTCCCTTTGCAAAACGAACTTTCTCTAACTCTTTATCCGTTAAAGTCGTCACATTTTCCATTACTGGATCACTAATTAAATACTCATTTTCTTTTTTCCCATACACTACTAAATTATGTGCATTAAAATGAAAACGATATTCATCAGGGAAATATGTTAAGTTATAAACCCCTACTTGAAGCCCAACAGGGTTATTATTTTCTAAGTTTTTATCTAAAGTTTTTTTTGCTTGCTGTACATTTTTAAACTTCTCCCTTTTTATTTTAATCCCTACTCGTTTTGCAAAACGATTAAAGATTAACCCCGGCATTATCCTGTAGGTAACAACTGGTGCATGATTAATTTTTAAAAATGGGATGTAGCAATATATCAGTCCTGATCCGATACCAAAAACCATTGGTTCACTTATATCAAAACCGTTATGTTTCATCAAATTTGAAACGACACCATTTTCACAATGCGCTGTTTGATGATGTGTGAAATTAATTTCCATTGCTAATATTTTTTTAATTCTTCTATTGAAATTTCAAAAACAGACGCGTATTTTTTCAATACTTTTTCAGACAATTTTTGAAATACTTTGGGGTTTAAATGTCGTTTTACACGCCATTGCCAAATACCTACATAGCTGGATAAAATTGGAAGATCCATTTTATGCAATTCCATATAATATTCAATTGGACTTGTTTCATTATTCAGAACTCGCTGTTTAGCATCAGCCACTCGCTCATTGATATCCTCAAGTGCATTATCTAAGGCTATTGTTTTTGGACTCCATCCAGTACTCTTAGCTGTTACATAGTTACCATCTTCATCAACGGCATAACAAAGCTCCTTAAATTTATTATTTTTTATAGAGCTATCATCTTGTGGTACTTCGTTCTTTTTCATAGCTTCTTATAGTTCTTGAATAAATAAGTTCATTTCACACGACAATAATTCCCGCTGTCCTTCATAAACAATACATTCCAGTGTACAGATACTAAAGCCTTCTGAATCAAACCTTGATTTTAAATTCGCTTTCGATATTATTGTTTTCCCTACTTTAGGTACTTCCTTAACCACTACTTTTTTAATAGCACTTATAAATCCTATCAACTTAGTTCCTTCTCCTTCTATATCGTCATCATCAAAATAGCTTCTACCTACAATAGCAGAACATGTTTGCGCAGCATTTTCTATTAATCCTACTTCTGTAAAAGTATTATTTTCAATAAAAATACAATCGGCTGTTATTTCAAAAGAAGTCTCTACCATACTATCATCTAAAGCCAGTACATTATCTACCATTAAAAGCGGAGCTCTATGTGGTAAAAAATTAGCAATATCTATAGCTTCTAGATTCTTCATTAGCTCGCAATAACTGTTTTCATTTCTGAAGAAGCAATTTCTTCATTTTGAGCATTAAACACTTTTATTGCTACCATAGTCACCCCCATAAACTCTTGTAATATGGTTGCTTTAGTAGTAATTACATCTTTTAATATTGGTAATTTTTCAATAGTCACTCGTTTTACAGAACCAATATAGCCAGTTGGTGCTTGTTCTCCTTTTCTAAAAAAATCATACCCCGTATGTAACGCAACAGTTTGCGCCATATTTTCAATAAGTCCAGCCTCTGTTAAAACACCATCTTTACAAAATATATGCTCTTCAGTAATAGTAAAGGAAGATGTTACTTCTGTTTCAGAAAAATACTCTAAAGTATTTACCAATACAAAAGGGTCCTTCTGTGGTATTAATTCAGTTACATCTGTTATCGATTCTTGAATTAAATTCATTTAGCAAACAGTTAAGTGAGAAATTGAATATGAAAAACGTCCACTTTCAGGCACAAATAACACTATTTTCTCTCCTTTTTTTAATTTATCAGAATTCATTAATTCTTCAAGCATTATATAAATTGAAGCAGAGCCTACATTACCCACATCTTCTAAATTTGTAAACCAACTTTTTTCAGGAATAGCCAGACCTTCATCTTTAATCCCTTTTTTTAATTTATCTTCAAAATAGTATGATGATATATGAGGTAAAAAGTAATCAACATCAGAGGCTATCTTCTCATTTTTCTCAAATGCTAATCGAATACTTTCAGTTGCTTTTACAACAATATGTTCATCTAAAATTTTAACATCTTGTTTTAAAGAAAAAATCGATTCAGTCAACCATTCTTCTGGCTTATAATTACTCCATGGTTTTAATGACCCATCCTCTTGTTTTTCCCCTCCAGCATACATACATGCTTCTAATTCATGTGCATAAGAGAAACCTTCCATCCAGTCCAAACGTAAAGAATGGCCTGCTTTATTAGGCTTGTTTTCTAATAAAAAAGCTCCTGCTCCATCTGACAACATCCATCGTAAAAAGTCTTTTTTAAACGCAATTATTGGTTTTTCTTCTAATGATTTAAGCTTTTCAATTTCACTCGAGTAATAATCAGATATCATCCTAACTGAGGATCTTTCAGAACCTGTACAAATAGCGTTATTAGAATTTCCTGATTTTACTGACAAAAAACCAAATTTCAATGCCCCCATACCTGCACAACAAACTCCTGAAGTTGAATTCAACTCCATATTTTTATTTGCTAAATGCCCATGTACCATAGCAGCATGCGAAGGTACTAACTGATCTGGAGAAGAAGTTCCACAGGACAATAATTCCATATCATCTTGAGTAAATTCATCATTAAACAAAGCTTTTATAGCTTCATTTGTTAACTCAGCATTAGTGTGTGTAAAATTACCTTTCTCATCAATAGCATAATAACGTTTTTTGATTCCATTACTACGCAATACTATACGCCTTGCTTTTGATGGCACTCCATTAACTTCACCTAAAAACTTCTCCATATCTTCATTAGAAACAGCTTGATTAGGTAAATACTTTGAAACCCTATTTATATATACTTTAGATTGCTCTCCCATTTGTTCGAGTATTACGTACGTTAATTGATGAATAATATTTCTTATCTTCTTTTAATTTCCCATAAAAGGGAATATATGTCAGCAAAAATAATATAAAAGCTATAGGTGCAATGACCCAAATAACAAATAATAAATAATAACTAAACATTCTCAACAAAGCTTGGCGTTTACCGCTATTCGCTTCTCCTTTTGAATCGATCAATTTTGCCCATTTTGCAAAAAACAAATTGGCTCTTTTGTCAACTATCACTAAAAAAGAATTAATAACAACAGCCTTTTTTTCTAATAGTTTTTCTTGGAGGTTTTGTAAATCTCCTGTGCGCAGTTGATTTAAAACCACAGTTCCGAATTTACCCGCTTCATTAATATCTTTTTGTGAAACTCCTGGTTTAGGAAAAATCCCCAAATATCTTTTTTTCACTCCTGAAAGCATCCATTTAACTATAGTAATAACACTAATATGATTTATATGCCTGTCTACTAACACAATATTACCAACTAATTCCGCATTACATTCTCCCAGTAAAACCTTTAGTTTTTCTTGAGCCATAACCCACATATTCCTACAACCTATTACAGTTACAACGGGAGTGTTTTCCAACAAACGCTTCGCTTGTGGAAGTTTCAAGAATGAGTTTATTGGAATAGACGGACTTAAATACCATACTTGGTATCCTAAAATTATCAAATCATACTTTTGATTTAGGATTATTTCTGGTATTGCTTTTACTTTTTTAGGCTTTTGTAAAAAAGACTCTGGAAAAGCATCTAAAAAATCAGCCTTTGTCCACGGAAAAGGAAATGCCTCTTCCATTTCAATAGTGTAAGATGTAACATTTACATCTTCTCCACTTTTGATTGGTGCGACCAAATTATCTAATATTTCAGATAATTGTCCTGATTGCGAATAATGTATGACTAAAATATTTTTCACCTACTTTTTATTTATACCCCAAAAATCAAAATAATTAAACCACTGGTATGGATACTTTTTAAGAATCCAAGCAACACTTTTTGTATATTGATCTAATAAGTCCTGTGCATTTCTATTTTTAAATTCTG
>Ga0209292_1006264_pt1 | contig 11770 bp, 10 predicted proteins | sample GOMGulsemesocosm_2_FD_184634 | JGI IMG/M metagenome (GOLD analysis project Ga0209292, IMG submission 184634) | Methane-oxidizing microbial communities from mesocosms in the Gulf of Mexico - GOM9C Gulf of Mexico (SPAdes) (version 2) | ecosystem: Environmental > Aquatic > Marine > Cold seeps...
TTCAATTTTTTATCATATTCATGTTCATAGGATTCTTTGAAAATCGCTATTACCTTATCCATATCTCGCATAATGTCATCATGTCCCTTTCCTTCCATGGACAACCAATCCATTTCAACCTTAAAATAAGAAGTATTCACAATGCCAGCTTCTTTCATTTTTTCTTGCAACAATCCATCATAATAAGTTTCCGACTTCTGAATACTAACTACTTTTTCTTTTTGGTTACATCCATTTATTAGCAGTACACAGACCGCAATAAAAATATTTTTTAAAATTTTCATAAGTATCTATTTAATTAAAACTAATTCCATCATAGTATGAACGCGAATAACTGGACATACCAACACCATTAGTATTATGATATGTAGTCTTGACAAATCCAAGTACAGATTGTTTCATTGTAACCGTCATCCAATAAAGACAAGTTACACTAACTCGACTAGCCCAATCAGGTGTTTTCGGGCTATGCGATACATCATCACAAGCCTTAAACAACTTGAGCCTCCATAAATCTTACAGAAATAAATTACCTGAGGGTTATCTACAATACTACTTGTCTTTCAATTTATAACATATGAAACGTCCCCGTTAATATTCGATAAACCTTCTTTATACGTATATTCATTTAGGTAAACCGAAGGCCCCGACCAAAAAATGTTTGCTTTGATCATAAAATCTGAATCAAAAGGATTCAAATTTTCAGAAACCCATAATGATACAGTTTGAGAATCATAATAAGGACTAGGTGCATAATCCTATGCAGAAACTTTACAAACAAAACTCATAAAGACCCGTATTAAAAACCATATTCTTTTATGATACATCATTTTTAATGTAAATATATGTTTATCACCAAACATAATAAGCATTTTTTTAAATATTCTATTTTGAAGTATAAAAAAAACAAAAAACAGCCACCATACTCACAGTAACACTTACCTAAACATCACCTCACTATTTCCATTCCCAACACCAATAACGCTATCATATCTACTTCCAAATTTACGATAGTACACAAGTACTGTGTATTGATTTTCGGTTTGATAATGAGAGCCGTCTATATCATGATTACTTATAGCGCCACTAGCATCTTTAGTTAAAAACTGATAATTCACAAAACCCTGTTTTAGTAAAATCTTAGCTTCGTACAACTGAGCATCTTCATTATAGGACATTAAATTCCCTTCATTCAACTGCCAGTTATTAAAAGCACCACTCACATACACCTCTTTACCTTCTAGATCTTCCAGGCTTTCTAAATAAAAATGCACCCAGGTATAATCGGCTTCCAATTCCGTGCCTTTTCCATCAATGTTACGCACCACAAAGTTACCGTTCACATCAGGAAAATAGGTATACGCTTTATCTATCCGTTCCTGGTTGGTGTATAAATAGGTATGGTAAATCTCATCACCCAACTCCACATTCGCAATAGCGACCGTAGAATTCCTAATCGCTTTATTTTCAAAGTTCCAAAACTCGTTTCCTGCCCAATAACTCGTTTCTTTATTGTATTTATAAATCAGCTGATTGTTTTTAAAATACATCGGCACAAAACCACCAAGAGCGGTTTGCCAATTTTCGTTTTGTAGCAACGTAATTCTAATTTCCTCCTTGGGATTGTTAATGTGTAGATTGGGGTGATGAATTACAAAATCCACCGATTGTTTTTCTTGAATGGTAGTAATATCATGGCTACGCATTACTTGAACTCCTACATCCACCTTAGGTTCATACAACACAAACCTACGAGTAAACACTACGGTATCGTCATCGTCAAAAACAGACAAAACATAATTTCCGCTAAGCTTAATTTGAGTCACTTTATTAGGAATGGTAAAATTATAATGTGTGTAATATTGTAAAGTGTTAAATGAGTTTTCATAATCGCGAATCCTATCCTCTTCATAACCATTAATAAATTCCGAGGTCAACAAATCAGATTTCAACCAATCGTAATTATAATGTTCAATTTTATAGTAATAATCCTTTTCATCTGCTTCGGTATCATCAAAAGAAATCACTAAGGAGGTCCCTAATTTTGCAATGGGTGTGTAAGTGTTCGCAATAGCAGGTCTAAAAATCACAGTTTTAATATGTTCTGCATCATTTTCTTGTTGATACACCTGGGCAAAAGAGAATTGCAAAAAAAAGACAAAAAACAACAAGGGCAATAAAATCTTAGAACTCATACAATTACATTTTAATTATGATATAAATCAGTTTATAGGCTAAAGTAAGGCTAAAACTGAGTTAATTGAATAAAACGCTTAAAAGCGTACTATTGTTGCGTAAATAAACCAAAAATAATGCCAAAAAGAGCCAATAAATTCATATTTTTGCAAGGTTTTTTAGGACTTAAAATTTATTAATATATGTCACAAGACATTCGAATCAAAAAAGGCTTAACTATTAAGCTGACAGGAGACGCTGAGAAATCTATTTCAGACGCTGCACTTTCGAAGATCTACGCCATTAAACCAACCGACCTTTTGGGAGTTACTCCTAAGTTAGCGGTACGTGTTGGGGATAAAGTTAAAGCAGGAGATGTTTTATTTTATTCAAAAGCTGAGGAGAGCATTAAAGTGCTCGCTCCAGTAAGCGGAGAAATTCTTAATATTGAACGTGGAGCAAAGCGCAAAATTTTAACTGTACAAATTAGTACAGATGCAACTATCGAATACTTCGATTTTGGCGCAAAAAACCCCAAAGATCTTTCTTCTGACGAAGTAAAGGCACAGCTATTAGCTGGTGGATGTTGGCCTTTTATCCAACAACGCCCCTACGATGTGATGGCAAATCCAAATGAAGCTCCAAAGGCTATATTTGTATCTGCGCATGACACCGCTCCTTTAGCAGGAGATGTTGCTTTTTCTTTAGAGAATCAGAAAGAAGCATTCCAAGCTGGTATTACTGCCTTGTCAAGATTGACAGAAGGAAAAGTAAACTTAGCCGTATGTGGAAAGTCCGAGTCGTTTTTAAATGATGTTAAAGACGCTGCCATTTTAAAAGTTACAGGGAAGCACCCAGCAGGAAATGTAGGTGTGCAGATTCACCATGTAAATCCAGTAAATCAAGGAGAACGCGTTTGGACAGTAAACCCTCAGGACGTAGCCGTAATTGGTAACTTGTTTTTAACAGGTAAGTTTGAGCCTAAAAGAGTTGTTGCTCTCGTAGGATCTCAAGTAAAATCGCCTAAGTATTTTAATATGTTACAAGGAGCTAACTTGGAAGCATTATTAACTGAAAATATTGAATTAGATAACAGTCGTATCATCAACGGAAACGTATTGACAGGAACTCAGGTTGCTGTAGATGGTTACTTAGATTTAAAATCTACTACTATTTCTGTAATTCCAGAAGGAAACCACCACACTATGTTTGGATGGATGCCTTTTACAGGAGGAAAGAAATTTAGTATGTACCGTTCTGCATTATCATTCTTATCACCTAATAAAAAATACACCTTAGACACCAATTTAAACGGTGAAGAGCGTGCTTTTGTAATGACAGGTGAAATGGAAAAAGTATTGCCTATGGATATTTTACCAATGCACTTATTAAAAGCGGCAATGGTGGGAGATATCGAAAAGATGGAAGCTTTAGGAATCTACGAAGTAGCTCCAGAAGATTTTGCCTTGATCGATTATTCAAGTTCTTCAAAAATTGAAGCACAGCAAATTATACGAACCGCATTAGATATAATGGTTAAAGAAGTAGGATAATGGGACTAAATAAAATAATGGAAAAATACAGACCTCTTTTTAGAAAAGGTGGAAAGTACGAAAAATTTGCCCCAGCGTTTAATGGGATTGATACATTTTTGTTTGTACCTAATCATACAACAAAAATGGGAGCACATGTTCGTGACGCGGTAGATTTAAAGCGTGTGATGATTATTGTTGTGTTGGCATTGTTACCAGCTATGTTCTTTGGAATGTGGAATATTGGTTACCAACATTTCTCTCAATTAGGAGAAGCAACTCCGTTTATGGATATGATGCTTTACGGGGCGATCAAATTCTTACCAATGTTACTAATTTCTTATGGAGTTGGATTGGGAATCGAATTTGCTTTTGCCATTTATAGAGGACATGATATTAACGAAGGGTATTTAGTTTCTGGGATGTTAATTCCTTTAATTATGCCTGTTGATTTACCGTTGTGGATGTTAGCCGTAGCAGTAATTTTTGCTGTAATTATTGGTAAAGAAGCTTTTGGAGGAACAGGGATGAATATTCTAAATCCTGCATTAGTAGCGAGAGCTTTTGCTTTTTTCTCTTATGCACCAAGCATGAGTGGAGATAAAGTATGGGTTGCAGATGCTTCTACTGTTGATGGAATATCTGGAGAAACTATTTTAGGACAATTAGCTGCAGGAGCAGATACATCCGCTACCAGTGTGATGGATATGTTTATGGGGTATATGCCTGGATCTATTGGAGAAACTTCGGTTTTGATGATCTTAATAGGAGCAGCATTTTTAATCTTAACAGGAATTGCAAGTTGGAGAATTATGCTAGCAGGAGTTATTGGAGCAGCTGTAACAGGTTTGTTGTTTAACGCTCTTGATTTAAATCCATTAATGAGCTTCCCTTGGTGGCAACACTTATTAGTAGGAGGTTTTGCTTTTGGTATTGTGTTTATGGCTACAGATCCTGTAACTGCAGCACAAACCGATACAGGAAAATGGATTTACGGATTCTTTATTGGAGTATTTGCTATTTTGGTACGTGTCTTTAACGGCGCTTATCCAGAAGGTGTAATGATGGCCATTTTATTAATGAATGTGTTTGCACCTTACATAGACCACTATGTAGTTCAAGCAAATGTAAAACGACGTTTAAAACGTTTAAAAACTGCATAATTATGGATAGAAATAGCAATGCATATACGTTTCTTTTTGCCATTATTATGGTAATTGTATTAGGAGCTTCTTTAGCTTTTATTGCAGAAAGCACCAAAGATGCAAGAAAACGTAACGTAGAATTAGAAACAAAACAAAACATTCTTTCAGCAATTGGAGTGAATGTAGATAGAGACCAAGCAGAAATTGATTTTGATACCTATATCAAACAACAATTGACTATAAAAAGTGACGGTAGTATTGACGCTAGTGTAAATGCTTTTACAATTGAACTTAAAAAGGAAGTTAAAAAAGCAGGAGAAGATCAAAACTTACCACTTTATATCGCAGAAAAAGATGGAAAAACCTATTATATAGTTCCTTTATACGGAGCAGGATTATGGGATGCTATCTGGGGATATATTGGTTTAGACACTGATGAAAATACAATTATTGGAGCGGTGTTTGACCATAAAGGTGAAACAGCTGGTTTAGGTGCAGAAATTAACCAAAGCTGGTACGAGGATCAATATATTGGTGACAAGATTATGGACGAGAATGGAAACTTTGTATCTGTAAAAGCGATCAAAGGAGGAACACCAGCAAGCAACCTACACGGTGTAGATGCTATTTCTGGTGGTACTATTACTTCTGATGGTGTAACTGATATGGTGGAAGAGCGTTTAGCACGTTACATACCTTATTTTAAAAACAACTAAAATGGCAGCAAAAAAAGAAGCTTTGTTATCAAAGCAAAACAGGAAATTGTTATCAGATCCACTAAATGATAACAATCCGATTTCTGTTCAAGTTTTAGGAATTTGTTCAGCATTAGCAATTACAGTACAGTTAAAACCTGCTATTGTAATGTCTATAGCGGTATTATTTGTATTGGCTGCGAGTAACGTAATTGTATCATTATTGCGTAATTTAATTCCAACACGTATTCGTATCATCGTGCAATTATTAATTGTTGCATCGTTGGTTATTATTGTAGATTTAACACTACAGGCTTATGCGTATGATGTAAGTAAGGAACTCTCCATTTTTGTTGGGTTAATTATAACAAACTGTATTATTATGGGACGTTTGGAGGCCTTTGCATTAGCAAATACCCCTTGGAAAGCATTCCTAGATGGTTTGGGTAACTCTGCAGGATATGGAATTATCTTAATAATAATCGCGTTTTTTAGAGAATTATTAGGGTCTGGAAAATTATTAGGATTCGAAATCTTAGGACATAAAGGTAAAACATTGGCGGAATCTACAGGATTGTACACTATGGGATATGAAAATAACGGATTCATGTTATTATCTCCTATGGCTTTGATTACGGTAGGTATCATTATTTGGGTACAACGTTCTAAAAACAGAACATTAATCGAGAAATAAGATAAAGATATGGAAGAATTAATTAGTTTATTTGTTAGAAGTATCTTTATTGATAACATGGTATTTGCATATTTCCTTGGAATGTGTTCTTATCTTGCTGTATCAAAAACAGTAAATACTTCTGTAGGAATGGGAGCGGCTGTAGTATTTGTACTTGCCATTACCGTACCTGCCAACTACTTGTTAAATGAATATATTTTACAAGAAGGAGCCTTATCTTGGTTAGGTGAAGAATATGCAGCATACGACTTAAGTTTCTTAAGTTATATTATGTTTATATCTGTAATTGCATCTATGGTGCAACTAGTTGAGATGATTATTGAGCGTTTTGCACCTGCATTATACGGTCAATTAGGGATCTTTTTACCATTGATTGCTGTGAATTGTGCCATCTTAGGAGGGTCATTATTTATGCAACAAAAGGATTTTAACACAGTAACTGAGTCCGCAGTATTTGGAATTGGTTCTGGTATTGGATGGTTTTTAGCCATTGTAGCAATTGCTGCAATTCGCGAAAAAATCGCTTATTCAAATGTACCTGCGCCTTTAAAAGGATTAGGAATTACTTTTATCATTACTGGTTTAATGGCAATTGGATTCTTAAGTTTCTCAGGAATTAAAATTTAATTAGAAAGATAAGATTATGAGTATTATTGTAGCAAGTGTCGTATTTTTCTTAGCGATCATCTTAGTTTTAGTAACTATTTTATTAGTAGCAAAAGCAAAGCTTATGCCTTCTGGTAAAGTAAAGATTACTATTAACGGAGAAAAAGAAATAGAAGTAGATTCTGGAAGTTCATTACTAACAACTTTAGGAAACGAAAAGATATTTTTACCATCAGCATGTGGTGGTGGAGGTACCTGTATCCAATGTGAGTGTCACGTAAACAGTGGAGGTGGAGAAGCCTTACCTACGGAAACACCTCACTTTACACGTAAGGAATTAGCGAGCGGTGTTCGTTTATCTTGTCAGGTAAAAGTAAAAGGTGATATGGATATTACTATTCCAGATGAAATTTTTGGAATCAAGAAATGGGAAGCAACAGTTAAAAGTAACTATAACGTAGCTTCATTTATCAAGGAATTCGTAGTTGAATTACCTGAAGATATGCCTTACAAAGCAGGTGGATATATACAAATTGAAATTCCAGAAACGGAAGTGAAATTTGAAGATATGGACATTACTGCACATCCACAAGATCACCCAGGAGAACCTGATAAGTTCAAAGCGGAGTGGGATAAATTTGGATTATGGCCATTGAAAATGAAGAATGGTGAAAATGTGGAAAGAGCTTATTCTATGGCTTCTTACCCTGCAGAAGGACGTAACGTAATGTTAAACGTTCGTATTGCTACCCCTCCATTTGATAGAGCTAACAACGGATGGATGGATGTAAACCCTGGGGTGGCATCTTCTTACATCTTTAACCAAAAACCTGGAGACAAAGTTATTGTTTCTGGTCCTTATGGTGAATTCTTTATCAATGAAGATTCTGATGCTGAAATGATTTATGTAGGTGGTGGAGCTGGTATGGCACCAATGCGTTCTCACTTATACGAATTATTCCACACCATGAAAACGGGTCGTAAAGTATCTTACTGGTACGGAGGTCGTTCTAAACGTGAGTTATTCTACTTGCACTACTTTGAAGCTTTAGAGAAGCAATTCCCTAACTTTAAAATGCATTTAGTATTAAGTGAGCCAATGGAAGAGGACAACTGGAAAGTTAAAAACGATGTAGATAGTGAAGGTGATGGATTCGTAGGATTCGTACACCAATCATTAATTGATAACTACTTGAGCAAACACGAAGCTCCTGAGGATATCGAATTCTATTTCTGTGGACCACCACTTATGAACCAAGCGGTTGTTAAAATGTGTGACGATTTTGGTGTACCACCAGAAAATGTTCGTTTTGATGACTTTGGAGGATAAGATCCTAAAAACATATTAAACCCTAAAAACCGATGCTCTTGTAGTATCGGTTTTTTTTGTAAAATTCATTCGTATTTAAACACAAATACGCCTCTTTATTTACACCAAAACACTTAATACAAATTAACTTAAACGACAGGAAACAACAACTCAACGATAGGAGAATACCGTCTAGCGAAAAAATACTTAAAACTGAGTATAAAAAATGACCTTCAACCTTCAAATTAGGATTATGAAAGCAACAAAAGTTTTAAAAATACTACTTGTAGAGGACAACCTCTTTGAAGTTTTACGGTTTAAAAAAACCATCGAATCTTTTGATATTATTTGTGACGTAACCCATGCAAAACATGGAGGCGAGGCAATTTCAAAGCTACAAGAAGATATTTTACCAGACCTAATTCTGTTAGACTTAGACATGCCGGAACTAAACGGCTTACAATTCTTAGAAATCATAAAACAATACGAACACTTACAAAACATACCTACTGTTATACACTCTTCGCATAGTGGTCAACAAGAAATATCTCAATGTTTCAAACTAGGTATTGCCGGATTCATGGTAAAAACTTCAGACTATGAAGATTATGTTTACAACCTTCAGCACACACTTACCAAGTGGTATAACAAAGTAGCATAACAATTTTTAAAAACAATCTACAATAGTCTTTCTACACTAAAAAAAACGAATTTGTCTATCCGATATAATTCCTTGTACAAACGTGTAGTAATTATAGTGAAATTCCAAACCTAAATCACCCAAAAACCGTATCTTCGAAAACAATTTTAACACTAAAATAGTTTATCATATGTTTAAAGGATTACAAGGTTTTTCCAAAGCGTTTTGGACAGCCAATACGGTTGAATTACTAGAAAGAGCCGCCTACTATGGTGTATTTATCGTAATTACACTATACTTATCTAGAATTTTAGGTTTCACGGATATGGAATCTGCTATGATCGCAGGATTATTCTCTGGAGGATTGTATTTACTACCAACTTTTACTGGAGCCATTGCAGATAAAATAGGTTTCAAAAGCTCTTTAATGATCGCCTTTACTTTATTGAGTATTGGTTATTTTGGATTGGGAATTCTTCCTACTTTCTTAGAATCGGCTGGTTTAGTAAATTACACCGATGGTATTTCATTTACAGGACTGAATGAGTCCATGCATCGATGGTCTATCGCCCCCGTATTATTAATACTAATGATTGGTGGTTCGTTTATTAAAGCGGTAATTACTGGGACTATTGCTAAGGAAACTACCGAAGCTACTAGAGCACAAGGTTTTTCTATCTTTTATATGATGGTAAACATCGGAGCTTTTTCTGGTAAAACTATTGTAAAACCATTGCGTGAGGCTATGGGTGATATGGGATTAGTTTACTTAAACTATTTCTCTGCTGCCATGACGCTTTTAGGATTGTTATTAATCGTAATTTTCTACAAAGGCGCAAAACAAGATGGACCTACAAAAAGTTTTAAAGATGTTTTAGATGGATTTGTAAGAGTACTTACCAATGGGCGTTTAATTTCGCTGATCTTAATAATTACAGGGTTCTGGATGGTACAACATCAATTGTATGCTACCATGCCTAAATACGTTTTAAGAATGGCTGGAGAAGCTGCATCACCTTCTTGGTATGCAAACGTGAATCCGCTAGTAGTTGTATTAACCGTTGCATTTGTTACAAAGATGATGGCTAGTAAGACCCCATTATTCTCCATGACTATTGGAATGTTTATTATGCCACTGTCTGCTTTAGCTATGGCTTCAGGAAACTGGTTCTCTGGTGGAGAAATTGACTTAGGAATTATTAGTATGCACCCAATTGCGCTAATGATGATTGCTGGTATAGTTTTACAAGCCTTGGCAGAATCCTTTATATCTCCACGTTTTTTAGAATTTTTCTCTTTACAAGCACCAAAAGGAGAAGAGGCAATGTATTTAGGTTTTAGTCATTTACACTCGTTTATTTCGTCAATATTAGGTTTTGGTTTATCTGGATATTTATTATCAAAATACTGCCCAGATCCAAGAATATTTGAAACACACGAAGCATGGGAAGCCGCCTCTGTAAATGCTCATTATATATGGTATTACTTTGCAGGTATTGCATTATTATCTGCTGTTTCGTTAATTATCTACGGAAAAGTGATTGAGAAACTTGACGCTAAAAAGTAGTAAGATTTAATTATATTTTATAAAAAAAGGCTTTCGATTAAATATCGAAAGCCTTTTTTATATGTCCTATTCCACCTATTTTAAAGCACTGACCACAACATATCCTATCTGTACTACAAAAGGATTGTTACGACCCATTATTTATGATTGGTTTATCCTAGACAATATCCTGTCGTTTTAAAGTAAAAGCAAATTCAGAACCTTTATGCAATTCACTTTTTACAGTGATTTGCTCTCCATGTGCCTCTATAATATGTTTTACAATGGATAATCCTAATCCAGAACCTCCCTGTGTACGAGACCTACTCTGGTCCACTCTATAAAAACGCTCGAAAAGCCTACCATGAAACTCCTTATCTATCCCCTCTCCATTATCAGAAACAACAATGCGTAGCTTTTTACTATTTACATCCTGTAAACTAACCAAGGTAGTCCCACCAATTGTTCCATATTTAATTGAGTTTACCAGCAAATTAATCAATACCTGCTCCAATCTTTCTACATCTCCATACACCATAACAGGTGATTCGTAAATACTATCAAAACTTAAAGTGATGTTCTTTTTCTTAGCTTTCATTTCTAACAAATCAAAAACTCCCTGAACCAACACCACCATATTTATAGCTTGCATATTTAAATGTAAATCAGCAGATTCTAATTTAGAAATCATATCCAAATCTTTTACTATAGCTATCAGTCTTTCTACACCTTTATTAGCCCGTTGTAAATATTTTTCTCGAATGGTTTCATCATCAATGGCACCATCTAGCAATGTCAAAATAAAGCCCTGAACGGTAAATAACGGGGTTTTTAACTCATGAGAAACGTTTCCTAAAAAATCGCGTCTATAACTCTCCCTTTCGTTAAGAACTTCAATTTGTTGGCGTTTATTCTCTGCAAACTTTCGTACTTCTCTCGACAAAGATTCCATATCACTCGTTACAGTAGTTTGATACATATCCGACACATCAAATAAAGACACTTCCTCGTATATTTTCTTAACCCTAAGATAAATAAAACGCTCTACCCTAAACTGAATAATAAAAAAACAAAAAAGGAATAATAGTCCATAGAAACTAGCAAAAAACTGATAATTAAAAACATGGCTCACAGAGACATAATACAGTAAAAGCAACACGAATGTTGCTAATGTTGTAATGTATAATGAGGACCAAAAGGCAAAAAAGTATGTTCTTCTAAATTTCATCTATAATAAATTTGTATCCTACCCCTTTCACAGTTTTAAAATTCTTTTCTCCTATCTTTTCACGTAATTTACGGATATGGACGTCAATCGTACGACCTCCTACTACAACTTCACTACCCCAAACTTTATCCAAAATATCATCTCTTTTAAAAACCTTTCCCGGTTTAGAGGCTAATAAGGAAAACAATTCAAATTCTTTT
>Ga0209292_1006268_pt1 | contig 11764 bp, 14 predicted proteins | sample GOMGulsemesocosm_2_FD_184634 | JGI IMG/M metagenome (GOLD analysis project Ga0209292, IMG submission 184634) | Methane-oxidizing microbial communities from mesocosms in the Gulf of Mexico - GOM9C Gulf of Mexico (SPAdes) (version 2) | ecosystem: Environmental > Aquatic > Marine > Cold seeps...
CACCCCGCATTCGGTTTGATTGTAGGCTTCTCCCGTGATATTTCCGACGGCGGTGCGTCTGTTTTGGTTGAGAACTACCCCACGCCCCCAGTGGGTACCCAGGTGGATGTTCGCTTTAAAAAAGTGGGTGGGACGATTAATAAAGAGCCGGTCACTATGGAAGTGATGTATCAGCATGGCAATGTTTTGGGGTTAATGTTTGCTCTGCGTAAGTCCTAGGCTCGCTGGTTTACTGCCGATGAACTAAGGGCTGGTGTGAATAAACCACCTTATAAATAAGCATGTACTGCGCAACACAAAAAAGGGGCCTGATCACATGATCAGGCCCCTTTTGCTTTATAACGGGTACTGCTTTCGAGCGCTACCCTCACTGGGGCTTGGAAGAGGTAAGGCCTAGTTGTAGGTGGTCAGAGGCACTGTTTAGGCAGCGTTAACTCGCCTGTAAAATTGACTGAAAATTGTTTCAAGTCTTGGCAGTTGAGCGATGTATTATTCTGGCTGTCTAAGCGTTCAAGATTTCCCAGTGTTAATACCTCGGGAACATCTTTGAGATTATTGTGGTCTACTAAGAGTACCTTAAGCTGGCCTAGCAGAGCCAAAGGCTTTAGTAGTGTCAAGTTGTTGTGGCTGAGTTGTAACTCCTCTAGGCCGACAAAGGTCTCTATGCCATTTAATGAGGTAATACCGGCGTGGCTACAGCTTAAACGGCGCAAGTCACTGGCGCTGGTGACTTTTTGGTCAGCAATGGCTTGGTCAAGGCAGTTACGTAAGCGCGGGTCCTCGGTTGTAAAGTCAGTAAATATTGGGGGCGGTGTATACACGACGGCTTCATTGAGGGTCATTTGGTAGTTTTGGCAGCCGCCTAACACGCTTATGATGCTGCTTGTGATCAGTAGCTGTGTGACTCTACTCATGTGCTCAAACCGTTGTATTTGGGCTTTTAATTGATTCATATACCGTCCTGCGTTTTAGTTTGATCCGTCCGTTGGGCCAGTTTTCTTATGGCTCCTGATGATGGTGCCGATTGTAACAGTGAAAAGCGCTGTTGGCTTAGGCCGCTAAATGGCATCGTCGTGTATAACGAGCCTTTCGTTTAGGCATGCAGGCCATATACTTTTTCTTGTGGCGCTGTATAAATTAAGCGGCTTGGCGGCTAATCTCAGATAGAATTCAGCTTGTGTACAGCTGCTTTCTGTTTTACTCACTTTTTATTACTTTGGAGTACTTATATGTTGCGTTTAACCTTGGCTGCGGCTTTGGCATTTATGGTGGGCTGTCAGTCCATCGATCCTTATACCGGCGAGCAAAAGGCCAGCAATACAGCGAAAGGCGCGGGTGTTGGCGCGATAGTGGGCGCTATCATCGGTGCTAAAACCTCAGATCAGCGTACCAAAGGCGCTTTAAAAGGCGCTCTGGCCGGTGGTGCATTGGGTGGCGGTATTGGTTACTACATGGACCGTCAAGAAGCCGCTTTACGCCAGCAGTTACAGGGTTCCGGTGTGCAGGTGCAGCGTGAAGGTGACACGATTCGCTTGGTCATGCCGGGCAACATTACCTTCGCTTCTGGTCAGTCAGAGATTAAGTCGCAATTTTTCTCAGTGTTGAACTCAGTTGCACAAGTGTTGGGTGAGTTTGATCGCACAGCGATTAAAGTAGCCGGGCATACAGATTCGACGGGCAGCTTGGCACTAAATCAGCGTTTGAGTGAGGACCGTGCTAGCAGTGTTAAGCAGTATCTACTCAATCAGCAGTTAGCCAGTGGTCGCGTTCACTCCAGTGGCTTTGGGCCTCGCTACCCAATAGCCAGCAATGATTCCGCAGCTGGCCGCGAACAAAATCGCCGGGTTGAATTAGAGTTATTACCGCTCGACAGTTAATTGATCTATGGGTTTTGCTGGTATCTCCACTAGGTTCCAGCACCTATATAACCTGACGTGAGGTCGGGATGGCTGAGGGAACGCTATGCAAAAAGTTGAGGGCTTAAAGCCTGATATTCTAAAGTTATTCCAGCCCTTTCAGGGGCTGGACGGCCATCAATTACTGCTTCTTATCAAACAGGTTCAGTGCTTTTCATTATCCGCTGGACATCAGTTGTTTCAAGCGGGTGATATCGATAGCAATGAATATTTTCTGCTCGATGGTGACATCGCCTTTACTTCTCTCGATGGCACATCCCACACCATTAAACATGGGCAGCCTGCAGCTCGGCGCCAACTTGCCCGTTTACGCCCCCGACAATTTACGGCATCAGCGGCAAGCGCCTGCACAGTACTGATTATTGACGCCGATGTTATTGAAGGCCTGCAGGATGAATTGGCTCGTCAACATGATGATCAAGAAGATTACTGTGTGAATGAGGTGGAGAGCATTGAGGCGTTGGAGGGCCAGGAGCTATTAAGCCGTTTTAAATCAGCGCTAAAGCGCAATCAATTTGTGCTGCCAAGTTTGCCAGAAGTCGCTTTTAAAGTCCGTCGTTTACTGGAAAGTGATGACAGTTGTGCTGACGACATAGCCTCAGTGGTCAATGCGGACCCAGCGATTGCGGCAAAGTTGGTGCGTGCGGCTAACAGTCCCATTTATCATGGTGCTAACGCCTGCGAGTCAACCCGTAACGCAGTTGTCCGCTTGGGGCTGGATACGACGCGACAGCTGGTCATGAGCTTTGCTTTGCATGATTTATTTGAGGCATCGAAACCGGAGCTGAAAAGCTTGATGCGTCAGGCTTGGCAGGACAGTATTGAAGTGGCTGCCATTGCGTTGGTGCTGGGGCGCAAGGTGAAACTGGCTGGTTACAGTGGCGAAGAGGTTATGTTGGCGGGCCTGTTGCACAACATTGGTGTTATTGCGGTTGTGGCGTTTATTGAGAGCAGCCACGAGACGATTGATGCAGAGAAGCTGCCGGCACTCGTCGATACACTGAAGGTAGACGCCAGCGAAGTTATTCTTCAGCACTGGAAATTTTCGAGTGTCTTTGTACAGGTAGTTCGTGAATCCGGCAGCTGGTTACGTGAGTCACCCTTTGAAGCTGACCTTTGTGATGCGGTACTGATTGCGCGTTTACACTACGCTATTCGCCACAAGCGGCTTGCTGAACTGCCGCCCTTACGCAGTATTTCTGCATTGCGACGCCTGCCGCTCGGTGAGGTAACCCCCGAGCTGACAATTACCATTTTGGATGAAGCGCGTGAGCAAATTGATGAGGCTCGAAAGTTCTTAGCCAGTTAAACGTCAGCCTTGACGCGTTGAGCTGGCTGAGGCGGCGGGGTATTATTGTGTGTGAAATCATCAGTGATGGGCGGCAAGCTTTGCTTGCTTGTCAATTACCGTGATGGAAGTAAAAGGCGCATGAGTCGAGTGGCTTTTAATCTAAATGATGGCGTCGCTAAAGCAAGTATTTTCTGTGATCTGGCGGCCATTGGGCGGCTGAGGCTATACCTATGTACCTGATGCAATACGGCTTGCTAGCGGCCCTGTTACTCGTTAGTAATGCCGCGCTCAGCGCCAGCAATAACCCCACCGCTGAGCCGCTGGCCACCGACGAGCCGGTGTTCATTCATCACGAGGCGCAACACTTGACCGATGATGAAGTGGAAGCGCGCATGGCCGGGGCGGATTTGGTCGCCGTGCTAAGCATCACGCACATTAATAGTCTTATTAACCCAGGGTTGAGCATGCCTGGCATGCTGGCAGTTCAAGGATATGAGTACCATGGGCAACTAGAGCATCAGTGGAAGGCTGCCCCAGCACGGGTGTTCAAGGTGCGAGTGGATCTTTCTGATTGCGGTGAGCGTTTGGAAAAGGGGGAGCGCTACCTAGTGGTCAGTCGTTTGAATGTCGATGCCCAGCTACAAAGCTTTCGTTGTGACGACCTTATACACCAGTCGCAGGCGGCTGAGCGTATTGCACAATTTAATCGGCTCTCCAAGCTGCAGGTTGCGATTCACTAAGCTTGGTTTTTTGTCACGGGGAGTTCTTCTTCCCCGTAATTCACAGTAAAATTATCGCTCCTTCAGTGCTTTGTGTCCCTTGCCATTATGTCTTCTCCCTTGATTATTTCCTGTCTTGATCCCTACCTGCAGGACGACGCGTCGAATATTGCCCAGATTTTGGGGCTAGCGCTGGATGGCGAACATTCACTGAAGGATTTATACGATCGTGATAACCCCGCCTTGCAGTTTGTGCTGCTGTTTGATGAACAGGGTCTAGCGCTACAACAGCTGGGTAACAAAGCACCGGGTCCTATCCGTGTGGATTTTGCCAGTGGCAGTGTGGCGCACCGGCGTAAGTTTGGTGGTGGCAGTGGTCAGATGATCGCCAAGGCGGTGGGGGTAAAAATCTCGCGGCCACTCAGTGTCTTAGACTGTACCGCAGGTCTCGGTAAGGATGCGTTTGTGCTGGCCAGTCTCGGCTGCAGCATGACTTTGCTGGAGCGCACGCCGACGGTCGCGGCCTTGTTGGATGATGGCTTAGCACGAGGGCGCGGCTGCGATGATGCGCAAACTCGTGAGATTTGTCAGCGGATGCAATTGCTCAAGCAAGACAGTAAAGCCTACCTTCAAGCCTTGGGCGATACATCGGGCGCGTGCGGCTCTGGCAGCGATGCGGTATCGATCGATGTTGTGTACCTCGACCCTATGTTTCCCGAGCGAACCAAGTCGGCGCAGATTAAGAAAGATATGCTGGCGTTCCACTCGGTCGTGGGTGCTGACACTGACTCCGATGCTTTACTGCCATTGGCTCGGCGAGCGGCTAGGTATCGGGTGGTGGTGAAGCGCCCCCGCAAGGCGCCGTTTCTGAATGGCGAAGCGCCCAGCTATCAGCTCGAGGGCAAGACAGGCCGTTACGATGTCTACGTGAACGCTAAGATTCCTGCTTAGGCGATTAGGGCTTGTCGAGATAAAAGTTCAGCAGGCGACTGATCAACATGCGAATTTGCGCGAGCATGGCAATGAGAAAACCTAGGCCGGCCATGGCGATAGCGCCGAGCGCGAGCAGTTCCTGCTGCAGTGAATCACTCATCGCCGTTTGTGCGATGTACAGACCTACGAGCCCAGTGAAAAACAGCATGGCGCCCAATTTAAATTGCTGAAAGCTCTGTTGCATGGGTGCGGTATAATGCGTTTTTAGAGCGCTGAGTAATTTCTCTCTATAGGGCGTATGGCTCATAAACTCCTCAATGGGTGCGGTCTCTTGTTTCCTGTTTTACCAGCGTTCTGTGGCTTTGTTGTCGCTGTCCTTGGCATCGACCCAGCGCTGGCCGTCACGGGTTTTTTCTTTTTTCCAAAAGGGTGCGCGGGTCTTGAGAAAGTCCATGATGAACTCACAGGCGGCAAAGGCATCAATGCGGTGGGCACTGGATACACCGACGAAGACAATCTGATCACTCGGGGTCATTTCTCCTATGCGATGAATAACCCGCACGCCTTCTAGCTGCCAGCGTGTTCTGGCCTGCTCAATAATTTCCGCCAATACTCTTTCGGTCATGCCTGGGTAGTGCTCTAGTTCCAATACGCTGACATCGTCGCCGTCGTTAAAGTCTCGCATCAAGCCGCAGAAGGTAACAATGGCGCCTATTTTCGGGCAGTCGTCACGCAGGGCGGAGTATTGCTCGGCATGGTTGAAGTCTGCACTCTGAACCTGAATGAAGGTGTGCGCTGCATCGCTCATATCAGCCTCCAGTGACCGGTGGGAAAAAGGCGACTTCTTCGCTGCCGTCGAGTGTGGTGTTCCAATCACTGACGCCTTGATTCACCGCGACCAACAAACCTTCGCTGCTCAAGGCCTTTTGCCACTGCTCGCCACGGGCCATAAGCAGGTTGCGCAGCTCGGCGGTGGTGCTTATGTTGGCCGGCATGTCTAGGTTTTCTTGGTCTGTGCCAAGGTCTTCACGCAGGCGGGCAAAGTAGAGAATGTTCAACATGCTTATTTACTCTCGCTCGGGTTGTTGCTCTGGCTGTCGTGTTGGTAGTGTCCCGACTTTCCGCCTTTCTTCTCTAGTAGTTGTACCTGTTCAATCACCATGCCTTTATCGACGGCTTTACACATGTCGTAGAGGGTCAGGGCAGCCACGGAGCAGGCCGTTAGGGCTTCCATTTCCACGCCGGTCTGACCGGCTAGTTTACAGGTAGCCTGAATACGCACACGTGACTGATCGGGCTCGGCTTCTAGCTCGACCTTAATCGATGTCAGCATCAGTGGGTGACAGAGTGGAATCAGGTCGGAGGTTTTCTTTGCGGCTTGAATGCCAGCAATACGGGCCACGGCAAACACATCGCCTTTTTTGTGGCTGCCACTGGCGATCATTTCCAGAACGGCAGGCTGCATGCGAATAAAGCCCTCTGCCGTGGCTGAGCGTTCTGTGTGCGACTTTGCGCCCACATCAACCATGTGGGCCTGACCTTTTTCATCAAGGTGTGTGAGGGTGGGCTCTGAGCTCATATCTGGTATCTGTATTGCGGGGTTAAGACCATATGATAACGCAGTTGAGCGGTATGTTTCGCCGAAAGTGTCTAGGGCACCTCTGATAAATGGCGGTAGCGCTCAGCGGGTGCCTCAAACATCCAAATGTAAGGCGCACTTCGCCGCTAATGGCCTTAGTCCTTAGCAAGAGGTGTAACGCAGCAGGTGGTTGTTTGAGGGCCCGCCCTACGGGGCCTTCAGGCGAACCCACACTCGTCGTTGCAGCTTATCGACAGGCAACCAGCCTGCCTCAAAGCAGCGCCTAGATTGCGAACTCGCTTGAAGGCCTGAGCTGCAGCGACATTCATCAGAGGTGCCCTAAATAATTCGGGAGAATTGTGGCCTAACCGACTGCTCTGTACTGCTTAAATAAGCATCAAATGCCATGCAAATACGGCGGATCATCAGGCGGCCATCAAGGCTTACCGTGAGCTTTCGGCCACTGAGGCTCAGCAGACCATCGTCGATCATCGGCGCAAGGCTGTGCAGGGCATCGGCAAAATACTGTTCGAATAGTGCTGTAGTTGCAGAGCTTATTGCTACCTGCTGTTTAAATTGATAGATCTGAGCATCGAAGTCGGCGAAGTTCAGTTCAAAGTGGCAAATAAGTTGATTAATTACCGCTTGCCTGAGCAGGTCGTCATCGGTGAGGGTGATGCCTTTGTGCACCGGCAGGCGCCCCTGTTCCAATGCCGCTTGGTAGTGGTCTATGTCTTTATGGTTTTGCACGAAAATATTATCGATGGCGCTGATGCTTGATACCCCAAAGGCCATCAAGTCGCAGTTGCCGTGTGTGGCGTAGCCCTGGAAGTTTCGTTGCAGCTCACCCTGGGCCTGGGCGATGGCCAGTGCATCGTCTGGTTTGGCAAAGTGATCCATACCGATATAAACATAGCCGGCGCTCTGTAAGCGCTCGATGGCGCTTTCGAGCATAGCGAGTTTTTCTTGGGGTACGGGCAGCGCGTTGGCGTCCATCTGTTTTTGACTTTTAAACAGGTGCGGCATGTGGGCGTAGTTGAACAGCGATAAGCGCTCGGGGTTCAGGTCAATAACCTGTTCAAGGGTCTCGTTAATGGTAGTTACGTTCTGATGCGGCAAACCATAAATAAGGTCCATGCTCAGGGAATGAAAGTCCTCAGTTTTGGCTTGCTGCACCAGCGCGCTGACCTCTTCAATGCTGTTAAAGCGGTTTACCGCTGCCTGAACCTGGGGGTTAAAGTCTTGAATGCCCATGCTTAAACGGTTGAAGCCCAATTGCCGCAGCACGCCTAGGGTGTTGGTGTGCAGGCCGCCTGGGTGGATCTCAATGGAGTACTCGCCAGTGTCATCATCAAGCAGTTGAAAGTGTTTGCGAGTCTCATTCATCAGCTCACGCTTTTCATCATCGCTGATGTAGGTGGGCGTGCCGCCGCCCCAGTGCAGCTGATGCACTGGCCGCTGTTCATCAAACTGTGCGCCGCGCAGGGCAATCTCGCGGTAGAGCATCTCCAAATAAGGACGCGCACGGCTCTTATTGGCAGTCACGACTTTATTACAGCCGCAGTAATAGCAAATGGTGTCGCAAAAAGGGATGTGGAAATACAGTGACAGGGGGCGGCCGCTGTCATTACTACGCTCAATGGCCAGGTTCACTTCCTGCTCTGAAAACCCTTCAGAAAACTGTGGCGCGGTGGGGTAGGAGGTGTAGCGAGGCCCCGATAGATCGTATCGCTGCAGCCACTCTTTGTGCCAGCGTAGCGGTTTATGAGCGGTGGTGTTCTGGTGATTGGGCAAGATGAAAGGTCTTCCTGTAATGGTTCGCGAGCGACGCAAGTTTGGATTGCTCGCTATTGTAAAGGCTGGAAAAGAGATCGATTTGACTTGCGTCAAACCATGTTCATTGAGTGGTTTTAAGGATCGGTATGAAGGACTCTGCTTAATAGAGGGTGCCTGGTCTTCAATACCGGCGTCGAAGTTCAACGACTGCTGGGGTGGCGGTATCATCACGTCGCTCCTGTTGGCGCTGATGGTCCTGCCGGCACACTATGTGAAAATCCACGGGTTAATGAGGTGGTCGAGATGTTTGACGCAGAGGGCTCAGCTGATCAGGTCAATGGGTATGAACCTCGTTCATGAATGCGTTGCACGAATATCATACGGCTTAATGACTCCCTACTCTTAGTCTGGGGTATAGTTGCTTGCACTGTAAAACGATTACGGTTGCCTGCGCCTACCACAATAATAAGAGAATTTTTATGCCGACTACCCGAGCACTGCTCATCGACGCCGCTGAGCAGTCACCACGAGCGGTTAAAGCGCAGGACAAAACCGCGTGGATCAATATTTTTGCCAAGCAGTACCACCTTGAAGATCCCGTCGGCTCAAAGCTCAAGGTCTCACCAGAGGGCGAGGCCGATCCGCTAGGGCCGCTCAGTCGCTTTTACGACACATTTATGGCCCCCAACGAGATTGAGTTTGATGTCAGGCGAGACCTTGTTTGCGGCAATCACGTCATGCGCGATCTCACCTTGCACGTGAAGATGGCGGGCAAGCTGGACTCCTTTGTGCCCATGCACCTGCTCTACGAGCTGGTCGAGGAGGAGGGCCGTTACAAGGTCTCGCGCCTAGAGGCCCACTGGGAGTTTGAGGCCACCAATAAAGCGGTAATGAGCAATGGCTTCTCGGCCCTGCCAATTATGTTGGGCATGACAAAACGCATGATCAAACATTTAGGCTGGCGCGGCATGTTGGCCTTTGGCGCCTCGAGTAAAACCGTCGGTGAGGCCGGCAAGCAGCAAGTGCAGGCATTTGTTGAAGCGCTGGCCCAGCGTGACCAAACGGCCTTGACTGCTTTGCTAGAGCAAAACTCAGCCGCCGTGCACCTGCCTTATGGTGAGCCACCGATTGACATTAAGCAGCTCTTAGAAAAGATGCAGGGCACACTACAGCTCAGCAAGATACTCGCGGCGGGCAATCGAATCACCGCGAGCATTGAGGTGACAGAACAAGGTCAGAGTCGCGAGGGTGTGGTGCTGTTTAGGTTGAATGCTAAAACGCTGAAAATCCAAGAGGTGTACTTTTATTTGGAGTGATGGGGTTGTGTTGGGTTGTTCCAATTAACAAACGACAAGTAGCTTCCAAAGTTCTACTCAGTGAGCGCTAATAATATTTCTTGTATAACACTGACGATTAAAACGGTAACTGATCCCTTAATAAATTGAGAAAATAATGAACCAATCTCAACCGTTAAAAAAACACCTAGTATTCGGGGCTGGCCAGATCGGCGGTTTTCTGGCGGGTTGTTTAAGTGCGCAGGGTTTTGAGGTGGCGCTGGTGGCTCGCCCTGCATTGGCGGCGCGCTATGCGTTATCGATGCACTGCAGCGATATGACTAACAACCACGCCAAGATCGATGGTTTGCGCTGCGTGAACAGCGAGGAAAATACCGGCGCAACGGCGGAGGTGTTTGATGTGGTATGGCTCACAGTGAAATGTGTGTCGGTAGATGCGGCGTTAGAGCCGATGCGTTCTTTTATTGGTGAGCACACGCTGATTCTTTGTTGTCAGAATGGTTTGGGGGCCGACCAGCAGGTGCGGGCCGCCTTTCCAACTAATATTGTGCTGCGAGTGATGGTGCCCTTTAACGTGGTGGATCTTAACGCCCAAGAGACAGGCGCTGAGAGCACGGATGAAGCCCAGAATTTACGTTGGCACCGTGCCAGTGAGGGTGCCTTGGGCGTTGAGCAGCACCCCGCCATTGTCGAGTGCGTGGCACAGCTCAACAGCGGCTTAATGCCCGTGGTATGTGTGCAAGACATGGAGGCCACCCTGTGGGCGAAGTTGCAGCTTAACTTGGCCAACCCGGTGAACGCACTGGTCGATCTTCCGATTAAAACGATGCTGGAAAACCGTGAGCACAGAAAGCTTATCGCCTCGGCGCAAGATGAATTATTGGCGGTCACTCGCGCACTGGAACTGGATTTGCCTAAACTGACGAGCTTGCCTGCACGTTGGGTTCCCATGATGCTGAGAACACCGAGTTGGTTTTTTACCCGCATGGCGCAGAAAATGTTGGCCATCGACCCGCAGGCACGTATGTCCATGTGGTGGGACATTCAACAGGGGCGTTTAACGGAAATTGAATACCTAAATGGGGCGGTGGTCGCCAAGGCGAAAGCACTGGGGTTGGATTGCCCAGTGAATAAAAAATTAGTTGATCAACTTCATCAGTTAGAGAGAGGCGAAGTCACCGGCTTTTCCCGTCAGTGACCCAGTCGCTTGTGCATCACTGAAGGCTCGATAAAATCAGTACCGAGCTAAAACGGAGAGTGGGATTTAATGATAAAACTGAGGGCGTTCAAAGCCTCCGATACGGACTTGTTGGTGAGCTACCTGAATTCACCGAAGGTCACCCGCTACATAACCAGCGCTATTGCTCAGCCCTACACAGAGCGCGATGCTCAATGGTGGGTTGAAGAGGGCAGTGGTATTGCTCACGCCAAGGCCATCGAATTCAACGGCACCTTGGTGGGCTGCATATCGGCCAATGTGGGCGAGTTTGAATACAGCCGTAGCGCCGAGCTGGGCTACTGGGTGGCAAGGGAATATTGGAACAAAGGCATCGCGAGCGAAGCGGTAAGGCAGTTTACCGCCTCACTGTTTGGCACAACGGACATCAACCGCTTGTTCGTCTCGGTGGTCGCAGAAAATGTGGCGTCTTTGCGAGTACTGGAGAAAAACGGCTACACGACTGAAGGCATACACAGGCAGGCGTCCTTTAAAAATGGCCGCCATTTTGACGAGCACTGCCTGGCAAAACTGCGCAGTTAAGCCGCCATTTTTCCAGCTTTGCGTTCTGCGCTATTACTGTAGTTCGCTGCTTTGCCGCACGCACCCTTTAATCTTTACATCGGCGTGCTTTTTCAGGCCATCGACAATCGTAATCTTACCGCCCAGTTTGAGAAATTCAGCAACCTGCTTGGCCAATATTTGTCGATGAGTGCAGCGAGAACTGATGGTGTTGTTGGTTGAGGTTTTCATGTGACACTCCGCATCTGATTAGCTTGGATTGGGAGAAAATAATGTTTTTGTGTTGCGCAGGTGTGACGGAATGTTTTCAGTTTTTTGACATGTAGAAACAAAAAAGGCCGCCCGGTTACTTGGGTGGCCTTTTTATTATACTAAATCGGAGCGGTATTAAGCGTCGGGCAACAAACGTTCCATCATACCTGTGTACATGCGTGTCAGTTCATCCAGATCTGTGGCCTTTACGCATTCGTCTACCTTATGGATGGTGGCGTTTACTGGCCCGAGTTCAACCACCTGT
>Ga0209292_1006269_pt1 | contig 11763 bp, 10 predicted proteins | sample GOMGulsemesocosm_2_FD_184634 | JGI IMG/M metagenome (GOLD analysis project Ga0209292, IMG submission 184634) | Methane-oxidizing microbial communities from mesocosms in the Gulf of Mexico - GOM9C Gulf of Mexico (SPAdes) (version 2) | ecosystem: Environmental > Aquatic > Marine > Cold seeps...
TAATGTGATACTCAAAGAGACAAGCATTAACCAGTTACCACCAATAATACATTTTTGAAAATTTATTTTGGTTTTATCAAATTGATAATTGTTATTAATAAAAAATTGAGAATACATAATCAGCTGCTTATTTTTATTTATATATAACTTCTATATAGCAATAGTGGTGCCAAAAGTTAATGTACTTAACAATCAGTGGGTTACTGGTTTTAAATGGCATTTCGTTGTCATTAAGACTCTCCCTAAGTGCGTGTTTTAATAACATAATAGAGTCCTTATGACCCCTTTTGTAGTTGAAAAGTAAAAGTATTTAAAAGTTAATGATTGAAAATGTCACTTAAGTCTTATAGGAGAGATAGATTGGTAGAAAAGCTGGTATGTAGAGAGGGTTATAAATCAACCTTTGTCCTCATCTGATTTAGCGCCTTTGACAAAAGCACAAATAATAACAACTAACACTAGCCAAATAAAAAAATAAATCATGCGTATACCACTTTGTCTAAGGAATATTTCAATGATGAATATTTTAACCATCAATAACTTAACGCTTACTGAATTAAAGTAAGTTTAAGAGGGCGTTTTACTTTGTCCTTAAAGCAACATCATAATAAGTATAGTTGAGATACATGACGCTACTTAATATAAAGGTAGATGAACATTAAACTACCGACTGAAATAATAGGGAATTAAATTGAAATTATATTAATTTATAAAAGAATGAATGACACTCACATATGATTTTGTAACTTTAGGTTTAAAAAATCGATCATAACTCTTATTTTAGGGGTGACACCTTTTCGGCTCGCATAAATTGCATATAAACTAATTTTAGAACTCTGCCAAGCTTCAAGTACTTGATGCAACTCATTATGCTTTATTGCATTTTTACATAAATAGTCTGGTAAAAGTGAAATACCCGCACCATTAAGTGTCATTTGATAAATGACATTAAAATCATCACATACAAAACTCGGTTTTAGCTTGAACGCTTGAGATTCATTTTTATAATTTAAAACCCATTGCTTTGCTTGAGTTGCTGCATTCATAAATAAGCATTTATGATCAGCGAGATTTGCAATAGTAATATCTTTTAATGTATTTGGATTATTTATATATTGTGGGCTTGCATACAGCTTTAAATGTGTACTCATGAGTTTTTTTGAAATCAAAGACGAATCAGCAGATTCACCTACACGAATAACTAAATCAAAACCCTCTTCAATTACGTCGACTCTTCTATTCGTGAGCTTTAAGTCTATTAAAATATCAGGGTAAAGTTCATTAAACTCGATAAGCAATGGGGCTAGTAAGCTTTGACCTATAGTGACCGAAGCACAGATTTTCAAAACACCTATTGGCGCAGAACTCATAGTTTCAATACACTTTTTTGAACTTATCAGTTCTTCATTTATACGAACACAATATTCATAATAAGTTTGTCCGATTTCAGTTAAATGCAAAGAACGTGTAGAGCGTTCTAAAAGCCTAACACCCAGTTGATTTTCTAATCGAGATACTTTTCTACTGATATTTGATTTAGGTAAAGAGATGGCATCAGCAGCTAATGTAAAACTACCATGCTCTACCACAGTTAAAAAAACCATCATATCGTTTAAATCAGACATATTGTTACCTTAAATAGAACATAGAGTTTTAATTGTACATGTTTATCTCATTTAATAACTCAATTAATATCAATTACAAGTTAAGACAAGATAAAACACTGGGAGAAAGTAATGGAAATTTTAACTTTTGATGAATTACCACAAGGTGGTTTTGCAGGATTAATAGAACGTCAATTTGTAACAGATAGCCGGGTATTTAAAAGTCAAAAAAATAAGAATACTTTTGATGGCATAGGTAATTTCGTTTACTTAGCTGACGCTAATTTTATGCCTAAAGGTGAAACTGGAATGCATGGACACAGAGAAATAGATGTGATTTCTGTGATGGTTGAAGGTGAAGTGAGTCATGCTGGATCTTTAGAGCATGGTAAAGGGTTAGTGGCTGGTAGCGTTCAAATACAAAGAGCGGGTGCAGAAGGCTTTAAACATAACGAAATTAATCCTAATGTTCAACAAAACCATATGATTCAACTCTGGGTAATGCCTGATGAGCTTGGTGAACCCGCTGGTTACAAAGTTTATGAGCCTGAAGAGGGTGAAATCATGAAAGTATATGGGGGTGACAAAAACCAAAATGAAACATTCTATAGCCGTACAGCAATCGATGTTGCTAATGCGAAACCTAATCAAGTGATTATAAAATCAGGGCCAATAATGGCTTTTATAAGTAAAGGTGGTGGTTTTATTAATGGTCAACAAGTACAAGCGAGAACATTAATCAAAAGTAATGAACTGATTTCATTTGAAGCAAAAGAGCAAAGCCAAATTATATTTATTTACGAAAATTAAAAGCCTTTTAACTAATTTAACAAAGAAGAGATAAGATAATGACTACAAATAAACACTCAGAATTCTTAACACCCGACAATGCAGTACTTGCGATGATAGATCACCAAACAGGTCTAATGTCATGTGTTGGCGATGAGCATCCAACTGTTTTGAAAAACAATATTTTAGGCTTATGTAATACAGTAAAAGCTGTTGGCATGCCAAGTGTAATAACAGCAAGCCTACCGCAAGGTCCTAATGGCCCTGTTATGCCAGAAATAGTCGATATATTAGAAACTAAAGTGATTGAGCGCGAAGGGCAAATTAATGCTTGGCACAGCAATGCTTTTACTGATGCAATTAAATCAACTGGTCGCAAAAAAATAATAATGGCGGGTATCGTTACAGATGTATGTTTATTATTTCCTGCATTATCAGCTGTAGCAGAAGGCTATGATGTTTATGCAGTTATTGACGCATCAGGGACATGGAACAAAACAGTACAAGAAGTCACAATTCATAGATTAACTCAAGCTGGTGTTAAAGTGACTACATGGGCATCTGTATTAGCTGAGATAATGAATGATTGGCGCAGTCCTTATGGTGAAGCATTAGGACAAGTTTTGACAAATCACACTACATCTTACGGCTACGTTATGAACAGTCACTTTTCAAAATAAACAATTAGAAATAGCCATGGGTGTATAAATAACTTGAATATACACCTGTCTAGCATAGGAGTTAATAATGAAACCAGTAAATAAGCATTTCATGGCACTGTGTACATTTATATTACTGCTGCCTTTGGTGTATTTTATTCCGCCTTTTGTCAGCAGTACTATAAGTAAAGATCACTTACATGTGACCGTTATTTCTGTCGCAATAATAGTGCCTTTGTTATCGTATATCGCAATCCCACTAATGCTAAGAACCATATCTTTAATTTTTAAATAGGTAAGCATCTATTAAAGTTTAGATAAATGTTCACTTAAACATTCATAGAAACATTGAACACGTGGACTGTGCTTTAAATCTTTGTGGTAAACAAACCACATTGCTTCTTGTGAATGCGGTAAATCAATTGGTACCTTTACTAAGTTTGATATTTGACTTGCTTGAAATACACTCACAGGACCAATTCCTATACCTTCAATAACAGCTTGGTTTACATCGGGAAAATGTGAACTTTGAAATATAATCTTGTCTTTATCTATTTTATCCACAATATGGCGAATAAAAGGAATTCTGTATTTATCTGAGGTAGGCAATGCCCAAAAATGATCATTTAGTTCTTTATCGTTTTTTGGAAAGCCGAATTTTTCAATATAAGATTGAGCTACATAATATTGTGTTGTTAGTTGAGTTAAGTTTTTAACGATTAAGTCAGGCCCATTGGGCTTAGGTCCAGCTCGTAAAGAAATATGAGCAGCACCAGATTCTAATGGCACAATATCATCTGTAGATAATAACTTTATTCTGATCCCTGGATAGTTATCTCTAAACGTCTTTAATGCAGGTGTAAGTTGTGAAGAAAATGAACTTAAGCTTGTGATCCTAAGCTCTCCAGATATTTGACCTTCAACATTATGTAGTTTATTTTCTAATCTGGCAAAATGCGCTATTAAATCGGGCAATTCATCCATTAACACACTGCCGGCATCAGTTAACTGATAGCCCCTTTGATGTCTAATAAATAATTTTACTTCAAGAGCTTGCTCTAACCTATTTACATGCCTTAAAACAGTCGCATGATTAATTTCTAATGTTTTACCTGCCTGACTTAAACTCCCATCTAAAGCAACTTGATAAGCAACTTTATAGTCATCCCAAGATATTCCTTTCATTGCTAATTAACCAGTTGTGCATATTTGCACAATAGTTTCGCATTTATTGATATTTTTTAACAGTCAAAATTCATCTAGTATTCACTTAACGCAAAGGGGAATGAAAAATGTTAAAGAATACTAAAACATCATATGGCTATATATCAATCATAATGCATTGGGTTATGGCACTAATAATCTTTGGTTTATTTGGCCTAGGGTTATATATGGTTGAATTAAGTTATTACGATGCTTGGTACAAAGGGTCATTAGATTTACATAAAAGTATAGGCATGGTGCTGGTGGCATTGTTATTAACAAGAGTATGTTGGACAGTATTTAATATTAAACCTAAATCAGCAGTGAATAATGCCAGTAAATTAGAAATTAACGCAGCACATTTTGCACATATCGCTTTGTATTTATTGATGACAGCTTTAATGTTTAGCGGCTATTTAATATCAACTGCTGACGGCAGAGATATTAGTGTATTTGGCTTGGTTGCAGTTCCTGCATCTTCAATCGCTATTGAAAACCAAGAAGACATCGCTGGTAGCATACATAATATTTTAGCATGGAGCTTAGTTCTTTTAGCTTCAGCACATGGTTTAGCAGCAATCAAACACCACTTTATAAATAAAAACGATACATTAAAACGTATGTTGAAAGTATCTCAAGTAAGCAGTTAATAAATTAGTAAAAGTAAAATACACACTATAAGAATTATTAAGGTAAAAAAATGAAAAGTAAAATGATATCAGCGGTAGTATTAGCAACGAGTTTAATCTTAGGATCAACATCACTATCTACTCAAGCAGCAGAATATAAGGTAGATGTAGAAGGCGCTCATGCTTTTGTACAATTTAAAATAAAACATCTAGGTTATAGCTGGTTACTTGGAGAGTTTAATACTTTTGATGGTAACTTTGCTTATGATGCAAAAGCACCCAATCAAGCAAAAATAAATATTGAAATAGATACAAAAAGTTTGGATTCAAATCATGCTGAACGTGACAAACACTTAAAGGGTAATGACTTTTTAAATGTCGCTAAGTTTCCTAAAGCAAACTTTGTAAGTAAAGGCATTAAATTTTCTGATGAAACAAATGCGATAGTCACAGGAGATTTCACTTTAAAGGGCGTAACAAAAAGAATTTCATTCCCAATCAGCAAAATTGGTGAAGGGCAAGATCCGTGGGGAGGCTATCGTGTTGGGTTTTCCGGTAATACCAGCTTAAAACTAACAGATTATGGTATCGAATATAATTTAGGTCCGGCATCTACCCATGTTGAAATGGCATTACACATTGAGGGCGTGAGGCTTTAGCTTATATCCAAACCACTTTAATATGCGTGTTTCAGGACTGCAGAGCAATTCATGATCTAGGCGCATCTTTTTATTAATGGTTGATCCCTTAAAAGAAGATGAAACAACGAGCATGATTTGCTCAGTAGTCCCCGCAGGGTTGGTTTAGAAACGCTTTATGCGACGTTAGATGAATTTGAAATAGAGTAACTACATTCATCTGCCTTGCCTAAAGCATTTCTAACTCCAACTGAATCCAGTATCTTGAAGTGGCTTGGGGTATATCATTACATAAAATTTAAAAGGGCTTTCTTTAAAATAGAAAGCCCTTTTGCATAAATAGTGTAGCAAAAAGTCGTATATACAATTAGGGTTACAATTGCGTGTATAATGCACAAACAGCACTTAAAAGATGCTTTTGTCATGATAGTTTGACTTAAATCCATGACCTTAGTGTTATTTTTTGATATGTTCTAAGGATAAATATATTAATCCTGATAAAAGGGTACAGTTAGTGCGTACGGATTTTTGGAAAAATACAGCTGCTTTTGGACTTAAAGATAATGCGGTAAACATATTATCTAATGCAGCAGATTATAAGACTCAAGTTTTAGAGCAGATCGCAAAAGCAGAACACAGAATTATAATTACAGCACTTTACCTTGAAGATGATGACGCTGGTCGTGAAATCTTAGCTGCGTTACATCAAGCTTCATTAAATAAACCTAATCTTAAAGTAACCGTTTTAGTTGACTACCACAGAGCGCGACGTGGCCGTATTGGTGAAAGCAAAAGTGAAGGTAATGCTAAACTCTATTGCGAATATAATGAAAAATACAATTCAAATGTCGCAGTATATGGTGTGCCAATCAAAGCAAGAGAGATCTTTGGTGTTTTGCATTTAAAAGGTTTGGTATTTGATGATACTTTACTTTATACCGGAGCAAGCATAAATGATGTTTATGTTCAACAGCACGACCGCTATAGACTCGATCGCTACTTTGTTTTAAATCAAAAAGGTATTTGTGACAGCATAGAATCATTTATGAATGAAATTATGCTTGTTTCTGATGCAACTCCTAGAATTGATAGCCGACCTATTGCTGATTATAGTGAAATTAAATTAGCACATAAACAGCTAATGAGAACCTTGAAAAAAACCAAGTATAAAGAGCCTAGTGGTATTAATAAAAACTCACTTAATGCAAGAATGTTTTTAGGTTTTGGTCGCAGAGGCAATGATCTCAATAAATTAATCAAAAATTTATTTGATCAAACTAAAGATGAATTAGTGCTTTATACACCTTATTTTAACTTTCCTGCGCCATTAATGCGCTCATTAAGAAAGTTATTAAAACATGGTAAAAAAGTAACAATTGTAGTTGGCGATAAAACTGCAAACGATTTTTATATTTCCCCAGAAAAACCATTTAATACAATTGGTGGTTTACCTTATCTTTATGAAACGATTTTACAAAAGTTTCTTAAAAGTCAGAATAAATACTTAGAGCAAGGTTTATTAAAAGTATATCTTTGGAAGGATAACGATAACTCATTTCATTTAAAAGGTGTATGTTCGGATGGAAAACGTCATTTATTGTCAGGCCATAACTTAAACCCAAGAGCTTGGAGTTTAGATATTGAAAATGGTATTTTATTAGATGATCCTAATAAAACCTTAGAGCAAAGAATTGAAGCTGAAAAAGTACAAGTATTAAAACACTGTACACAAATAAATAGCTTTGACGAACTTGAGACTATGACTGATTATCCTGCGCCAGTACAAAAGATCTTAAATAAGATTAAAAGAGTGAAGGGTGATGTCATTCTTAAACGTTTTATTTAGTCACTTTATGTAGATTATGATAAGAAGTTAAGCTAGCAATAAAAATATAGATAAAAAAAAGCAGCTAATTAGCTGCTTTTTTCATTTAGCAAATAAACTAAGCGTTTAATGCATCAACAGGCGCAACATATTCCATGTTGAAACCTTCAGCAACTTCTTTATAAGTTACTTTACCTTTATAAACATTTAAGCCTTCAAGGAAGTTAGCATCATCTAATAATGCTTTCTTGTAGCCTTTGTTAGCAAGGTTAATGATATAAGGTAGAGTTGCATTATTAAGTGCAAAAGTAGAAGTAAGTGGAACAGCACCTGGCATATTAGCAACACAGTAATGTACAACTTCGTCTACGATGTAAGTTGGATCAGCGTGAGTTGTTGCTTTAGAAGTTTCAATACAACCACCTTGGTCAATTGCAACATCAACAATTGCAGAACCAGGCTTCATACGTTTGATGTGATCTGCAGTTACTAATTTAGGCGCTGCTGCACCTGGAATTAATACACCACCGATTACTAAATCAGCTTCTAAAACATGCTTTTCTAATGCATCAGCAGTAGAGTAAATTGCTTTAACTTTATTACCAAATTGTGCATCTAAACGACGAAGTACATCAATGTTACGATCTAAAATCACAACTTCAGCACCCATGCCAATTGCCATTTGTGCAGCGTTGTTACCAACCATACCACCACCGATAACAACAACTTTAGCTGGCTCAACACCTGGTACGCCACCTAATAACATGCCACGACCAGCATTTGATTTTTCAAGCGCTTGTGCACCAGCTTGAATTGACATGCGACCAGCAACTTCTGACATAGGCGCAAGAAGAGGTAAACCGCCACGGCCATCAATTACAGTTTCGTAAGCGATACAAATTGCTTTACTTTTAACTAAGTCTTCAGTTTGTGGAAGATCAGGTGCAAGGTGAAGGTAAGTGAATAAAATTTGATCTTCACGTAACATTGCACGTTCTACAGCTTGTGGCTCTTTTACTTTAACAATCATATCAGCTTGTGCAAAAACGTCAGCTGCAGTATTTAAAATCTCTGCACCAGCAGTTGTATAGTCAGCATCAGTAAAACCGATGCCCATACCAGCATTAGTTTCTACAAATACTTGGTGGCCGTGGTTAATAAGCTCACGAACACTACCTGGTACCATACCTACGCGATACTCATGGTTTTTAATTTCTTTAGGAACACCGATAATCATAATAATTAGCCTTTTTGAACGAGGTTATGTTTTATTCTATTGTATGCATAATTTTGTAGTTTTACTCACTTAAGTTAGCGTATAATTCAGTATGATAAACTATAAAATTAAATTTAAGAGTTTTTTATATGGCTTCTAATAAAGCGCCTTACACATTAGATCGAATCGATCATAAAATATTAGTCGAATTACAAAAAGATGGGAGAGTTTCTAATGTAGAACTTGCCAGAAGAATAGGATTAAGTGCAACACCTTGTCTTGAACGTGTAAAAAAACTTGAAAGAGATGGTTTTATTATGGGTTATAGAGCAGTGATAGACCCAGCTAAAGTGGGAGCTGCTTTACTTGTATACGTTGAAATTACATTAACTAAAACTTCTCCAGATGTTTTTGAAGATTTTAGTCAAGCTGTAAAGCTACATGATGAAATTTTAGAATGTCATTTAGTATCAGGGAATTTTGATTTTTTACTTAAAACACGTGTAGCAGACATGTCAGCATATAGATTAGTACTGGGTGATGTTTTACTGAGATTGCCTTCTGTGAGTGAAAGTCGTACATATGTTGTAATGGAAGAGGTCAAAAGTGATGAAATGTTACCACTAAAAGTAAATTCCTGATAAAGTTCAGTTTGATAAAAAATTTATATAATAATAAGCAAAGGATTTACTCATATGCGCCTAAATGGTGTGCAACGCTTACTGGAAACCGGTTTAATAGTAAGTACATTTTCTGCTATTTTCATTTTATGTGCCTTGGTTAGTTTTGACCCAGCAGATCCGTCTTGGTCACAAACCGGTGAATTTTTACACGTGAAAAATATAACAGGCACGACAGGTGCTTGGATTGCCGATATTTTATTGTTTAGTTTTGGATGGCTCGCATTTTTTATTCCTGTTGCGATACAGGCTTTTGGTTATATTTTTTTTAAAAAACCGCATAAAATATTGCAATTAGACTATCTAACATTAGGTCTAAGGGTTGTCGGTTTGGTATTTTTTGTTACAACCGCAGCTGCAATAAGCAGCATCAATTTTGATGATATTTTTTATTTTTCATCTGGTGGGGTAGTAGGGGATGTTATTGCAAATGCAATGATGCCGGCATTTAACTTCACAGGCACATCATTATTTTTATTATGTTTCTTTTTTGCAGGACTTACCTTATTAACAGGGGTTTCTTGGGTTCAATTCGTAGATGTTTTAGGTGAATATGCTGTCAAGTTTGGCGCTTTGTTACACCAGTTACCCCAAAAGTGGTTTGATAGTCGTCAAAATAAATCAACACAAAAAATTACTAAACCTAGTCAAGTAAATACAGAAGATAAGGTTATAGTAGAGGATGCATTACTAGCAGAAATAACTGAGCCTGTTATCACCGCGACAGAAATAGAGCAGCCAGTTATCAATGATGATGTTTTAACCGAAGCTACAATTGATACGGATAATGATTTTGAGCCAATTACAAGTTCAGAACCAATCCACATTAACCATGAAGAAGATAGCTTTGAGCCAATAGGATCAGAGTTTGATGATATTAATAATATATTAGATCAAGATATTGGTTTTAGTGCCATAGAAGAAGAGCCAATTGATACTGCAAGTGCTTTAAATTCTTTAGATCAAAATGCATATGCTCAAGCCAAGCAAACTCATGAGCCTGTAGAAAATGAAATGAATGCTTCTGTAGTTACTCAACCAGTTAGTAAGCCAACTATTCCCTCGCATTTACACCCTCAAACTGCAAAAGAAAAGTTTGAAGAGCTATTGGCTGAAAAAACAATGGATAAATCTAATATGCCACCATTACCGACATTAGATTTATTAGATCGCCCAGATAAAGCAAAAAACCCAATTTCTAAAGATGAGCTAGAAGCCGTGTCACGGTTAGTTGAAATAAAATTATTAGATTTTGGCATTCAAGCAGCTGTTGTAGGTGTATATCCCGGGCCAGTTGTAACACGTTTTGAACTTGATTTAGCCCCAGGTATTAAAGTGGCTAAAATTACGGGTTTAGCAAAAGACTTAGCGCGTGCATTATCAGCTGTGAGTGTGCGTGTTGTAGAGGTTATACCAGGTAAAACCTACATAGGTTTAGAATTACCGAATAAACATCGTGAAATAGTACGACTATCTGAAGTCATTGATGCTCCTGTATTCAAACAAAGTTCATCGCCACTCGCTATGGTATTAGGTAAAGATATTGCAGGTGAACCTGTTGTTGTTGATCTTGGTAAAATGCCACATTTATTAGTGGCAGGTACCACAGGTTCAGGTAAATCTGTTGGTGTGAACGTTATGATCATCAGTTTGCTGTATAAATCGGGCCCTGAAGATGTACGTTTAATCATGATAGATCCAAAAATGCTTGAGCTGTCGGTTTACGAAGGCATTCCACATTTATTGTGTGAAGTTGTTACAGATATGAAAGAAGCGTCAAATGCGTTACGTTGGTGTGTGGGTGAAATGGAACGACGTTATAAATTAATGTCGGCACTCGGTGTACGTAACCTGAATGGTTATAATCAAAAAGTTCTCGCAGCAAAAGAGCTAGGTATGCCAATAAAAGATCCATTATTTAAAGATACTGATGGCATGGCTAATGAACCAGAAGATTTAGACAAGTTACCAAATATCGTGGTGGTAATTGACGAATTCGCCGACATGATGATGATAGTGGGTAAAAAGGTTGAAGAATTAATAGCACGTATCGCGCAAAAAGCACGTGCTGCAGGTATCCACTTAGTATTAGCAACACAAAGACCATCAGTTGATGTAATAACAGGTTTGATTAAAGCAAATATTCCGACAAGAATGGCGTTCCAAGTATCATCAAAAATAGATTCTCGCACCATATTAGATCAACAAGGTGCTGAAAACTTACTAGGTATGGGTGATATGTTATACCTACCACCTGGTACAAGTGTTCCAGTACGTGTTCATGGTGCGTTTATTGACGATCATGAAGTTCACGCGGTTGTTGATGATTGGAAAAAACGTGGTAAACCTAATTATGTTGATGAAATTCTTAACGGTGATGCGACAGAAGACATCTTATTACCTGGTGAAGCACCTGAAGGTGAAGATACAGAGCAAGATCCATTATATGATGAAGCAGTTAGTTTTGTTATAGAGGGGGGCAGAGTATCAATATCCAGCGTACAGCGTAAATTAAGAGTG
>Ga0209292_1006277_pt1 | contig 11745 bp, 8 predicted proteins | sample GOMGulsemesocosm_2_FD_184634 | JGI IMG/M metagenome (GOLD analysis project Ga0209292, IMG submission 184634) | Methane-oxidizing microbial communities from mesocosms in the Gulf of Mexico - GOM9C Gulf of Mexico (SPAdes) (version 2) | ecosystem: Environmental > Aquatic > Marine > Cold seeps...
ATTTTATTATTAACTCAGTCAAGCATGGGGTTTTATTGCTAACTCACCTTAGTCGCTAACAATTCAAAGTTTTTCGGCGCAAACTCTTTACCATTGAGTATTATTGATACTTGATGTCCTCCGGGATAATAAACCCGAGTACTAATTGCTTTAAAACTCTGTTTACGAATCACTTGATGTACTTCATTGGCGGCAAGAATTCGTTCGCTTATCTTAAAAACCTTTTTAGACAACTGACCATTTTTTTTCAAAAAGTATACGCCATATTCCAAGCGTATTTTTTTGCTGAGGTTAGAAGTGTTTTTTAAGGTGAAGTTGAACTGAGCAGACTCACCAAAATTAACCTCCTCGGTGACTATTGTAAATTCAGTGAGTTCAATTTCAGTACTGTCATAACCAAATAACACCAGTGTGTCCGGGCAAGCTTGTTTTAATAAGGTTCTACAGGCGTGTTTAAGTGTTTTGTCAAACTGCTCACTTTTGCCTAAATATTGTTTTACAAAATCAATGACAACTTGTGGATTATCTTTGGCAATATCATTTAAGTTATTAGCAACACTACGGCGCACAATTTCGGTAGGATCATCAATTAATTGATGCAAAATAGGTAAGATATCTACAGGATTTTTCTTATAATCCTGTAAGGCTATCGCCCATGGTAAACGTGGTCTACTGCCTTCACTGGCTAAGCGCCTAACCATATGATGTTCATGTTGGCTCCATAAAGTCATCTGCTTTAACATTTTTTCAGGGTATTTAATCAAAAAAGGACGGACGGCAAACTCAGCACTGGTAAACTTTGTTATTTCTTCCATCACCTCAATAGACTTTTGGTAATGATTTATGCCATAAGTTTCAAGATATTCTGGCAAAAACATATATTCAACGCTGCCTTCGGTAATACCTGCTTTGGTTAAGCTTGCAATTAATTTGACTAACACATCTGCGGCTTGTGAAAAATCAGTTGGCATAAATTGATGCATTACAGCATTAGTATGGCTCATGCGCTCTTTTAACTCTAATGCCTCAAAGTTATCAGATAACATAAGTACCATGAACGCTTGTTCATTAAAGCCTTGAACATCAAACTTAGCTAAACAGCTATCTAAATGTTTCGATAAAAGGAGATAAAAATCTCGGTTATATAAGTTCTTTAACAGTTCAGGCATGTTTATGTTCAATCTAGGTTTTAACAATGGGCTGTCACTATACACCCTAACGAAACTGTATGTAAACACAGTGCTAATTACTTTTATCTATACTCATTAGAAATGGCTAACATTTTACAAGTCTAATTTATCCCATAAAAAAAACGCCCTGAGGCGTTTTAATTTTTTGCTATTTAATTCACTAAACTCAACCCTTAGTAGGGTAAAGCCTAATTTAACATGGCTAACTGTACTTTATGTTGCTGCTGCTCTCGCTCTACGTATTTCCCCCATTGCAAGGCCGTTTTTTTAGTGCTGACAAATTTTGTTGCCTTTGAAAATGACGTCAAAGATTGTTCAAATTTTTTCAGGTTAAAATTTGCCATACCTAGAATTAAGTACATATTGGCGATGTCCTTCACATTACTTACCGTTACGTCCTCGTCTTTATCTTGCTTATGTTCATCATAACGAGACAAAGCTAAGTTTGAAGCATGTATTGCCAATTGCCATTGCTGGGTATTTAAATAGGTTTGCGCCAACAAAGCATCATGTTCACCTGATTGAGCAATATCGCTAACTCGGAGTAAAACTTGAATCGCTTTTTCCTCTTCTTTAGCGGTTAAATAAGCACGAGCTAACCGAGCCAAGTTATCTTCATCAGCAAAAATACTGCCTTGATTTATTGCATCATCCAAAACGGCAGCACTTTTGTACGGCGCACCATGAAATGCATAGAGTTGAGACAAAGTAAGAATATCACTATTTTTGGTAATATAGCCCGCTTGATAAGCCGCTTCCATTACCGCCATTTGTTTATCTTCTTGCCCAATTTCACCGTACATGCTGGAAAGTTGTAACCAGTATTGTGGTTTATCATAGAGGCGGACTAATTTTTCCATTACCTTAGTAACTTGCTTTGGCTGCTTTAACTCATAATAAGTAGCTCGTTGTAACGTCAGCCAGTTTTCTTTGGGCTTTTTATTCTTACTTTCAACTAAGCTAATTGCTATTTCAGTATGCTTTAGGCTGTTAACAAAGTCTTTATCTTGAAAGTAGACTTGTGCAAATAACATTTCTTGGTTGGAAGTGAGGTCTTTAGCGTTTAACTTTCGCCACTGGGTTAAGTAATCAAGAGCCTCTTTAAAGTTTTTTTGCTGCATACTTAACTGAGCTAACGAGTAAAGAGTTGAAATAATTAAGGTATCTGGAATAGCCGTTTCTGCAATGACTTTATTAAAACTATCAATTGCCAGTGCTAAATCACCATTACCGTAATACATAAAACCGTAAAAATTAAATAACATCGCACGTTCATAACTATTTAAGCTACTAAGTCTGTCTTGAACTTCATCTAATACGGCAAAGCCCTCTATTTTGTCACCACCGTCAGCTAGTTTTTGCGCTCGTGCTAATTGTGAATAAACTCTATTACGCATTGCTGGCACTTTTTTGCTAGCGCGATAACTCTTTTTAGTGACCTTTTTATCGACACTACCTTTATCTGCATTTGAGGTCGTGGTTGCCTTTGTTGCCTGCGCAGCAAAGGCAGTACTGCTCGGTATAGCAGCAAGTAAAGTAAATACGGTTGTCAGTAGTAAGGAATTTCTGTTTTTCATCATTCGATCCTTAATGACCAATAAGTTGCTAATAGTTAGTAACTTATTGGTCATTTGTAAAGTTTTAGAGTATTTTGAAAGGTTAGCTCAAACGGCTTAACCATCAATTTTAAAGCTAATTTTATTTTGTACTCCTGCAACCTCCATTGCTACACCATCAACAACACGTGGTTTATATTTGAACTTAGCAACAGCATCTAGCGCTGCTCTATCAAAAACCCCCTGGGGTTTGGCTTCCAATACTTTGGCATGACTCACTGAGCCTGTTTTTGTTACAACAAACTCAACAATAACGAATCCTTCAATGCCACGAGATTGTGCGCGACGAGGATAAATAGCAGCAACCTTAACAATGGGTAAATAATCGCCATCACCTGTTTCTAAGCTCAAGCCTCCTGACAAGCCCATGTCTGTTTGAATATCGGCTGCAAAAGAGCTCTTCACAGCATTCGCATTAGGATTGGATTGTTGCATTTGAGGTGCGTTCATTGGTGGTGGTGGCTCTTTTGGCTTAGCTGGTTTTTGTGGTTTCCGCTCTTTTTTAACAATCGTTTCATCTTGCTTTAAACGAATAAAATCAAGCACACTACCCTTAGCAGGGTCTGTCATTACTTCGTTACCACCGGCAATTAACTTCTGCATACCCCAAAGTAAAATAAAGGTCATACTTAAAGCCAGTGCTCCCGCAATAGCGTATCGAGCACCACTGCGTACAATAATTTCTTGTGACATATTAACTCTCCAAGCTCAATTTAGCTTTCTTGCGCAGCAATCGATACATCATAAACACCGGCAGCACGCGCAGAGTCCATCACCTTAATTAAGGTATCTGTGGTCGATTTTTTATCGGCTTGAATAACAACAGTACCCTGTGGGTTCTCAGCTTTTAAGCGCTCAATATTCGCTTGTACGCTGCGAACATCTACTTTACGTTTATTGATCCAAATATCACCTTTATCACTTATTGCCACTAAGATGTTTGCGCGTTCTTTTTTAACCGCGGTAGCTGCCTCTGGGCGATTAACATCAATACCTGCTTCCTTAACAAATGAGGCGGTTACGATGAAAAAAATCAACAAGATAAAAACAACATCAAGCATGGGGGTCATATCAATTTCTTCTTTTTCATCTTGATCTTGTAACATTTGGTTTAAGTGACGCATAACTAACTCCTACCATTATATTTTTGAATAACTGCTTCATGTCATACGAGACAGTTACCCATTTTTAATTAACTGATTAGTGTCTAGTGACTCACGGTTAAGCTGTCAGCTAGCAATTCAGATTCTTTTTTCGCATTACGGCGTAACCAGGTTGCGGTAAATACACCTGATAACGAACCAACCATACCTGCCATAGTAGGAATAGTGGCGCGTGAAACACCCGACGCCATAGACCTTGCATTACCACTTCCTGATATTGCCATGACATCAAATACTTCAATCATGCCTGTTACTGTGCCCAACAAGCCTAATAATGGACACAGAACAACCAAAGATTGTATAAGCGCTAAATTACGATTTAATTTAGTTGTACCGCGAGAAATTAACGCGTTGCGTATTTGTTCGCTATTCCAAGATGTTTGGTCCTGACGGCCTTGCCATAAACTAATCATGTGTTTTTTTACACTACGGTAGCTATAAAAAACAAAAACAAATCGTTCAAAAATCAGTAACCACATAATGAAAATAACGGCGGCAATCACGATTAAAACTTGACCACCGGTATCCATAAATTCATTAATGGCGTCGTACATTTCCATTAAGGCAATCACGATTTATGCTCCTTGACCTGCAAGTTGGCTGTTTTCTACTAGATTATCGTTTTCAGCGCGCTCTGCCCTTTCGGCAATAAGCCCGGTACTTTCTTGTTGTAAAATATTTACTATGTTGCGACTACGACCATTTAAGTAAGCAAAGATAAATACCATAGGGATGGCAACAACAAGTCCTAAAACGGTGGTTACAAGTGCTTGTGAAATACCGCCAGCCATAAGCTTGGGATCACCCGTACCAAATAATGTTATAGCTTGGAAGGTATTTATCATGCCCGTTACCGTACCCAATAAGCCTATTAGGGGGGCAACTACTGAGATGATTTTAATGAGGGTTAAGCGTTTTGATAACTTAGGCACTTCTCTTAAAATTGACTCAGATAGTTTTAGCTCTAAGGTTTCGGTATCTAGGTTGGGATTGTTATCTTTAACCTGCATAACACGACCTAAAGGATTATCACTCGTTGCCGTAGTTGACTTAAGCTGACGTTCAACTTTAGAGCCAATAAGCACTAAACTTATTAAACGTTCTAGCGCGATAAGTAAGCCAATAAAACCAATCGCTAAAATGATGTAACCCACTGGGCCACCTTGGTCTACACGTTCTTTCAAGTCAGGCGCTTGTACTAATAAACTTAATATTGAACCGCCGGTAGGGTCTAAAGCAAAAGCTGTGGTATTGCCACCGCTGTTAACTAAGTCACTAGTGGTAGCTAGGTATCGATTAGAAGGTTGTCTAATAAGCTCTGCAACCGTACCTGTTGCATCAATATATTCTAAATATTTACCATCTGAGATTAAATTAAAACCACCGACACGTGTTACTTCAGCATTTTGTCGGTCGCCATTAGCTAAAACGACTTCACGGTTAAACTTTGCTACTTTACCGCTTTGGGTCATTTCGCGCTGTAATTCAAACCATAAACGTTCTATCTCGCTAATGGATGCAAGCTTAGAGCTTGAGCCCATACTTTGTGCGAATTCATCTAAAAATTGACCTCGTCCTGGTATTTGCGCAGAAATAACTGACGTTTGAAATTTACTGCGCGTATCACCAGAGACTTGCTGTAAAACACCAAATAACTCTTTTAATTCACCTAAACGCTTGTCTAAAGCCTCAGCCTTATTCGCTAAATTAATTTCATTTTCTGCAAAGTTTTGCTCAAGCTGGACACTAAGTACTAAGGCATTATCTCGCTGGTAACCCATGTCATTAAGTAAATTTTGCTGTTGATTAACTTTGGCTTTAAATTCTGTTTCTCGTGCTTTATTTTGCTTAGTTTGCGTTATCTTGCCTTGCTCAAGTTGATTTAGTAAATCATCTAAACTTACCGCTTCTTGTGCATAACTCACTGTACTCAAAGAAGCGAGTGTCAATGAAAGTGCCGACACGGTTAATGCTTTGGTTATTGCGCTTTTTATTACGTTAGGAAAAATAGTCATCATTATTACTCTGCTTGTGTCGATGTTTCGTTAAAAGACACCGGTACCCCTGAAACAGGTACAAGGATCAAATCGGGGGCTAACTGTTTACGGGCGATACGTAAGGCTTTATTGATGCCTAAACGATAATCTTGCGACAAGGATTGCCACTGACCGCTTCCTACTGATGATTGCTGCCATTGCCCTAAACGACTACCATCACGCGTTTGATAAACCAAACTCACACGACCGATACGTAAAAAATCAACATCCATTTGTTTGCCGTCAATAGGCAAAACACCGCTATAGGCTTCGATAGTACGACCGTAATCTACTTCTATTTGATACGCTTCTAGCACACGACGAAACTTCTCTGAAACCGCAATATCAGCACGATTCATCATGGTTTTTAAATCTTCAACACGCTTACTTCTTTCGCTTGGCAAAAAAGGTACATCAAGCTCTACAAAGGTATCTAATGTACTGATCATACGTGCCATCAAAGGTGATATTTGACGTTCGATAACACTGACCTCTTCCATTGATTTTGCTAATTGAGCTAACTCGGTCATTTGGCTATCAAGCTGAGCTTGCATTTGTTGGTTATAAACACTGAGGCCATCAACTTCTTTTGTTACCACATTAAATTGCTGTAACTTAGTTTGTACTTCATCAGTAAAACGATTTACTTTTTGTTGTGACTTAGCAGCAGAATGATTAATTTGTTGACCAGCATCGACCACCTTATTTAAGGAGTTGCTGTTTAGTGAGTTATCACTTGTTAAACCAGCAGCAGTTGCTGAGGTCGCAAATATTAAACTACTCGTGGTAAGGCTAAGTAGTAAACTTGCTTTGGTGAGTTTAGACAACGTCATCGGATTACCTTTTCTATTTGCTCTGTTTTACTTTTAAAAAGCTAAGAGCGTCATAAATTACAAATACCAACAGCAATCTGAATTATTTGAAATAGATTGTTATTGGTATTCAAGAATGTGACAAAGTGTACCGAGGCAATATGACAGTTAAGTTGAAGAAATATGACGCTTATGTGTCATTAAAATTTCAGTTTAATGACAAGCATGAGATCATAATAAGTAGTACAAGATTAAGTAACCTAGTTCGTTTATGAAGAAAGTGACTATCTAAAGCTGAATAAAGCAAAGACACTGGCTAATATTATTACCAACCATAAATGTCATTCGTATTACCGCGCTTTCTATGAGGGAGGGGGGACAGGCGATATTTACTCTTTTATAAATATCGCCTTATTACTCGAAGTTGCGAACTTGGTTATACTTCTCCTTCTTTATGACTTTTAATAGACAACAATAGCTTTACTTAAAAGTCCCATTTCAAGGCAACTTCAAAAGCAACGCCTTTGGTTTCACTGCGCATTAAGGTATCTTCAAATTCAATTTCTTTTTTGTTGTTTAAGATGTTTTGCACCTTAAACTTCAGTGTTGAAGAGTAAGTAGGATAATAGGTATAAACCATATCAAGAGAGTGAAATGGTTGCTCATAAGCATCATCTTTACCATCAATACCCGGAATAATTATACGCTCCGCGAATACGTTATAGGCAAGCGTTGCACTGTGATTTCCATTGGGCGCATCCCAACCTAAGTTCATATTAACAACCCAAGGTGAATGCCCTGTCATGGCGCGCGTTGGGTTAGTTATAGTAGTAGAAACACCCGTTTGGTCAACCACCTTTTGGGTATCAATATTTATCTCTGATTCACTTACCGTAAAATTACCTGACAAGAAGAAGTTTTCGCCACTCATGCCTGCAAAGTCCCCAACGAAGGCAAAGTCTTTCAAGAATTCTAATTCAAGTCCATAAACATAACCATCTTCAGCATTGGCAATTCTGATTAACGGTGGCCCATCTTGTGCTGGTGATTGAACTGCTTCAATAGGTTGGTCCATATCCTTATAGAATACCCCGACTGAAAGGTTGTCACCTGTTGGTAAGTACCATTCCCAGCGAACATCATAATTATCAATTAAAGTACTTCTTACACTAGGCGTACCACCAATAGGGAAACCAGTAAGGGGATCAATGTAGGTCGCAGGTGCTACTTCACGAATATCTGGGCGAATGGTTGTTTGCGCGTATGAAGCACGAAACTGCATTTCATCATCAAGTAGGTAAGTAAGCGCTAACGCTCCAAAAACATCGTCTTCTTTAAAGGAAAGTGCGGCTAAATCATCAGTCGTTGGCTGGGCAGGCAAATCAAATTGACCTGTTGCTGGGTCAAGTGGTGCTACAACTTGACGGAAGTCCTCATAACGAAGACCAAGGTTAACTCGCCATTTTTGTGCGATGAAGAAGTCGCTATCAATAAAGTAAGCATCAACTAATTGAGCCGAATAATAATCGTCACCATCAATTGAAGTATCATTAAGAATTAAGTCATTCGCGGTTAATGGATGATTTAACATAACATCATCATTTAAGATGACATTCATTTGATGGCCCGTTAAATCTAGGTTGTCAAAAGCAAGTGTATTGACATCAATACGTCTTGCCATAGCATCACGCGTTTTTTCGATAAAATTACCACCTGCTTTTATCTCTAGCTCTACGTTGCTAAAGTTAAGTGGCAAAGAAACATTAAAGCCATAGTTTTCAACACTGTCATCTAAATCTTGAAAACTATAACGAGAAGCTGTTTTGGCCTTTCGTAGTGAGCTTTCATTGATAGGGTCAAAAATACCATCTTCATCTTGGCCATTTGAACCATCGGCAATAATATACCGGGTTGATATATTACCTGGCGCATAACGATTTGATCGTGCATCAGAGTAAAACCAATCAGCACCTATGTTCCAAAGTCCAGAAAAATTATGCGTGCCTCTAATTTGATTGGCGATCATTTCTCTTTCTTCATAGATTACTTCAGTGTCACGAACTCGCAAACCATCACTGATCGTGACATTATTGGTATTACCAAGTTTTTCACGTATTTCATCACGGGTATCATGTAAAATTAACGAACTAAAATCTATTCGATGATCACGCTGAAACTCTAAACCGACGTTAAGCATGCCTGAAAAACGTACTGTATGCTCTGTTGATTGAATATCATCAAAGCCACGTACCATTGACCAACTATCACCTTCGCCATTCTTGCCTTCTTGAAAGGTAAAGTCTTGCCCTTCATATTCTTCTGATACCTGCCATTTATTATCATAAGAAACGGCAGTAAGAAAACCTAATCTAAAGTCATCAAAATCATAGCGGTTACCTAGAGTGACATCAAAACCAGTATTAGGATTGATACTGGTTTTCTCTGGATCATAATCACGATTCATCTGGGCTGCAATCTCGCGATTATCTTGCTGTGACAAGTCATTTAATGACGAATGACTTTGCCACAAGTCGGTTAATGCTTGTGGCGCCGCACGAGTACCGTCATCTATGCCATACCAATCATCATTGCCACCATTATAAGACAGGCCATCATCAAAGTTATTGGTGTTACCGCCAAGCTTTCCTTGCATTGTAAAAACAAAATCAGACGGGATTGTTTTTAACCGTACGTCAACATTGCCTCCAGCAAAATGCGCCGGCATAGCAGCAGAATAAGATTTTTGTACTGACAACGATTCAATAATTGAAGAAGGAAATAAATCAAGTGGGATCACGGTACGCGTAGGATCCGGGCTAGGTACTGCAGCGCCATTTAATTGCGTACTTGAAAAGCGTTCACCTAAACCACGCACATAAATGTATTTCCCATCAACTAAGGTGATGCCTGTAACGCGTCGTAAAGCTGCTGCTGCGTCAGAGTCACCCGTACGTGCAATTTGTTCAGCGCCGAGAATATCAGCTATAAAAGCTTGATTCTTACGCTCTTGCATTACCGCATTTGCAGTACCCTTCAAGCGACTTGCTTTGACAATGACTTCTTCCATTGCGTTTTCATCAGCGTTTTCTTGAGCTGCACTCTCTTGTGCAGGAAAGTCTTGTGCTGATGTTTCTGCATAGGCGCAGTTGATAGATAAACTTGCAGCAATAGCAAGGCTCAAGCGTTTTAACGTTGTATTCATTGTTAACCTCATTAACAGGAGATTTACCGGGATTATGTGGTAGTTGGTATTGGGGGTAATTATTTGTATGGCTTTAGCTAAGATGCCGCTACTAATAAGTAATACTTGTTAGTAGCGGTTAAGCCTAAGGTTTAGTAGCGATTAATCATCTAAACCTACAGTCCAATTTTCCGTCCAGTTATTATCCGCAGAGACTGCGCCAATGTGTTTCGCATTTTCAAAAAATGCATGACCGGTAAAGTCTTTTGCTGTTGTGCTATCAATAGTGAATATACCGTTCAAAACTGCATTCATCTCTGCCGCAATGGTATTATTCATATTCAAGGTCGGGTTTTGATTAAGTACCCAGTCTTGTGTATCAAGTAATACTGACTTGTCGTCTGCCTTAGCACTTTTGAAGTTCTCTTCACAAGCAAATACTGAGTTGGAAATAACCGTTTCACCAGCCATTGCTTGCTCAGCGGTTACAGAAGTCGTTGCACCACCTTCTATTTCAAAACACTCGCCAGCTGCATTAGTCACAACAAAGTTATGTAATTGCGCTCTGGTACCTTCACGTAAATAAACACCTTCAGAGTCTTTATCTGCCGTATCAAAACCATTGCCTATGATAGTCATATTGGCAATGGTTGGATTAGATTGTGGTAGTTTGTTTGGTGTAGAGCCGTCATTATCACCTTCAATACCACGATTAGCTGCGCTATTATCAGGAGCATGTTTAACTAATACGTATTGTAAGTTGCCACGGTAACCGTTATCCCAATCAACACTGTCATCTTGGTTTGAGGTTAGAACAACATATTTAGCATTCACCGTACCGCCAAAGAATTCAATACCATCATCAGCATTTTCATGTACTTGGATGTATTCAACTTTAGTACCTGAACCAACTCCACCAAAGGTAATACCGTTAAGTTCATTATCTGGGGCAATTTCATAACCAGCATGTTTAACAACAACATAACGTAAAGTTCCTGAACTATCGCTATCATCTGTACCGCCAAAGACTGCACCTTCCTGTACACCCTCAACTTGTAAAGCACAATCACTGCCATCCGTAGGGCATTTATTTGATTGTGCGTTACCGAGAAGAACGATACCGCCCCATTGACCTGCAGTAGTTTCTGCGCCAGTGATATCTTCACTTGAAGTAAAAGTGATAGGGGCATTAGCACTACCGTTTGCTTCAATTGTTGAATCACGACTAACCACTAAGTAATCTCCACCTGAACGGCCGAAAACTGTTGTACCCGCCTCTATCGTTAAGGTTGCGCTTTTAGCTGTGCCAGAAGTTGTTTTGTCTTGCCCGACAAAAACAGGACCACTTAAGGCATATAAGTTATTAGCCGTTAGTGTTAAATCACTGGTGATATCGCCACTTAATTGACAAGTAGTTGTCACACCATCTGCTGGTGAAATAGCACTAGTACCTGTTGGACAACCTTCAGTTTCGGCAGGTGCTGTTACCACGCCACCACCATAACCAAATGCCCAACCTTGGCGCCAATCATCTCCGCCATCAAGTGCACCGATGTAATCAACACTGTCAAACCAAGCATTTTGCGTTGTAGCAACATCTTGCCCTGCACCATCAGCAATTAATGGCGAGCCACTATCTGGTATGCCCGTTTCGCCAATAAGGATAGAAGTACTGACGCTATTAGATTCTTCTGCGTTAAACCAAGTAGCTAAATCAAGTAATATTGATTTATCTTCGGCTTTAGCA
>Ga0209292_1006282_pt1 | contig 11739 bp, 7 predicted proteins | sample GOMGulsemesocosm_2_FD_184634 | JGI IMG/M metagenome (GOLD analysis project Ga0209292, IMG submission 184634) | Methane-oxidizing microbial communities from mesocosms in the Gulf of Mexico - GOM9C Gulf of Mexico (SPAdes) (version 2) | ecosystem: Environmental > Aquatic > Marine > Cold seeps...
ATTTAATTTGATCCAACTTGGATCTGACGTATTATACTAACAATTATATATGAATGCTTGTGCATTTTTTAAGGGAATTTTATGGCGGGTAATGACAGTAATTTAATTTGGCTTGATTTGGAAATGACAGGATTAGAGCCAGAAGTGGATGTTATTCTAGAGATTGCTATTCTTATCACCGATAGTCAATTGAATGTTTTAGCTCAAGGACCAATGTTTGCTATTAGCCAAAGCGATGATGTGCTAGATAATATGAGTCCTTGGTGTGTAGAGCATCATGGTAAATCAGGATTAACACAGCGTTGTCGTGATAGCGAAGTTAGCTTGGCAGAGGCAACTGAACAGAGTTTAGCTTTTGTGCAAGAATGGGTTCCTCAGGGGAAGTCCCCAATGTGTGGCAACAGCATTGGTCAAGACAGGCGTTTTATTAATAAATACATGCCAAGTTTTGAAGATCACTTTCATTACCGAAATCTTGATGTTAGTACCATAAAAGAGCTGGCAAGGCGTTGGAAGCCTGAGGTATTAGAATCTGTTGTTAAAACTGGAGCGCATTTGGCGCTTGATGATATTGAAGAATCGATTGCGGAACTAAAAGTCTATAGAGAGTTGTTCTTCAAACTATAACGTTAAGCTTACTGCTGCCATTCTTGCGCTAACAATAAAGATACAAAAAACCTAAGGCACGAAATTTTTTTAAGGGTTATTATCGTGCCACCTTATTCTTTTGAGTAACCTCAATGAAACCTTTATTCACCTATATTTTGCTTTTTGCTCTTACTTTTGGCCTGACAAATATCAGTCAGGCTGCGGACTCAGAGAAAAAACATATCAGCGAAGATCAACAGTTAACAAGTATTATTCAAAGCCATGAAGAATACTATTTGCAGTCGAGTCCTTTTAATCAGCCTGAAGTAGCAGGTAATAATGCTAAATTACCTGACCTTTCCCCAGATGCTTTATTAACACAACACCAAAATCGCTTATCTATCTATCAAAAGCTGAATAAAATTGATACTTCAAAGTTAACACAAGAGAATCAGATTAACTTATCAGTACTTTCTTATAGCTTAAAAAACCAACTAGACAATTATATCAATAAAGAGCACTACATGCCTCTGACTGCTGAGTCTGGTTTCCATGTTTGGATAGCAAATATTTCTAAGCAAGTAGACTTTAAGACTGTTGCGGATTATCAAGATTATTTAGCTCGCCTTGAAGCTTTGCCTAGATACTTCTCTCAACAAACTTATTGGATGAAGAAAGGCCTTAACACTGGCATCAGCCAACCTAAAATTGTACTAAAGGGCTTCGAGAAATCTATTGATGCTTTCATAAAGGAAGATGTCACCAAAAGTGGTTACTATCAGCCATTTGAGAAAATGTCTGCTTTTATTAATCCAAGCGAACAAAAGAAATTACAGCAAAAAGCAAAAAATATTTTAAGCACTAAAGTCATGCCAACATATCAAGCTTACTATGACTTTATGGTGAATGAATATCAGCCAAATGCTCGAGATAACATTGCTGCAATTTCATTGCCCAATGGTAAAGAGTACTACCAAAATAGACTTGTACATTACACAACTTTGCCTATGACTGCAGTGCAAGTACATCAACAAGGTTTGGCAGAAGTAAAGCGTATTAGAGCTGAGATGGATGAAGTTATTGAACAAGTTAAATTTGATGGCAGCTTTAGTGATTTTGTACAATTTTTACGTACAGACTCACAGTTTTATGCCAGCACACCGACAGAGTTATTAAAAGAAGCATCGTTTATAGCCAAGCAAATGGATGCCAAGTTACCTGCGTTATTTAAGACACTACCAAGAACGCCTTATGGTGTTATGGCTGTACCTGCCAATATCGCCCCTAAATACACAACAGGTCGATATGCAGGCTCCTCAAGGGATGATCAACCTGGTAACTATTGGGTTAATACTTATAGGTTAGATCGCCGACCACTTTATGTGTTAACTGCGCTGACTCTACATGAAGCAGTACCAGGGCATCATTTGCAAATATCATTAGCTAAAGAAATGACTAATGTTGCTAAGTTTAGAAACCGTACTTATATATCAGCTTTTGGTGAAGGTTGGGGCTTATACTCTGAGTATTTAGGCATAGAAGCGGGTATGTATGAAGACCCTTATCATAACTTTGGTCGATTGACTTACGAAATGTGGCGAGCATGTCGTTTAGTGGTTGATACAGGGATGCATTCTCAGGGCTGGAGTCGTGCTAAGGCAATGGACTTCCTAGCAAGTAATACTGCTTTGTCACTGCATAATGTTAAAACAGAAATTGATCGTTATATCTCATGGCCAGGGCAAGCCTTGTCTTACAAAATGGGAGAGCTGACAATTAAGCGTTTGAGAAAAGAAGCTGAACAAGCATTAGGGCAAGACTTTGACTTACGAGACTTCCATGATCAATTACTTAAGCGCGGTTCTATGCCTTTATCAATGCTGGATAAGGTAATAACACAGTATATTCAAGAGCAAAAAGAGCTTATAAAGTAGCGATTGATCTTTAATTTAATAATAGCCTGGCCTGGCACTGTAACGCAGTGTTAGGCATCAAGTGGATCTTATAGGTAATCAGAGAGTTTGGCGTAGATAGTTATCAAAATAGAAGGGAGAGGGACACGCAAAGAAAACGGAAGAAAACAGATAGTGAATTATCGAATTAAGATAAGCCCCCACTATATCTAAACTTGGCAGTCCCGCTATCATAGGTTTCCCATTAGACCGGTAACTTTGCGTCTCTAACTTTCATTAGATTTGCCCTTATCAAGCTTGGTAGCTTAATCTAATTTATTATAGGGTGAATTTAATAAATGTAAACAAAAAAGGCTATTTTTATTTACATTTATAGGGTAAAAATAGTTATGGGTTGTAATATGCAATTGCTAGTTTTTTCTCGCTTACGGAAAGAGTATGTATTTAGTTCGTTTTTTTTATTTTATCTTGTCTGCAGTTAATCTGTCGTTATTCGTTTTTTTTGTGACTAGTCATGCACATGCACAAGTGCCATCTGAGCTTATAAGGTTAAGTAATGAAGTTCAGCAGTTAATCAAAGTTAATGACGAAAAGATTAATGCTGATACGGTAATGAATTTAACTAAAAAAATCTTAAGTGACCGGCAACATTATTCAAATGATATTCTAGCCAAGGTTTTTTTACTCTCTGCTAATGTTGCCAGTAATCAAGGTGACATCAATAAGGTCTTTCATTTTGCTAAACAAGGCTTAGCGGTTAACAGTAGAGATAAGAAAATCCAATTATCACTCTTGTTGAAATTAGCGGAAGTGCATGTGGCAAAGAAAGAGTATGAACTTTTACTGCAGTTGACTCAAAACACAGTAAGTAATAGTGAAAATAGCCACAGCGATAAACATTACTTACTTTCGCTTAGTTATCGTAGTGTTGCATTTGCAATGCTTGGGCAACATCAACAAGCGTTAGTTGATTTACAAAGAGTTGAACTTGGTATTAGTAAAAGTGAACTTACAGAGCATATTGAGTTATTAACTATTTTGTCACTTGCCTATTATCGCTTAGCAGACTACCAAACGTCACTAACGATGCAATTAAAAATACTAAAGTTAAGGTTTGAAATGAAGCAAGTAGCTAACATTGATCAAACATATTTGCATTTAGGTAATGCCTATTTTTATTTGTTGAGATTTGATGATGCTTATAATGCCTTTTGGGAATCAAAAAAATATGCTGAACGCAAAAAAGCACCTATTAGTGTTGCGCATGCCCAAAAATGGCTTGGTCTTGTTTTACTAAAACAACATGACTTTTCTGCTGCTATTAAGCCATTGGAGCAAGCGGTATTAGTTTTTGAGCATGCTGGAATAACTTCTGCATACATTGAAAGCTTGACCGCTTTAGCCAAAGCGAAGTTAGGGAACCAACAAGCAGAAGAGGCTTTTACTTTATTAAGGAAAGTATTGGAGCTCCTTGATGGAAAGGATATTGATATAAAATTTGCGGGTTTTTATGGCATGGTTGCTGAGATGCATTATGTACAAAATAATTACCTCAAAGCATACCAATGGCGAGAAAAATTTAGTCAGGTTTTGCTGAAAAAGTTAGAAAACAATAAAAAGACGTCCAGCCTTGCATATGAGAAATCCCACCTAATTATAGGGAATAATCCTATTGTAGTACCGATTGAGGAGTCTAGGAAACTAGCTGTTAAGTTAGCTGGAAATAGTGAGTTATCAAGCAGTTTTATTAGTAAATTTGAAAAGCAAAGGGTTGTAATTATTAGTTTGTCAGCACTTACAATTATATTGTTGATGACTTTAGTAGGTCTTTTTTTGAGGTTAAGGTCACAAAGAATACAGTTAGCCTATCAGGATTCTGAAAGAACAAGACATGTTATGGCAAATCCGATGCAAACTAAGTTTGACTATCAGCTGTCTTTTAAAAAAGCACGGAAATACCAATATCCCTTGACTGTTGGTTATCTAATTGTTGCTAACTGGCAGGAGCTAGAGTTTCATTTCAATAGCAAAAATATTAGTGAAGTGAGTAAAGATATCGCGAGTGTTATCAATGAACAGTTAACTGAGTTTGATTATGCGGGGTTGCTAAATAAAGGTGAGTTTTTACTGCTGCTAGAGCATCAAACGATTGAAGAGGCGAGCGCTAAGCTTGAAAAGCTTGTCCAAGCTGTTAATGCACGCTCTTTTGCTACTTTAGGGGACTTTTCAGTAACGATGAAATATTCATTGAATAGACCTGATTTTAAAGATATTGACCCTTATCTATTTTTGGCACGCATTGCAGAATCTGTTAATATTAAGCAAGTCAATCAGTCTCAAGTCAGTCTTCCTCAAATTAATGAAGCTAAGGTCCTTTAATGCTTTTTGTTTTAGTTATAACCGCTATTTTTGTTGTGACCAGTATTTATTTCTTTTTCCGTGCCGAAACTCTGCAACGGAAATTAATAACACAGCAACGCGAAAGCCTGGCTACGCGTAAGGAAAATAAAGCGCTAGTAGAGTCTACGACATTGCTTGCTATACGTGGACAAGAGTTCGCTAAAGCAAGGTTACAGCGTTTAAAGGCCCATGCTAAGGGAAATGAGCATGAGCAACTTATTATTCATACTGAGCTAATTAGTCCATTAATTAACAATTACAGTATAATTTTTAGGGAATGTTTAAAGGGGAAAGGCCGACTAAAAGCTGTTAGCCAGAAATGTTTTGAAAATCAAGATAGCGCTGCTTATAAGAAGTTTGTTGCCTTGATAGTAACTAGTGATAAGAAATTAAAACGCTATTGGTCCAGTGATAATTTAAACGGCTTTCTTTTTTTAGTCGATGCCTTACTTAGCATTGAGGATGATAACGTATATTCAAGTAACTCAAGCCATGCCCGAACCTGTAAAGATAGCAGTTTAATCAGTTAGTATTTCTGTACAATAGGCTATATTTTTATTAGGCTAACTCATTGCCTTGATTAAGTTTCCTAGGATGGGGGGAGTTAAATATGAGCCGTTTTAACACCAAGTATTTTTTTTTATTTATTGTTTTTATTATAGTTGTTGCTATTTCAACCTTATTTGCACAACTGTTTAATGAACAGCTTTTAACTAATTTAGCTGCAATTGCTGGTTTTGTAACTAGTGTGGTCGTATTTACTGCGCTTGCTTTGCAACTCACTCAAAAGCTTTTCACTACGTCTACCCAAGAGAAAGGTGGTGATACAATTAGTGATGAAGAGCTTTTTTCATACACCCATGACCCAACAACTAATTTACCTACAGCACAGCAAGCTTTAAAAACTTTTGAATCTGCTATCAAGTCAGGTTCAGGGCAGCGTTATGCTGCTGTGGTTTTCAAACCTATTAATTTTCAACAAGTAAATAGCTTGTTGGGTTATCATAATTCTGATTTATTATTATTGCAGCTTGCGTACAGTTTACAGAAAAAAATAGAGGATAATAATAACTTACTCAGTTTTGCCTTAAGTCCGAAACCAGTACGTATTGCTCGGTTACAAAGTTTACAATTTTTAGTTATTTACGATTTAACAAAAAGCCGCTTTGATGATAAAAGTATGCTTGATGAGCTATGTCAGCAACTTGGTGATGCTGTCCCCGATGCAATGAGTTTTAAAAGTTTTTCTTTAAACTTTGAGCTGGCTTTTGGTATTGCCATTTCAGGAGAGAATGGTGATAACTTCGATGAAATTGTTGCTCATGCAGGTGATGCTTTACTTAATGGCTTAAAGACTCAGCAATTGGTTAACTATTTTGATAATAGCAGTATCTTATATACACAAAGTCAATTGGCGCGTATGGAGTCTTTTCGCCAAGATTTACAAGATGAAAAATTATTCTGTTACTTGAAACCTCAAATAAATATTAATAACAATCATATTATCGGCTTTCAATTAAAGGTTCACTGGTATGAAGTTGATAATAAGAAACCTCTTGAGCTACATGATTTTTCGGAACTTGCAGAACACAGTGGTGAACTATATTGCTTAACTAAACAAATGTTAAAGCAGGCATTTACTACCTTGGAAAGATTACACCGAATTGGTGTCTATCAGCGTATTTCAGTAAGTTTAACCAGTGAAAGTTTATTTGAAGTGGATCTTGTTGACTATATTGAACAGCTATTGGAGCAGCATGACCTTGCGGGTAAATATTTGATGATTGAGCTAAATGAAGAGATTATGCTCAATGAAAGTCAACGAATAAAAAGTATAATAGATCAACTGAAGTCATTGGATATCAATATTTCAATTGCTAACTTCTCAGGTAGTTATGAGTCTTTACGTTATGTTCGGAAGATGGCCATTCAGCAGTTAAAAGTTGACTGCCAGCAATTAACTAATGACAGTAGTAATCGAGTAGATAAGGCAATTACCAATGCACTGGTTACATTAACTCGTAGTATGAAAATACCACTTGTTGGGACTAATATTGATCGACACGATGCGTCTCAAGCCTATATATCTATGGGGGGGGAGTTAATCCAGGGGGATATTATTCATCCCGGAGTAGTGCCTGAGGAAATTGAAATCTGGTTAGAAAAATGGTACCTACAGCACCCAGAGTCAATTCCTCCGGAAGCACGACCTTCTATTTATTAACTTTGGCTATTCTTTTTTCAATAGAAAGGCTAATAGTGAATATTAGCCTCTCTATTCAATATCAAGCGCTTCAGGTGACAAAATAACCCCAGTGTTATCAGCATAAACATGATCATCAGGAAGAAAAGTTACCCCTGCAAAGTTTATAGCTACATCTGTTTCACCGATACTTTGGTCACTAGCACCTACAGGAATAGCAACTATTGCTTGGATGCCGATATCTATATCCTCTAAAGCATCTACATCACGAACACTACCGTAACAAACAATGCCTTCCCAGCCATTATTAAGTGCGCTTTGCGCTATATTAATATCAATTAATGCCCGACGTGTGGAACCGCCACCATCAATAACCAACACCTTACCAGAACCGTTAGTATTAACCAGCTCACTTATCAGACCTAAATTTTCAAAACATTTTAAAGTAACTACTTTGCCTGCAAACGAACTCCTACCGCCATAATTGCAAAAGATAGGTTCAACAACATCAATTAAGTCGGCATAAAAATCACATAATTCCGAGGTGTTATATTGCATGTTATTTCTCTTAAATTTGAAGACAAAGGTTTATAAGAGTATATCTTGTTATGTAAAAAATAAAACCTATTATATATTTAACCGGTATTACTTGAATTTAAAGGTAAAAGCCTTTTTAATAGCATTACTGCTTGGTAATTAAACTAAGATATCTTTTGGATGATTATTCACAAAAATCTGGTCACTTGATAGTTATGATTAAAGACTTGTTATGATCGATTATATTACACCTCGGACTTTTCTATTTACGACGCAAGCCGTGGTTTTTTCGATGCTGTTGTTTGTCTTTTATATTTATTATAAAACTTTTTTACGTAAATACGTGAAATATTGGCTAGTGAGTATAGGATCATTAAGTGTTAGTTACTTGCTTAAGTCCTTCTCGCCTTATACAACTAACCTTTCCTCAAATGAATATGGGCAGATACTACTTGAATTCTTGCTACATATTAGCCAATACGCGTTTCTATTTTTCCTTGTTTTAGGTGTTTTAAATGCAAAGAGCCATCAGGTCCAGCCTAAGAAGCTAACAAGGGGGGGGCTCGGCTTAATCGCATTGCTCAGCTTCATTTCTACTGTGTTGTTTGCTTTTGACACTGAACAAGCATTTAATCACTTTTATTTAACGGTCAGCTTGCCAAGTTTTATTTTTGGTTGCACATTATTTGCTTTAGCAAGCTATCTTTTATTTGATAAAAAAAGTTTTTTTTCAAGCCAAGTACTAATGTACTTTTCTGTCATAGTTGGCTTGCGCTATTTAATACACTCCTTTATTTCAATTGTCGCTTTGACAGAGCCTTGGTTCCGCCAATTGGAACTGTTCCTCTTATACTTTGATGTCGCAGCTCATAGTATTCTAGGTTTTACGTTACTTATTTGGATGCAAGGAGCTGAGAGGTTTGCTGCATTAAACGCTATCAACAGAGCACAATACCTTGGCAAACATGACTCCTTAACTGGGGCACTTAACCGTGGGCAAGTGATGGCTAAGTTGTCAGATAAAATGCGAGAGCTGGCAATAGAAAATAAAACCAACACAACTCAGTTGAAGTTAGCTGTATTCTTAATTGATATAAAGCAATTTAAATTTGTTAATGATACCTATGGTTTAAAGGTTGGAGATTACATACTTGGGGAAATTGCTAGCCGTTTAAATCATAGTGTTTTTATGCCACAAGCTGTTGGGCGTTTAAGTGGTGACTCTTTTATGTTCGTCATTGAATTTGAACAACAATCGCATATTGATAGAGCAGTAAGTCACATTCATGAGCTAATTGAACGTAGTTTTCGTTATGAAAAACAAGAAATAACTATTCAAGGTAGTATTGGTTATTGTTTTTTTCCTGACAATGCAGAGCAAGCCGAGGACTTATTACAAAAAGCTAATCTTGCCTTGCATCATGCAGAGACCAATAATATTGCTTCTGTTGCGTTTGAAGAGGGGATGCAAGCCCAAGGTCGCCATTTGATTGTAATGGAGAAGCAACTGAGGGCCGCCTTAGAAAATGATGAGTTTGTTTTATATTACCAACCACAATTAAACTTACTAACTAATAAGTTAGAAGGAGTCGAGGCATTGGTACGTTGGCAGCATCCTGAAAAGGGTTTGCTTTCTCCTGATGAGTTTTTAGACGAGCTTGAAGCTATTGGTATGCATAATGAGTTTGATAACTATATCTTAACCAAGGCCTGTCAAACAAGCGAACGTTGGTTTAAGTTATATAAAAGGCGAGTCGCCATCGCTGTGAATATTACCGCAGTTGAGTTTCAAGATGAGCGCTTGGTTACTAATATTCAAGCTTTACTACTTAAATACAATTTACCTTCTAAGTATATTGAATTAGAAATCACCGAAAATGTAGTTATGACAGATATCTCCAGAGCAATGGATAGTATTGTTAAATTACAAAATATGGGCATAAAGGTTTCAATTGATGACTTTGGTACAGGCTACTCTTCTTTAGCCTATTTACGAAAATTGCCGATAGATAAAATCAAAATTGATCGTAGCTTTATTCAAGAAGTCGCAAGTAATGATTCAGATCTTACTATTGTTAAGTCAATGATTGATCTTTCACATGGCTTAGGCAAAAGGGTATTAGCTGAAGGTGTTGAAACGGTAGAACAGCTTAATGTATTACGTCACTTGGGTTGTGATGCAGTACAGGGGTATTTAATCAACAAGCCATTACCTGAAGATAAATTAGTACGGTACCTTGAGAGAAAATAAAGCCTCTTTAGGTACATATCACTTTGATTTTGTTGATTATCCTTACTATTCATGCCCTTAAGGTTTGAGTTTCTTACGCCTCATACTTAAATGAAAACAATCCTCCGGAAATTTTCAAATAAATCATATCAAAAAATGTTAAAAAAAATCTGATACTTACCGATACAGTACTATACTGAAAATAAGGGGATATTGAGTAATCTTTCTCTTATGCTTTCAGCATATTTTCTATGTATAACATTGAAATATTAATAATTATATATAAGAAAAAACTGAACTTGGGCTAGGGATAAGCAAGTTTTTTTACCATTATTTTAATATTCTTTGTGATAAATTTTAAGGCTAAACTCTATGCTTATCAAACATAAACTGATCGCCAATACAGCAATTTTAGTTGTGGCAATGATTCTCATGTTGATTTTATTAAACTATTCTAGTTCATCTTTACAGCACGATATTAATATCGCTAAGGATATTGGCAATATTAAAGCTTCGGTATTAGAGCTCAGGAGAGATGAAAAAGACTTTATCTCTCGAAAGAACCTGAAGTATTCAGAGCGATTTAATAAAAATATTAGCCAAATAAAGCAACAGATCACTACATTGGAAGCCAGTTTTTCTAAAGTTGGCTTAGCAATGCCTGAGTTGGCTAGTACGGGACACATTATAACTGAATACCAAGCTCAGTTTAATAAGGTTGTTACACTGCAAAAGAAGATAGGTCTGGATGCTAAGGCAGGCTTGTATGGTGAACTTCGTGCCGCGGTTCATAATGTAGAAGAACTCATCGGCAGTGATAATTACCGCTTACGTAGTGAAATGTTGCAGCTAAGGCGTAATGAGAAAGACTTCATGCTGCGACTGAGTGATAAATATGTAGATAAATTACAGGTAAATGTGAGTAAGTTAACGCTAAGTGTTCAAGTTAGCGACTTCTCAGTAAGCAAAAAGCAAGAGGTAAACAATTTACTTAATGCCTATCAAAGTGCTTTTTTAAATCTAGTCGCAGCCCAAAAAGAGCTTGGTTATAGTGAAAAGCAAGGTGTTATGGGGCAAATGCGTAATGCTGTTCACCAAGTTGATAATGAGTTGGTAAAACTTTTATCTAAAAGTGAAACTGCGGTAGAAGAAGATGTTGGTTTTGTTAATACCTTAGCTTATAGCCTTTTTTCTTTAGTACTCGCCGTCGCTTTATTAAGTGCTTGGTTAATAGGTAAAAGTATTTTAGGACGCATCAATAGCTTGCAACAAATAATGAATAAAATTGCCCAGAGTAATGATTTAACGACAGAAGTTGAAGTTAGCGGCGGTGATGAATTAGCTGAAATGGCTGAAGTCTTTAACCATATGCTCACGAACTTCCGCTCGCTAATTGTTCAAGTTAATAACTCTGTGCATACCCTTAATACGGCCACGGGAAGTTTAGCTGAAAATATCTATAACGCTAATGAAGGTGTTGAAACACAAATGCAGCAAACAGATCTCGTTGCGACCGCTGTAACTGAGATGGTGGCAACGGTGGATGAGATTGCTACTAATACACGAGAAGCCGCACACAAGGCTGAGATAACTAACAGTAATGCAGGCAAAGGTAAGGCAGGGGTTGAGCAAACAATACATCAAATAGGCCAGCTATCAGATAAGTTGCTTGATTCAGAAAATGTTGTCAAAGAGTTAGAAAAAGAGAGTATTACTATTGCTTCAGTCTTAGATGTAATACGCGGAATTGCTGAACAAACTAACTTACTCGCATTAAATGCAGCTATTGAAGCTGCAAGGGCTGGAGAGCAGGGACGAGGTTTTGCTGTTGTTGCGGATGAAGTTAGAACACTAGCAAGCAGAACGCA
>Ga0209292_1006285_pt1 | contig 11731 bp, 11 predicted proteins | sample GOMGulsemesocosm_2_FD_184634 | JGI IMG/M metagenome (GOLD analysis project Ga0209292, IMG submission 184634) | Methane-oxidizing microbial communities from mesocosms in the Gulf of Mexico - GOM9C Gulf of Mexico (SPAdes) (version 2) | ecosystem: Environmental > Aquatic > Marine > Cold seeps...
TTTCTCCTGATGGTGATTTTTACCCTGAAGGGTATACAGTGACAACCGAGTCTGAAAGTAATGAGCTTTACCTTGGTTTTTCAGGCTTTGCTTTTGTGCATACAGGACAGGTAATAAATCCATATCTCGGTGTAGGCTTTTTTATTGGAAAAACACAACACTGTACTAGTCACGAAGAAGAATTTGAGGGCTGTATAGATGAGCCTGTACTTGCTGTTTATCCTGAAATGGGTATTGAAGTTAACATTATAAATATACAAATAACACCTTATATTCGGCGCTATTACGATACCAGTGACTCAGATAAGACTGCTAATGTTTACGGTATTAACGTTGGAATGCGTTTTTAGTCATCGATTCAATACTATTCCAATAAAATACAACAAGATACCTTCATCATCCATAACTTATATAAATAACTGAGATTTGTTCTTGGTCTTAATATTTTTATGGTATTAGAGGTTTCCATTAATAACTTGCTTACTTGTACAGGTGTATGACGCTGAGTTGAACTGAACCTTTTAAACTATGCCTTTCAAACGATGCCTTCCAAATAGTAAACTGCGCTACTTCACCTTACAGTGAGTTTTCTATTCATTGCCACGATCAATCTTTACACTGACATTACACTAAGCCCGCAGATTTTTTTCTTCAATAAACGATATTCAAAGTACATTCTGTAGGTATCAATATTAAAGAGGTTATCTTGTAGTATTTTACTCGCTGTACTTTTATCCTTGTTTTTTTTTCAATACAGATGCTACATTGGTGCCTATACCAATCCGTATAAGAAAGTGATCGCTTAGCGAGAGTTTAAAGGCTTAGAGGTAAGGCATTGATTAAAGATAATGGTTATTCCCTTATCAAAATCAATAACGCGCATGTAAGCCTTTAAAACTAGCCCTTTGGGAATGTATGGGCGCCATGATAACTGCACAAAATTTGCTTGATGTAGAGTAACTATATCTACACATCTTTTGCTTGTTCTAATGTTGCCCATATTATTCTAAGGACCACTTCTTTATGCGGAATAGTATTAACTATCTTCATTACAAAAATAACAAGGATTTGTATGCAACAACATGACTGCTCTCCCCTCATCGACTTTATTGAATATCCTAGTGATGAAATGTTAGAGAGATCTGAAAATTTCTATAATGAGGTTAAACGTCGTCATTCAATTCGAAGTTTTAGTGATAGAGCCGTTGATAAATCCGTCATTGAAAACTGCTTAAGAGCCGCAGGAACTGCTCCTAGTGGCGCAAATCATCAGCCTTGGCACTTTGTTGCAGTGAACTCAGCCGACATAAAAAAGCAAATTAGGGAGCAAGCAGAACATCATGAACGTGGTTTTTATGAAGGTCGTGCCGGAGAAGAGTGGTTAGAAGCCCTGAAAGACTTAGGTACAGATGCCAGCAAGCCTTATTTAGAACACGCTCCTTGGTTAATAGCTATATTTAGTCAGAAAAAAGGTGGCATTACTGAAGAGGATAAAAATACAAATTATTATGTTCATGAATCAGTTGGCATTGCTACCGGAATTTTGATTACCGCATTACATAATGCTGGGTTAGCGACGTTAACCCATACCCCAAAACCAATGTCTTTTTTAAACAAGGTTTGTCAACGTGGCGATAATGAACGAGCTTATATGCTATTAATTACAGGCTACCCTGCCGCTGATGCAACGGTCCCTGCTCATGCCCAAGTGAAAAAAGACTTAGATGATATAGCTACTTTCTTATAAGGGCTAGTCTTAACTAGGCAAAGTCTAACGCTATATCAGTGCAGCCTTTAGCACAACGAATGCCGGTAAGCTCACTATGTTCTGGTGTATATAGTGTTAATGGTTGCTTACAAGTGCTACACGGGGTTGTTCTTCCTGACATAACTTGTTTTAGCAATTTTTTTTGCTCAAAGAATGAGACCTTACTTGCCTTTTGTAGCGCTGCGAACTGCTTAATATCTATATTCATAACTTTCCAATCTAATTAATAATGAAGCCAGGCCTATAGCGTGTGACTTCATAGGCGTTAACCAACAAAATAAACACCATCAAACTGCCCTTTTAAAGGCGCTGCACTTGTCTCTAGCAGCTCTTGATAACTGGTGATATTTTCATAGGTTACAGCCATTTGCGGATAAGCGGTGATTTCCCAAGGTAAACCTGGGTGCGCTTCTGATGGCGTAAAAGACAGTTTTTGGTTGTTTTCTAATAACAGCTGACCAAATTTAAGCGCAAGCTCTTGGGCGGGGAATAATATTGAGAATTCTACTTCGCGCTCATTTATTAAATCTTCACCACTTTCTTGCATCTTCCAAAGGGTATTACCAATTTCGTCTTCAGGGAAAAGCGTTAAATCACGTGTCATAGTTACTCTCATTTATTTATATTGGCTATTAACTGGCTATTATTTAATATTAATTTACTCATTGGGATATTTTAGCTTCGCTAAGTGAATAAACCTAGTAAAATAAATGCAAAGTCCTAGTTACTCATTTGAATTATGTCCGTAGATAAAAACCGCTCAGACACACAAAATCAATCCCCAATTCAAAGCCATAAAAAGTTTGAATGGCATATTATTATGACGGAAAAAATAATTTCTGAGCAAAAAAATTGTGCTGCCATCACATTATTAGAAAGTTATGGCAATAATCAAGATATTTCGTTGTCAAAATCGCAGTTGAAACAAGCTATCAGTAAGGGTGCTTTATGGCTAACGCCTGCTAAAAACAAAAAGCAAACACAACGATTGCGCCGCGTTAAAAAACAACTGTCTGTCGGTGATGAACTGCACTTTTATTACAATAGTGAAGTACTTTCGACACCAGTACCTCAAGCACAGTTAATAGCTGATTTAGTTGATTACAGTGTTTGGTATAAACCTTATGGCATGTTATCTCAGGGATCTAAATGGAGCGACCACTGCACTATTGCTCGTTTCGCTCAACTAAATTTACCTAATGAACGCCCTGCCTTTATAGTGCACCGGTTAGATAGAGCCGCCACTGGTTTAGTGCTAATAGCACATAGTAAAAAATCTGCACGGGCGCTATCCAATATGTTTGAGCATCACCTGCTAGAAAAACATTACCAGATTATTGTGCATGGTGACCATAGCAAACGGTCTCAGCCAGAAGTTATCGAAAGCGATGTTGACGGAAAAAGTGCCCGCAGTACCTTTACTTGCTTAGTTTATGATAACGAAAAAAAACGTTCATTAATAAACGTTAAAATAGACAGCGGCAGAAAACATCAAATACGTATTCATGCCGCAAGTATTGGCATGCCCGTAGTTGGTGATAGGTTGCATGGTATTGCGGATGAAAATGAGAGCTATAATTTACAACTGTGTGCCGTTAGTTTGCGCTTTATCTGTCCACTTACCACTAAAGAAGTATTAGCTAATGAGCAAGAACGCTATTTTGAGCTAGCAGAAACACTAAAGCCCCAGTTATCACTGAGGCTTTAGTGTTTTAGTTATTAACTATTTTCGCTTAATAAATCAACTTATTACTAGAGTAAACTTAGCTCACTAGCTAAGTTTAAATACAATAATGAAAGTCACTATCATCAAGTAGTGACAGGCTGTCACCTACTAAGTCTTTTGTTTCAATCGCCTTTAACAACTCAAAACCTTGTTCGCGCTGTGTTTGTGTTAGTGCTAAATAAGGTAGACGGAAGTTTTTAGGCACCGCACCTGTCATCATTAGTGCTGTATTGATGGCAATTGGATTAGGTTCACAAAATAACCATTGCATTAATCCTTGCATTTGCTCATTCAGTTGCGAGGTTTGTGTTAAATTATCTTTATCCATTAATTGACGCATAATACCAGGGATAATGTTTGAAGTAACTGAGATCACGCCATGTGAACCATGTTCGTGACGACCAGTATAACTTTCATCATCATTGCCAGACCAACAAGCAATACCTTGCTTTTCATAATAAGCAATACGGTCATTGCCGCCACACTCTTTTACACCGATAAAGTTTTTGTGGGTAGATAATGGCTCAATCACTTCTGGGGTTAAATCTTGTCCAGTTCTTCCAGGTACGTTATAGATAAAGGCAGGGCCTATATCAAGTACGCGATTAAAGTGTTCATTAACACCTTTTAGCGAAGTACGACCATAGTATGGGTTAATTTGCAAAGCTGCATCCATTCCTATGGCAAAGCCATTTTCAGTGGCCTTTATAGCTTCGCGGGTATTATTACTGCCGGTATTACCAACAATAATTAATTTATCGCTAAAGTTATGCACACAATGAGCAATAAGCATCAAGTGCTCTTCCCAGCTAAGCAAATGTCCTTCACCAGTAGTACCACCTACCACAATGCCATCAACACCGACTGCAATTTGTTGCTCTATGAGTGCATCGTAAGTTTTTAAACAAACTTCTCCTTTTTCAGTATATGGAGTTTTTATTGCGGTAATTAAACTTGCTGCTTTTAATCGCTTCATTAACGTTCTCTAATTCTTTTGTTTAACTTAATGCTGAACTTAATACTTAACTCATGTTAAGTATTAAGTATGTAAGGTAATTCAGTAAATTCTTGCCATTATTCTAACAATGACCGGGGTTCTCAACAACCCGTCTCATGATATATTCTTCATTCGTTAATCTATGTTGATAATGAAATGTTTTATGGTCAAGTGCTAACACCTTATATGCTTGATAATTATCATCATTATTTAAATCTGCAGCATAGAGTTCGTCGTCAATAAGTTCATTTTTAGTCATAGTGAAGTGAATATCAGCAACCAAGCCCCAATCGCCTAACTCAGTAACTTGCTCAATTATCTCTCCCCTATTATCTAGAGTAATAAAGGTAAATTCAAAACTTCCATCACCACTAAGCTGAGCATATTCAATGGTTTCATTGCCTTGCTCATCAATATCGTTACGATACCAACGGCCAAAAAGCAGCTCCCTTGGGTAACACATTATGTTCACTATAATTTCCCTAAAATTTCGGTATGTGGAATTAGAATTTTAAGTTATGACTTAGGCAGAAAAAAACCACAACCAAGTATCAATTTGGTTATGGTTATCTTATACCAATCCGTATGAGAAAGTGATCACTTAGCGAGAATTTAAAGGCTAATAGGCAAGGCTTTGATTGTAGGTAATGGTTTATCCCTTATCAAAATCAAAAACGCAGCATATAAACCTTTTAAACTCGCCCCAGGGAATGCATGGACACTATGATAACTTCACAAAATGAATAAAATATAGAGTAACTATACCTTTACTCATTTTATTTGTTCTAATCTTGCCCATGCCACTCTAAGTGAGCACTTCTTTATGCTGAGTGGTATTAATAGTAAACAGTGTTATTGTGTGAAATTTTTCTTTAATTATTCACTCTTTAATAACTTAATACTGCCATTAATACTATCTAAGTCAATTTTAGTACCCCCGCTGCCAATTTCCCCTCGCAAGTTATGACCTGAGAAAGTGCTTTTTTTTGCGGTTAAACCAAAGGCTGTTTTAATGCTACCATGCATAGTATCTGCAGAAACGTTGGCATTTATACTTTGTGGAATAAACAATTCAATACGGCCATTTACCGTTTCAATCTCTATACTCTCAATATCATCAACATGTGCTTTATAATCAACATTGACACTACCATTTACTGCACTAATTTCACTATTGCCGCTTAACTGAGTTGCCTTGATTGACCCATTAACTACTTCAACATCAACCTCTCCTGCAATATTTTCAATGCTCAAATCACCATTTATTAATTCAATATCCGATAAGTTAGCATCTGCTGGTAACCATATTTGATAATCTACTCTGGCTGCTTGTCTATTTTGACGATAAACCTTTTCTTTGTAGTCAGTTTTTACGGATACTTTTTGTCCGTGCTGAACCATATTAATAGTCACATCATCATATGACTCTTGTGTTTCTGCTCTAACAGTTGCTAATACTTTAATAGTGTTTTCTGGCCAACTCTTGATCACTACTGCGCCATTAATATTGTTTAAGCTAAAAGCACTATCATTGGTTACTTCAAATGACTTTTCAACTGTTTCATTAATTTGTGCCGCCACTTGCAGGCTAAGTGAAATTGATGAAGTAAAGATCACTAAACTTAACAGACTATTTTTTATTATCTTATTCATTGGTTATTCCCCATGTTCTAATTATTGTTACATTCACAAAAAATTAGATGTAAGTTAAGATAAAAAGGTTTAAATTTATCGAAAATAATTACAAATAGGAAAATTGTCGATGCCAAGTCCAAGAGTACAGTTGTTGTTAACCGGTAATGAGCTAATGACTGGAGACATTGTTGATAGTAACTCTGCCATGATGGCACAAATGCTAAAAGAGCTTGGTCTTGAAGTGAGCCGTAAAGTCACAGTTGCAGATGATTTACCACTTTTGGTTAGTGAAATTGATTACATGGCGAGTACCAGTGACATATTAATTATCAATGGCGGCCTTGGACCAACCGTTGATGATTTAACCGCAAAGGCTTTATCACAAGCAATTAAAGTTGAATTAACTGAGCATCCACAGGCACTTTCCCACATAACCCAGTGGTGTCTGCAACGCGGTACTGAATTAAATACGCCAAACCTTAAACAAGCGATATTACCAAAAGGCTGCCAAGTAATAGCCAACAGAAATGGCAGTGCTGTTGGTTTTTCCGTTCGTTATAAAGAATGTGATATTTACTGCACGCCTGGTGTTCCCCATGAATTAAAAACTATGTTGATAGAACAGATAGTGCCTAATATTACTCAGCATCTACCTTCGAGTTTAATTAGCGACGTTACCCGTTTGCAGGTCTTTGGCTTAGGGGAGTCGAGCTTGCAAGGGCTTATTGATGAAAAATTACCAAATTGGCCTACAGATATTGAGCTGGGCTTTCGAGCAGGTATGCCACTGCTCGAAGTAAAACTGACAATAAATACTGCAAAGGGCTTAGCCCTAAAGCCACAATGGCAAAATAAATTAACCGATGTACTTGGCGATCACCTAATAGCTGAAATTCAAAGTAAACCAAAATCACTTGCTGAACACATACTTAATGATTTAAAACAACAGAATTTAAAAATCACTACTGCTGAGTCATGCACTGGAGGTTTGATTGCCAGTAAGTTAACTGAAGTGAGTGGTTCATCAAGTAGTTTTGAGGCAGGTTATGTCACTTACAGCAATGAGATGAAAACAGCCATGCTTGATGTTCCCACAAGTACCCTTCAACAGCATGGCGCCGTGAGTGAGGCTGTCGTTATCGCGATGGCAAAAGGAGCATTAATTAACGCTAACGCAGATCTAGCTATTGCAGTATCAGGTATTGCGGGCCCTAATGGTGGTAGTGAAGAAAAGCCAGTTGGAACCGTTTGGATTGCCTGGGGAAACGCTGATAACATACAAACCCAATGTTTATTATTACCGTATAAAAGACTGCAGTTCCAACATTTTGTCGCTGCAATTGGCTTAGATTTACTTCGTCGTTACCAACAAAATTTAACAACAATGCCAAACTACATTAAAGAAAGGGCTTTTCATATTAATGAGTAAATGTAGTAAAAGAGCAAATTAACAATAATATGAACTAGAATAATATAATCAATAGATAACTCTCTGCTTAGTCATTGCTTAGTTTAGTAAAAATTTATATATTAGGAATAATAATCAGAGAAACGATAGATAAATATCAGGAGCTCATTTTGATAGAGAAAAATTTTATAACCAGCGGCCGTAATACCGTTATTCATAAAGTGAAGAAGTTTGATTTACTTATTATTAACGGTGATAAATCCGTTGTTATTATTAGCCATAGAGGCATAGGCATTTATAAGGGAGATATTCCTTCCAAGCGCTCTATTGCCAAAAAAGCTTACCAAGACATTGTTGATATTTCCTCGGCTGAGTTATTTGGTGAAGAGAAAACGTTACTGTTTGTTCAAGCCCTTGATGGCATAGAATATAAAATTGATTATTCTAAAGAAGGCACAAGTAGCTTTATTAAGATTCATCAAAACCATTATATGTAAAGAGCTTTCAATCAGATTCACATAATAATTATAAAAATAAAAGATCAGCACCTATTTGTAAGTTGGCTCAGCAGTACTTAACAAATAGACGGAGCACTTATAATGACTACAGCCAGTTTAATTTGTAATAAAAAAAACAATGTCGACTTAGTTTTAGAGCCGATTAAAGGTGGAGATGATATCTCAGCCTTAACCATCAAAGAACTCATTGCAGCCTCAGAGTTTAAAAAGCTTAAAATTAGTGATAGTAATATAAAAAATGCTATCGCTGAGTTAAATGACGTTTTAAAACCTTTACAAGATAAAAAAACCGGTAGAGTAATCACCTATCAAATTCTCGAACGTATTGATGCCAAGATTAATATAAAGATAGAAACAGATGAAATGGGTGCTAGTGCAGAAATCACAAGTGCACAAGGTGGTAAACATTTATCCGCAAAGGCAATATTGAACGCTGCTCAAGAAGCAGGTGTCAAAAAAGGTTTTAGTAAAGAACATTTAATTCAACTGGCACAACTTGCTGCCAAAGAAGCGCCAAACAGCCAAGTTGACATGCAAATTGCTACAGGGAAGCTAGCAAAAAATGGTAAAGATGCTCTAATCAAGCCCCTTGTTGAAAGTGCGCAAACACGCATACTAAAGCCTAAAAAACGTGAAGATGGCAGTGTCGACATGCGTGACTTAGGTGACATTATTTGTGTAAAGGTAGGTGATCCTCTTGCTAAGAAAGTCCCTCTAACGCAAGGTGTACAGGGTTACACTGTCACTGCTACACCTTTATCACCTGAGCCAGGTAATGATGTAGAGTTGGTCGTTGGTGAAGGTACAAATTTAAGTCCTAAAAATAACAATATACTCGTTTCTGAAAAAGTAGGTTTACCTAAACTTATCAATAACGGTATGGAAGTTGATGAAGTCTATAAAATAAAGGATGTCACTATTGCCACGGGTAATATCAACTTTACCGGTAGTGTTATTATTGATGGTGATGTTACGGAAGGCATGAAAGTCACTGCTTCCGGTGATATTACCGTTGGCGGTTTTGTTGAGTCAGCAACATTAGAAGCTGGTGGTGATGTCACTATTTCAGGTGGCATTATAGGCCGAAAACATGATGTTGAAAAAACACAAATCACTGATATAAAAATGAGTGTGAATATTAAGGCTAATGGCTGTATTTTTGCTAAATACGGTCAATATGCTCAAATTACCTGTTCTCAAGATGTGCGTATTGAAAATCAGTTACTGCATAGTATTTTAGATGTCAGTGGACGCCTATGGGTAGGCAAAGAAGAAAAGGCTAATGGAAAACTCATCGGCGGCTATACTAAAGTCGGTACCTCTGTGCATGCAGGTATTATTGGTGCTACAGCAGGTAGTAATACCATTATTAATTTCGAGCATAAAATACTAAAATTTAAAGATGAAATTCACCAAATAGACGCGATATTAAAGGTAGAATCTGATCAGACAGATGAGTTAAAAAACGCAATAAACAAATTAAAAAAACTGCCCAAAGAAAGTGCAAAACCAGAGATTCTCGCAAAAATAGTACCAAGCTACCAATTCCACGCTAAACAAATGGGTGAAATACTCAACGATAAATCCGCACTAGAAGATAATTTACAATCGTATATGACCAGTGTATATATTGAAGCAACAGAGAAGCTTTATCATGGTGTAGAGTTAATTGTTGGTGACTTTAACGACAGATCTCGTCGTGAATACGGCCCAAGTAAAATGCTTTATCGTGAGAGAAAAATACACATTGAACCAATAGTGAATACATAAAGTCTATGGTGAGAATATCAATCCCCAAATATTGCTCATTGGCTATAGCGCTGCTAGTATTTTTTCCTCAAGCATATGCCCAACAATGTTCTATAAACCTCAATTATGGAGTGATTATTGATCCTAAACATATTCGTATAGTTGAAAAAGGACAAACACAAGTACAAATAAACGACAGCAAACAACTATTTATTAAAGGCAGAGAGCTCAGTTTAACGAATAATCAACAACTTCTGCTTGAGAAGTTTAGTCTTGGTATTCGTCAGCAAGTCCCCGAAATAGTATCCATTGCTATCGAAGGTGTTGATATTGGCCTTAAAGCCGTCAACGAGGTTGTTGCTGGTTTAACAGGTGAAAATAGTGCTTCACAACAAAAGGTACAAGCTAAGTTTGATGAGTTGAAGTGGCGTATCCGTGCACGATTTAATCAAAGTGCTAATAACTACTATATTGCACCGCAAGACTTAAATGATTTTGATGAGATGTTTACCGGTGAATTTGAACAAGAAATTGAAGCCATGATTTCGACATCAATAGGCTCAATTTTAGAGGCCGTGGGTCAATCTATACTAACTGATAGCAATAATGATGAATACGGCGGTGAAACGCGAATAACAACCTTTGATAAACGGTTAACCTCAATTAGCAAAGGCTTGGAATTAGAAGTGTCTGAGCGTGCTAAAGCACTAGACAAAAAGGCTGCTCTTTTTTGTCAACAGCTCACTCATTTAGATGAAATAGAAGCACAACTACATCAAGCTATCCCTGCACTAAGAAGTTTTAACCTAATTGAAGCATCGAACTAACTCCATAAATAGCGTTTCATACTTATTAGCGATTAACTGCCTATTTTATTTATAGCCATCAATATGTAAAAACCCAATACTCTTATAAGAGTATTGGGTTTTTAAGTTCAATAATATTAAAATTACATATTCGGGTAGTTTGGACCGCCAGTACCCTCAGGGGTTACCCAAGTAATATTCTGACTAGGATCTTTGATATCACAGGTTTTACAGTGAATGCAGTTTTGTGCATTAATAACAAACTTGTCACCTTCTTCGGTTTTCTCAACTTCATAAACGCCAGCAGGACAATAAAGTTGCGCTGGTTCGTTATATTTAGATAAGTTGACCTTAATTGGAATATCCATATCTTTAAGTTTTAAGTGGCAAGGCTGCTCTTCTTCGTGGTTAGTATTTGATAAAAATACTGAAGACAACTTATCAAAGCTTAACTTATTATCAGGCTTAGCATAATTAATCACCGGCATTTCTGCTGCAGGTTTTAATTGTGCATAATCTACCGTGTCATCTTTAAAGTTGAATGGTAATTTACCGCCAAAGAAGTTTTGGTCGACCATGTTATAAGCGCCGCCTAACATAGTGCCAAACTTATGCATTGCCGGACCAAAGTTACGGGTATTATATAATTCTTCATATAGCCAAGAATCTTTATAAAGCTCGGTAAAGCTGGTTAAGTCTTGTTTACCTGTCGTCGCAACACCTTCACTGCCAATTAAAGCTTGGACAATTGCCTCTGCTGCCAACATTCCCGACTTCATCGCCGTGTGGTTACCTTTGATTTTAGCGAAGTTAATAGTACCTGCATCACAACCAACTAAAATGGCACCTGGCATAGTCATTTTAGGTAATGAATTAAAACCACCTTTTGCCATGGCACGTGCACCATAAGAAACACGTTTACCACCTTCAAGGTACTGGCTAATTTTTGGATGGTGTTTATAACGCTGAAATTCATCAAATGGGCTTAAATGTGGGTTGCTGTAATTTAAATCAACAATCAAACCAACAAAGACTTGGTTGTTCTCTGCATGATAAAGGTAACCACCACCGGTAGTATCTTTATTTAATGGCCAGCCCGCGGTATGTACAACGAGACCTTCTTG
>Ga0209292_1006287_pt1 | contig 11731 bp, 11 predicted proteins | sample GOMGulsemesocosm_2_FD_184634 | JGI IMG/M metagenome (GOLD analysis project Ga0209292, IMG submission 184634) | Methane-oxidizing microbial communities from mesocosms in the Gulf of Mexico - GOM9C Gulf of Mexico (SPAdes) (version 2) | ecosystem: Environmental > Aquatic > Marine > Cold seeps...
TGTGAGTGTGAAACTAAATATACATTTTAGTATCAAAAAACGATACCTTTAATTTGTATCGTTTAAAAATAGTAACTTATATTTTATCCTTTGGCACATCAAGTTATTCATTAAAAGGAGCCAAGATATGAAATCCCCACTAATAACAACAGCTTTAGTAACCGTTTTAAGCCTGCAGGCAGCAGTAATCAATGCCGCGCAAATACACTGGACCCTAGGTGGGCTAGATCAGCCAGAGTCTTCCATATTTAATCCTAAAAGCGGTGAGATACTGGTCAGTAATATAAATGGCAGCCCGGTAGAGCTTAATGCAAAAGGTTATATTAGCCGTATTTCTAGCTCAGGTGAGATGCTACAACAACATTGGGTCGAAGGCTTAGATGCACCAAAGGGTATGGCTTTGTTTGAGGGCAAACTATACATCGCTGATATGCAAAAATTACACGTCGTAGATGCAAAAACAGGCGATCTCGTTAAAAGTTACTTTGCTAAAAGCAGTAAAATGCTCAACGATATCAGCGTTGATGATAGTGGTAATGTCTACGTCTCTGATTTGTTAGGTGGTGGTATCTATCGTTTACACGCTGATAATTTTGCCAAATGGTTCAGTGCCGATGCGATTGCTCACCCCAATGGTTTGCTGGTGGAAAAAGGCAGCCTTTACATTGCAAACTGGGGGCAGGGGATGCAGGAAGACTTTAGTACAGATACACCAGGCATCGTGTATAAATTGGCATTAAATGACCCGCAAAATACACTACAGGCGATTAGCGAGCCCTTGGGGAATTTGGATGGTTTAGTACGCTATAAAGATCGCTTTATTGTGAACGACTGGATTAATGGCAATGTTTTTAGCCTCAAAGCAGGTAAATCTGAGCTGTTGTTTAATGCCGGAAAAGCCGCCTCCGATATCAATCTTTATCAAAATCAATTAGTTGTGCCGGTGATGTTTGATAATCGATTGGATGTTTATGAATTGGGGCAATAAGTTACAGTAGATAGGAGCCTCTGTATTTTGATATAGAGGCTTCAATGTATATATTTTGGCACTATCTCAATAAATAGATAAGTGCTTAAAAGTATCGGGGTGATTGCGCGTATGGCCGCTAGAGGAATTGAAAAATTGATTCCACAAGAATGCTTTAGCTGGTAGAGACGCTTAAGCGCTAAGTACAGCATAATGAGTAATACAGCGCTCATAGCGATGGTCATAGGCAGCTGTAAAATGAGAAAAACTTTGGTGATACCAATGACTGTATTGCCAATGAGAAAGATCAGTAACGAAACTGGCCAGATAGCCAACGCAAAAATACCTAAAAATGAGAGTTCTTCAAAAGACTTATAGGGAATAAAAGCTTGTTCTTCAACGCCTTCAAGCAGCAGGTAAAAATGCATAATAAAGAGCACAACCGGCACGCACCAGTTAATTAAACGATAAGCTCTAAACAACAAGCTATCGCTGTGAGTTCCCTGTCTGTAGCTTAAGCGAATCAGTAGATAACAAACGGCACCCAATATAAAAGCGCTAACTAATAAAAGGTTGTTAAGCGCTTTGGCAGCAATAAAATAACTGGCCGCGAAGGCTGCTCCTATTGTGGCAGCGTGATAAACAACCTTTAGCTTGGCTCTTATTATCATTAATTTTGTCCGCAGATATACAAGAAATCAAATACAGTTTCGTATTGAAGTAAGTGTTATAACATCATTACCTATGCATTGGTGTTTGGAATTGTAGCGACTATTGTGAGGTTGGTCGAAGGTTAATGTCTCTTCTTATCTCTTCTTATCTCTTCTTATCTCTGCGCAGCGTAGCGCCACTGTGACCTCTGTGGTAGATAGCTTTTAAAAGATATGTCACCACAGAAGTAATGATTAAAAGACCCAAGATCCACAATTTTTCATTGTTTAAGCACACATAACCGGTGGCTTGAAGTGGGGTGGGCTTTCATAACCTTCAACAATTTTCTGTACTAAGCCAGAACGTATTATATCTTGTTGCTCAAAGTGTACATAACCAATATTGGCGAAGTGAGAAAAGCGATTGACCGCATCTGTTAAACCCGAAGCGACTTTGATGTCTTTTTGTGAAATGTCGCCATTAATAACTATTTTGCTGTTTTCACCAATACGCGTTAGGAATAGCTTCATTTGCCCTTCGCTAGTGTTTTGTGCTTCGTCTAATACGACAAAGCACTCTTTAAAGGAGCGCCCGCGCATGTACGCAAGTGGTGCCATCTCTATTCTCCCCGCTTTAAGTAACGCTTTGACATGACCAGCACCTAAACGTTCTTCAAGTACTTCGCGAAACGGGGTGAAATAGGGTGCAAATTTTTCCTCAATGCAACCGGGTAAAAAACCCATATTTTCTTCGGCCTCAACGACAGGGCGGGTGATGACGATTTTTTTGACGGTTTTATCTAACAGGGCTTCGGCCGCCTTTGCAGCACACACCCATGTTTTTCCGGTACCCGCAGGGCCGGTGGCAAAAGTCAGTTGATTGTTATCGATGCTTTGTAGGTAGTCTTGTTGGGACTGGCTGCGTGGCTCTATTGGAGAGATAAGATGCCTGACTTGAAAATCTTGAACCATCGGGAATGTATCAAGTTCCACAACGTTGAGGTAACTATTGCTTCTGCGCTTGGGCTTTTTACTGTCTTTACGTTTGCAGCGATGTTGAGTCATAGTTTTTCCCATTTTTGTCAATCGCGCGAACTTAATGGCTTTTGATTCACTAAGCGTGCGCGCTTTCATTTAATGTATTAACTGATGTGCTCTATATAAAAGTATTGGGGTATAAAATATCTATCTACACTCTATATGTAACTGACAAATATGAACAAATGATGACAGTGAAACAGTTGTGTTCTCCAAACAGTGATTCACAAGGATAGTCGGTGCTATTTTCAGCCAAAATTGCTGGGCTTAGCAAAAAATAACAATGTCGATGTTTGCTTGTAGGCAATGCTCATCTTATTAATAGCGGCTTGATACAACTGTGACTGTGTTGCTGTGCAACAAGACGGGCTTCAAAGCATCATCTAAAAAAACACCTTAAAACAAGATGAGTCAGAGGCCCTTTTGAATGGCAAAAGGGCCTTGTCATAGCGCTCAAAAGCTATTAGCCCATTACTTTGTTGGGAAGCCAAAGCACGATTTCAGGGAAACACATGCATAAAATGAGTACTAATAAGTTCAGTAATATAAAAGGCGTTACCGAGCGATAAATTTCACCCATAGTGACGCCCTTAGGGGCGATACCTTTAAGATAAAAAAGCGCGAACCCGTAAGGAGGTGTTTGCACTGCTATCAAGATGTTGATGATCATCAGGACGCCAAACCAAATAGGATCGTAACCCAGAGACACCGCAATAGGAGTAAACAGCGGTGCACACATCAACACGATAATAAATTCATCGATGATGAATCCAAGTAACAGCATGATGATCTGGAACATAATGATGATCATGATGGGTGGTAGATCAAGGCTGGTGGTAAAGTCTGCCACCATGGTTTGAACCCCCATCAGTAAGTGAAAATTACTGAAGATAGAGGCGCCAAAAATTATCCACATCGCAACGCTGACTAAAATCCCAGTTTGCAAACCAGCTTCAACAAACATGCGTACTTTGAAGCGCTTGAACATGATTGCCAGTAATATTGCACCTACGACGCCGATAGCACCAGATTCGGTCGGTGTGGCAATGCCGGTAATGATGCTGCCGAGCACTGCGACGATTAGCAGCATGGCAAATAAGCCGTCGCGCGCGGTAATGAACTTTTGTTTGGAGGTAAGGGCCGGCTGAGTATCTTGTTCATGATCGAGCGGTGCTCGCTCAGGGTTGAGCTTACAGCTGATAATTACGTAAACAACCATTGCAATCACGGTCAGTAGCGCAGGAAACATGGCACCTAAAAACATTCGGCCGATAGAGTTTTGTGTAGAAGCGGCGAACATGATCATCGGAATGCTCGGTGGTATCAAAATACCTAGGCCGCCACCTGCCATAATGACACCCAGTGCCAATTGTTTGTTGTAACCGCGCTCTAACATAGGTTTAAGTGCGATACTGCCCGAGGTCATAATTCCTGCCCCGATAATACCAACCATCGCACCGATCATTGAGCAGACGCCGATGACGCTGATGGCGAGTGAGCCGCGAACCCGTCCGATCAACATTTGGCTAAAATTGAACATGGCATCGCCGATGCCCGATTTAGTCAGTAGCTGGCCCATGTATATGTAGAGGGGAATGGCCAGTAAAATAAAGCTAAAATAAGTGGCTTCTAAAGTGGTCGGAATGACATTAAAAATACCCTCTCCCCAAGTCATATAACCTACGGCCATGGCGATACCGCCAAGTGCTAGGCCCACTTGTGCGCCCAGTGCGAATGAAATCAATATACAACACAGCAGAACTGCCGTTAATAGCTCAATACCCATCACTATGCTCCCGTGCTAACAAAACTTGGTTGGTAAAAATAAAGTAGATTTCACTGAGTAAATCTCTGCCTAGTTGCGCAATAAAGAGTGCGCTGGCTACAATCATCATGATCCAAAAGTGAAACATAGGGGGAGCCCATTCACTTTGACGGCGATAGTCAAATTCGATGGCTTCTTCGTACTTTCCTAAACTCATCGCGATAATTAGTACTAAAAAGAAGATGGCTAGAGAGTAAGTTAACAGGTTAAAAATACAGCGTATCTTTTCAGGAACGCGGTTGTATAAAATATCAACATTTATGTGCGCCCGTCTTTGTTGTGCGTAAGCGCCTCCTAGTGCGGCGATATAGCCAAACAGGAATAGCGATAAATCAAAAGCCCAGATAGTCGGGCTATCTAAAACATAACGAGAGAAGACTTCGAAAGCGACGATAAAGGCCAGAATTGGCATTAGCAGAGCCGCGGTTTTACCGGTTAGCATAACAGTCTTGTCAATCGTCATACACAGTGTTTGCAACATAGCAGTGAACATGACGTTACCTCTAAAAACAAAAAGAGGCGGTCATAGAGACCACCTTTATGGATGATGTGACCACGTCTGTTGGTCAGACGATGGCTTGGTCCATTTTTCTTATATTGATATAGGGTTACTTTGTGTTGCGAAGAATGTCGATCAACTGCTTAGAGTATTTGTCTTTTGCAGCGTATTCGTCATACAGACCAGCACCGGCTTTTTCCCATGCAGCACGATCCGCGTCACTTGGTTCAACACTCCAAGTCAGACCTTTCTCTTCCATCTGCGCCACAGCTTCAGATTCCCATTTCTGAGATTTTTCAAGTTGATCGGCAGCGTGCTGTACCGTCGCTTTACGAACGGCCGTTTGTAGTTCTTCAGGGAGTTTTTTCCAGGCACTACGGTTAACAATGATAGGCAGTACTTGTGCGCCGGCTAGAGGTAGACGGTACATGTACTTAGCGACTTCTACGTGATTGCCATCGCGGTGATCGATCATGTTTGAGCCAATTGATCCATCGATTACGCCAGTAGCAAGAGAGGTGTAAATTTCACTCCAAGCCAGAGATACTGGAGATGCGCCCAAGTTACGCAGGAATTTACCGTAGGCACCTGGTGCGCGAATTTTAAGACCTTTAAAATCAGCAACAGAATTTATTGGCTTTTTAGTGATGATGTAAACCGGTGGCTGGATGTACGGCTCTAACCAAGTTAGACCTTGTGATCCGTAAGCTTGAGTTAATACCTTGTCCCAACCCTTATCGTGGAAAAGAGCCTGTAGTTCAGCCGGGTCATCAGTGCCACCAGGAAGACCTATTTCAACAACACCTGCTGGTAGTTCACCTGCGTGCATTGATTGGAAAGGAGCTCCCATAGTGACTAGACCAGATTTAACAGCGCCTAGAAGACCGCTGGTTCCAACGCCTTCACCTGAGTAAAGTACTTGAACTTTTATTTTTCCTGCAGAATTTGCCTCAATGTTTTTTGCGAGGTCTTCGTAAACTTCGCCAAAGGCAGTACCGCGACCATAGAGATTGCTAAAACGCCAGTTGTGTTCAGCGGCGTATACGTCTGCAGCCCCGATAGTTAAAGTTAATCCTAAGGCAAATACAGAAGAACTAATTGTTTTTATTGATTTGATCATTTTATATACTCATACAAGTTAGATAATATTTTGAGAAGTCTTACTCAGCTGCAGTTCGACAAGGTTTGTTATTATTAGATGGCTGCTATCCTATCAAACCGGTTTTTGGTTTAAATGTATTCATCTCTACTTAAAGGTTTGGTTTTCTTTACGTAAAGCGCTATTTACTGCTGTTTTTTCGAACAAATGAGCTTATGATGTATGACTTTTAAGCCTTGCAAAGAGAGCATGTCATGCAGCATTTATCCTTGGGTCAGTTGGGTGACTCAGAAATAAAACAGCTTAAAATATTTAAAGCGGTGGTCGATTGCGGCGGTTTTTCAGCGGCGGAAACCGAGCTAAATATCAGCAGGCCGACTATCAGTAACCACATCGCCAATTTAGAGTCGCGCTTGAATATGCGCCTGTGTAAAAGAGGCCGCGGTGGTTTTTCTATGACAGAGGAAGGGGAGGTGGTCTACGATCAAACCAAGCAGTTACTGGCGCGTATTGAGTTGTTTAGAAATACCATCAATAATTTGGGGGCCAGGCCAGCAGGCCAGTTAAAAATCACTTTAAGCGACTCCTTTAGTAATGATCCGCGCTGTCGCCTCCCCAGTATTTTTAGGCGCTTTTGTAAACGCGCTCCTGAAGTTGAGTTAAAAGTTGAAGTGGGAAGGATGTCGCGCATGGAAAATATGGTGCTAAATGATGAGTTGGACCTGGCATTTATTCCTTATCACCGACGCTTAGAGGGATTAAATTATCTACATTTGTTTACTGATGAGCACTATCTGTACTGTGCCAGAGAGCACCCATTATTCGCTTTGCCTGATAGCCAGATAACCGAGCAAATGGTCAATGAATCTAAATTGATTCACGCAGGGTTAAAACCTCATGAGGAGGTATATCACCTGTTGGCCAATATGAACTTAGCGGGGCGTTCCTATCACTATGAAACTCGTATATCGATGGCGATGTCAGGACAATTTATCTGTTTTTTACCTGAAGAAATTGCTCGCCCGTATGTACACAGCGGTGACATGCGTGCAATAGCCACTAGGACTAAACACTTTACCTTAGGCGCTGCTGTTATCAGTAAAAAAACCAGTCAGCAAAACCGTGCTAAGGAATTGTTTCTAGACACCATCGGAACTATTTTTAGTGATACTGATACTCGGGCGCCTTATTAGGGAAGCAGCGAACAAGTCCCAGACGCCCCGAAGGGTGGACCTCTAAGCGGTTAACTCCTTTGTTAGAATACTCATGAAGGACTCGCCATTCACTTCGCATTCTGCCTCGGATTTAACCGCTTAGTTATCCACAGGGAACATCTGGGGACTTATTCGCTACTTCCTTAGTTCTCAGTACTAATAAGACGGCAGAGTCGTATTACGTATCGATTATTGCTGATTGTTATGACATCACTGATATATAACATTGCCCTGCGTGGTATTTCTCACAGAGCGCCTCTCGTTTTGCTTCCTGAAGCATTAAAAAAGACCCAAACATGTCTCTTTGCACGCATAGGGGCAATTAATTCAAAAAACTCTCTAATCCAGTATCAACCTAGCGACTCTCTGATTAAAATGTCTGAAAATATTACTTTGTGGTCATGAGTCCTTAATGAAAAAATTTTTTATTCTAGCGCTGCCGGTTGTGGCAGTTGGTGCTGTTCTCGCTGTTTATTTATCGAATTCCTCGCCAGTAGAGCATGCTCACGCAGCACAGCATCATCAAACTCAGGCAGTTCCTGCGAATGCTTTACCTCCTGAAGTCAGCTTGCAAACAGTTAAAGATGCTATGAGCGGTTTTAATCTCTCTTTGACGCTGAAAAATTACCAATTGATGTTACCTGTTGATGATTTGGCGCAAGCTACTGTCGTCGATAACGCAAGTTTATCTGGTCACGCACATTTGTATATCAATGATAAAAAAATTCAGCGAATTTATGGGCGTTTTGTTCATATCCCTAAAACGTTGCTTAAAGCGGGGGAGAATACTATCCGCGTGACCTTGAATAATCATAATCACGCGAACTGGTCTCTAGATGGGAAAGTTGTGCAAAGCGAACTTACGCTCCAGCACTCAGGTGCGGTAATGGCAGGCTCATCCGAACAAAGTAGCCACCACTAATTTTTTATAGACGTCGCGATGGCTACAAACCGTTTGAGTAGCAGTTCAGAATCAGGTGTATCTTGGCAGTTGTTGTAAATAGTGTCTACATCACCGCCATGTTCGCGGATTTGATCGCTGATCTCGCGCACGTAAAACTGGGTTGTTTCGCGATTAAATTCAGGATGGAATTGTACTGTCCAAATATTGCCAATGCGCAGTGCTTGATGTGGCTCAAAGCTATTAGCAGCAAGGACGACAGCTGCACTGGGTTTTTGTAGTACGGTTTGAGAGTGGGCAACATTGACTTGAAAACGCATTGGCAGCGCACTAAACAATTGATCCGCTTCACCTTGTTCCGTTTTCATGACCTCTACAGTGCCAGGCTCTGGACCTTTAGGGTGAAACCCAGACTCTCCGCCAAGCGCCTTAGCAACCAGTTGATGACCGTAACAGATAGCGAGCACCAGCATATCGCGTTGCTGCATTTCTCTAATGTAGGGCAATAGCGCTTCGCTCCAATCCTCTTTATTTGTCACCATAGCGTGAGAGCCGGTAATGATGACGGCATCAAAATTTTCTAAAGCGGGTTGTGATTCGTCTTTTCTAGGGTCGTAGAGCGTAAATTGCGCAGGTGACTGGATAAGCGAGTGATAAATCATCTGCTCAAAATCGCCTTGTAATGTTTGAAGTGCAGGGAAAGTGTCGCCGACCTTGATTAATAGTATTTGTGTCATGCCAATCTCAATATCTGTAATAAACCTAAAAACGGCAGTTGACCGTTTAGTATGAAAGTTAAGTCATTATTATATTTAAAATTTATCCTGTTCACTGCGTGAGTGAATACACTACATCACTTTAGGCTGGCTAAATTGCACTGTAACTTCGTTATGCTTACGTATTAGGGAAAGTTGAAAAGGGAACAACCATTTTCAACAAATCACGCTTAGTTACAGCACGATTTTTCTACGCCTAAAATAATGTCTCGCTGCCGTTTTAGGATAAAGCGCAGATAATAGCAAAGTTAATGGTTAAGTCTTACGTAATAGCGACGTATTTGCAGTCTTTTCTGGGGTGCGTAATGATGGTCGTGGTAAGCTATATTCCCCTAGAGTAGCGTCCTGCGGGCTATAATAAAAATTAAATTGCGATCATTATTGAAGAATAAGCTATGAAACAAGTTAACTATAAAACCATTTTTAACGATATTTTTCTTGAACTCAAACCGATAGAAAAAAAGGGCGCGCCCGCCTCGTATATTCCCGAGCTTTGCAATGTTGATCCTGACAAGCTGGGTATTCATCTAAGCAATGTTGATGGAGAGCATTTTTATCAGGGAGACAGTGAAGAGAGGTTCTCTATTCAGAGTATCTCTAAAGTGTTTTCGCTCGCCCTCGCTATTCGTGTGATAGGTCAAAAACTTTGGACCAGAGTAGGGGTTGAGCCTTCAGGTTCTGCGTTTAACTCTTTAGTACAGTTAGAGCACGAAGAGGGTATTCCACGAAACCCCTTTATCAATGCCGGTGCTATTGTGGTCTGTGATGTGCTGATCACCTATTTGCAAGATCCTAAACAAGAGCTGTTAGATTTTATTCGCAAAGTCGCCGATAACCCAGCGTTGCAATATAAACAAAGTGTAGCTGAATCAGAAATGATGACGGGGGATAGAAACAAAGCACTGATTTATTTAATGCGTGATTTTGGCAATATCCATAACGATGTAGAGCAAGTATTAGATCTGTACTTTTACTTGTGTTCCATCGAGATGAACTGTCGAGAATTAGCGCGCTCGTTTATGTTTTTGGCCACCCATGGCATGGACCAATCCAGCGGTGAAATGATTGTCAGCCCTTCGCAAGCGAAACGTATCAATACCGTGATGCAGCTGTGCGGCTTTTACGATGAAGCGGGAGAGTTTTCATTTAAGGTCGGTTTACCGGGTAAAAGCGGAGTGGGCGGTGGAATTGTGGCGTTGCATCCTGGTAAATATACTGTAGCCGTGTGGAGCCCAAGGTTAAATGGCAAGGGAAACTCTTATATGGGGATGAAAGTTTTAGAGCTGTTGACCACAAAAACCGAGGATTCTATTTTCTAAATATTACTTAACTCACCTTAATTGAAGCTGTTTTAGCCCAGTATTATCAAATGTAGCCGTTATGCTGAATCCTTAATACGGAAAGTTACCGCTGCATATTTATTACTTCATTACGGTATAGTGATGGATGCACTTTTCGAAAGAGGATAATGACGATGAACAGCGAATTATTTGATGCCCAGTTTTTGCTTAAAGGCGAGCAAAAAAGTTTAAGGCGATGGTTTGGTCACCCGATTTTGATTGTGAATACCGCCACACAGTGCGGCTTTACGCCGCAGTTTGAAGGCTTAGAAACGCTACATAAAAAATATGCGGATCAAGGCTTAAAAGTGCTGGGTTTTCCCTGTAACCAGTTCAAAAATCAAGAGCCAATAAGTGATGCAGATATGGCGCAAGTATGCCTATTAAGTCATGGCGTAAGCTTTGATTTAGCGCACAAAATTGATGTTAAAGGTGAAGATGCACACCCACTATTTAAATCTCTCACGCAGCTAGCACCTGGGGTTTTGGGTACGAAGGGAGTTAAATGGAATTTCACCAAATTTTTAATCAGTCCGGATGGCGCAAGCATTGAGCGTTTTGGCTCCGTTACAAAGCCTGCTGCAATTGAAAGGAAAATTCGCGAGATGCTGGCACTGTAGTCGTCGCCTTTGACGGTACGCGATGAGGCTTATTTCAATAGAGCGATTTGAGCAATGTTGTCGATTAAGTACCGTTTGATCAATATCTTGCTGGCAAGATAAAGTCAACATACAAACTTGGGGTGACAACGAACAGCATAGAAAAACGCAATAACAACCCCGTATCTCTCTATTCAACCTATCTATTTGTGTTGTCCATGTTCATCGCGATGATGCCATCACGGCGCATGATGAAGCACCGACGGATAGCTGTGAATCCACCGGTGCTTAGCGTTACCCTAGATTCGGCGATTGAGCGCGAAAAAGGAGTGCAAGTAATTGGTGTGCATAGGAAATCAGAAAAATTAGTGGTCACCTTATTGGTGATGAGAACTTTTTCTGGTTTTCTAGGTGCGTCAAGAACTTGTGCTTACTTTCGTGATTAAACTGTCGAATTTAGGGTTACACTAACTGCGCCAGCATTTCATCACTATATTGCGTTAATTCATTGCCAGACTTTAGCTTGGCCATATAGTCTGGGTTGGCGATAAATGGACGCCCAATAGCGAGTAAATCGAAGCGGTTATTTGAAATAGCATTACTGCCTGTTTCAGCGGTATAACCCCCAACACCCATGAGGGTTTTGCTGTAATGTTGACGAACAAAATCTGTGGCACCACCGCCTAAATAGTCGAATTCCATGGCATCGTCAAACAGCCCCATATGCAAATAAGCAAGGTTTCGTTGTTCTAATTGAGCCAATAGATATTTAAATACATCACCATCGCGGGCATCGCCTTCCATATTAAAATAAGCGCCGGGC
>Ga0209292_1006289_pt1 | contig 11730 bp, 11 predicted proteins | sample GOMGulsemesocosm_2_FD_184634 | JGI IMG/M metagenome (GOLD analysis project Ga0209292, IMG submission 184634) | Methane-oxidizing microbial communities from mesocosms in the Gulf of Mexico - GOM9C Gulf of Mexico (SPAdes) (version 2) | ecosystem: Environmental > Aquatic > Marine > Cold seeps...
GTTTTAGGACGTCCACGGCTTTTTTCGTTGGCAAAAAGATCAATAGTCGTTCTGTCGTTAAATGCTTTTGCCATAATTTATATCAACACAATAATCTAAAGTTAACCCAAGCCGTTACTATTCCAAAATGCCTGAATAATTCCTTTAGCGACAAAGCCCAAACAGCCGAAAGCTAATACGCCCCACACCACAATTTTCCCCGCTAACGGTACATCACCTTTCTTTAGCACGTCATTAATAGCCATGCCGATTAGAAAGAATACCCCTGCAAAAAATAAATTTAAGCCTACAACTTCTAGTTGTTGAAATTGTTGTGGTGTCATCGCCTGCTTATTTTGCCTTGAACAGTAAATCTAAAGACGCGCAATATAGCACAACTCGTTGGTCTGGGCTACGGCCTTAAACAACTTTGTTTTTGATTAAAAAGTCATTCACTATTTTATTAAAGCTAGCGGGTTTTTCAGCATGCAACCAATGACCAGTTCCTTGGATAACTTTGAGGCTCGCGCTCGGAAAATGAAGACCTATAGGTGACTTATGCTCACTGGTTATATAGTCGGATAATTCACCCTTAATGAACAGTGTCGGGCCGTCGAATTTTAATGACTGAGTCATGCCGCCGATAATTTTAGGATAACTAGTTTTCAATGCATTAAGGTTACAGCGCCAGTAGAATCCATCATCATTTTTGGCAAGGTTTTTTAACAAAAACATTGCGGTACCTTGGTCAATACCATGCTCAACAACGGTTGCTAATGCCTGAGCACGGCTGCTGATATTTGGCAAGTCAACGGCATGTAATGCATTAAATACAGCACTATGGCGGTTAGTGTATTCAACCGGTGCGATGTCGGCGATAACTAATGATGACACTCGCGTACGATACTGCAATGCAAACTCCATCGCGACTTTTCCACCCATTGAGTGACCGACAATGGCGCATTGTTCAATGTTTAGGTGCTCAAGTAATTGCAACAGATCGTTGGCCATCGATGGATAATCGATATCTTGGCGATGAAATGAGTTGCCGTGATTTGGCAGGTCGATACTGATAACCTGATGCTGTTCACTTAAAAATTTGGCTAAGCGACCTAAGTTATCGAGGGTGCCAAACAGGCCATGGATTAAGATGACTGGGCTACCATGACCTATTATTTTGTGATTTAAAAGCATAACGAAATTCGATAATTTAAAGTGTCACTATTTTGAAGTGCTCGCAGGTTAAAGGCAAATACAATTTATTTTTACTCTATACTAAACCAAGGGTTGTACATATTTTGACTAGTTGCTAATAATATATAGTATAAACATTAGGAATCGCTATAAAACTCACTGTTTTAAGTAGACTCAACTAGGTTTATTGGGTCACAATAGTCTCATAATAGATATTGTTTATAATAAAAATAAAACAAAATGATGAGCCAAGGCCATAGGAAACTCCATGACGACTAAAACCCCCCTCTATATTTCTTTTGCCGGACATGCATTAATCGATACCTCATTACTTAATAAGGGCAGTGCCTTTAGCGAAGATGAGCGAGTTCGATTCAATTTAACTGGGCTATTACCGCCATTGATTGAAACGATTGAAGAACAAGTTGATCGTGCCTATAGTCAATTTAGTGCTTTTAGTAATAGCTTAGACAAGCATGTTTATCTGCGCCGAATTCAAGACATGAATGAAACGCTTTACTATTCATTGATCCAAGCTCATCTTGAAGAAATGATGCCCATCATCTACACGCCGACGGTAGGTGAGGCATGTGAAAAATTCTCAGACATCTATCGTTGTGCTCGCGGCTTATTTATCTCTTATTCACAACGCCGTCACATTGACGATATCTTACGCAATGCCATTAAGAGTAACGTCAAAGTCATCGTTGTTACCGATGGCGAACGAATTTTAGGATTAGGCGACCAAGGCATGGGAGGCATGGGGATCCCAATCGGTAAACTGTCGCTTTATACCGCTTGTGGCGGTATCAGCCCTGCTTATACCTTACCGGTTATGCTTGATCTAGGGACCAACAATCAATCATTAATAGATAACCCAATGTATATGGGGGTTAAGAAACCGCGTATCGATGGTGATGAGTATTTTGAGTTTATTGATATCTTTATTAAAGCAGTTAAACGTCGCTGGCCTAATGTATTGCTACAATTTGAAGATTTTGCCCAGCCAAAAGCGATGCCTTTACTAGAGCGTTACCGCGACGAGCTTTGTTGCTTTAATGACGATATTCAAGGTACCGCTGCTGTTACTGTCGGCTCGCTTTTAGCGGCTTGTCGTTCAAAAGGTGAGAAATTATCGCAACAGGTTGTCAGCTTCGTTGGCGCCGGGTCGGCAGGTTGTGGTATCGCGGAACAAATTATCATGCAAATGGTAAGTGAAGGCATAAGCGATGAAGAAGCGCGTAGTCGTGTCTTTATGGTTGACCGTCATGGACTTGTGACCGAGGGCATGGAAGGGTTAATGGACTTCCAGCAGAGATTGGCCGTCAATAGCGACCGCGTAACATCTTGGGCCATTGAAACCCAATATGCGACATTATTAGATGTTATGACCCATGCTAAACCAAGCATTCTGATTGGTGTGTCTGGTCAACCGGGTTTATTTACCGAGCAAGTGATCAAACAGATGCATCAAGGGTGTCCGCGTCCGATTATCTTTCCATTGAGTAACCCATCAAAACAAGTTGAAGCGACTCCCCAACAAGTGATTGATTGGACTAACGGTCAAGCGCTTGTCGCAACAGGTTCGCCGTTTGAACCAGTTAAATTTGACGACCAACATATCGTGATCCCACAATGTAATAATAGTTACATTTTCCCAGGACTTGGCTTAGGTGTTATTGCATGTGGCGCTAAACGTGTGACTGACGACATGTTGATGGCAACGAGTTTATGCCTCGCCAGTGTTTCTCCATTAGCAAACAATGGTAGCGGCAGTCTGTTACCACCATTGACTGAGATTGCAGCAATCTCTAAGAAAATGGCATTTGATGTGGCAAAAGTTGCTATCTCGCAAGGACATGCATTACAAATTAGCGATGAGCAGTTACGTAATCAGATCGAGAAAAACTTCTGGAGCCCAGAGTATCGTGACTATCGCCGTGTCTCTAAATAACCTAACTATTTATAGATGGTGATTTTAAATTCTATCTGTATAATCGCGATAACTATGTTTGAGATTATGCAGATAATTTAAGAGGTTAAAATGAAAAATATTGAAGTGGAAGACGATCTATATCGCTATATTGCCAGTCATACTGAGGATATAGGTGAAGGAGCATCAACCATTTTACGTCGTCTTTTAGGTTTGCCAACCGTTGGTGAAATTGAAGTTGATGGTCCTCTTATTCCTCCGACTGACGTCCGTGCCAAGTCACTTGTTTCGTTGCGCAAGCAAACATTAGAAGTGGTGCAAGAAGTCTCTGCGGCATGTGGCATTAAACCTAACTTTACCGCGTTGGTTAAACCGGTTGAATTGGATAAGCAAAAAGCTGCTGTCGGTCGATTCCTGTTTTTATTAAGTGAGTTACACGATCTTCGCCCAAGTGATTTTGAAAATGTACTGAAAATCAGTGGCCGTGACCGTGTTTATTTCGCTAAAGACCAACAAACCTTACTCGGTAGCAACGCCAGCACCAAACCTAAACAAATTGGCGCTACTTCATATTGGGTGATCACTAACTCAAATACCGGTAAGAAACGCTCAATGTTAACCAGTGCACTAACAGCACTAGGTTGCGATGATGCACTAGCAAAAGAGATTGCATTACAGGTTTAAACATTCACTAGAATTAAAAAGAGGCCCAGCTTATTGAATGATAAGCTGGGTCTTTTTGTTTTTATACGCTTTGGGCGCAACCGATAGCAAATAATGCGGCTAGGTAAATTATACCAATTCAGACAATTAGCTGATCACTTTTGCTGGCTAAAATCTACGATTAAGCTACCGTGTCCTGCTCGCGCTCCTTACCTACGTCTCGGCTTTGGCATCCAGCGTTTCCCTACCTGCGCCATCCATGGCTTCGCTGTAGGCAACTTCGTTGATCTCAATCACACACGCGAGCTATTACTCGGCAGTATTGTCCAAATATCGACATTGCGTGCACGGATGCACGTACTTAGGTTCTGCTTGGAGCAGGGAACCTGCCATGTCGAAATCAATCGAGCGCCTTAGTTACAGGACGTAGGTGCTTATGTTCAGTCTGGAACAATGAACATGTGTACTAGTTGATTTTACCTGCGCACAAGCAGACCACAAAATTATCGGAATTAGACTTAACAACTCTCTCTAATCTGTGACACCAACTCTCTCTAATCTGTGACACCCATAAATTAATTTATGGCGGGAGCATAACATCAATATCGACGAAAACTTACCCATGGCAGGACGACGTTCGAGCCACTGACGTTTTTTAGCTATTTAGCTACAAATTTATCGAACAACACTATTGAAACCAACTCAAATGCCTATCAGGGATATGCTGATCGATTAGGTCATACTCTGCATTACATATCTAAGACAAATAATGTGTATATTTATTCTCCTAATCGTAATAATGGGCACCCACAATTATAAATACTAGATGGCTAAAAAATATGGGTGTTCTATATTCAGCTTCCTATATTCAATTCGTGGCGTATCTAAAATATTTTGCGACAAAGTTGTCGGGTTTGTTGGTAGCGTAGCCTCTTTTGCATGTGGGCCTTGGGGGTCACTATGTGCTGCAGGTTGGAGTTATGAATTTACGCGTGCGATGGGCGGTTCAAGTTACCAAGCCCTCAAAGGAGCATTTACTGCTGGCGCAACTGCGTTTGTTTTTCAACAAATAGGTGCGCATTATAAAGGCGTATCAGCTAAAGCCGCAGGAACTGATTTATATCGTTTTGGTGGAAATTATCTCACATCAGGGCGAGTAGCGAGTCACGCTTTTGTTGGCGGAGTATCTTCTGTGTTACAAGGAGGTAAGTTCGGACATGGGTTCTTTGCGGCAGGTGTGACTAAGGGATTCGGCGGAGCATGGTTGCCGGATGGTAGTGATTTAGAATTTTCTCAGATAGTCCGAGGTACTGTGGTTTCTGCTATCATTGGTGGCACAGCATCAGTTATTTCGGGTGGCAAGTTTGCTAATGGGGCTAGGACGGCAGCGTTTCAGTATTTGTTTAATCAAGCGCAGAATACTCTCGCTAGGTCAAAGTATACAAAAGCAGAAAAAGGCGTCATTCGCTTAGCGGAGCAGTTGGCTATGGAAGCCGCAAACGAAATCGACGCAACTAATGTGGTGTTAGATACTCTAGAATCATGGGGACTGACTGGCGCTCTTTATAATATGGTCCGAGGAACTTTAATCCATCAACGGTTTAGCGAGCTGGTTAATGAGGCCGGTGTGCCACTATTTATTGGCGAAAAATATTCATATCTATTGGGTGAAATAATGCCTTGGGGCTTTTTAGGGACGTCACGGCCGGATGCGATCTTTGGATTTCCTAATCAACTGAATTTATTTTTTGAATTGAAAACAGGTGTAACATTAATGACTCCTACGGAAGGAGCACTGTACCGATTAAACTCTCCTGGCTGTACACGGCTAATTGAGCTATATCCATTGTATAACAATTAATTATAGAGGCGTTGATAGTGAAAAAAAGTATATTCAAAGATGTGGATGACTTAATAGAAGGGGTTCGCCTGATTAAATCTTTTGGTAAATACCCTTTATTCATTTTGACAGATTCAAATAAAGAAATTTTAAAGGGCTTTTCTATTGTTATGGGGCCTAGGGAAATAGACTTAGCGTTATGGTTTTGTCCTGCAGTGACTATTGATAATAATATGGACGTTTTTTGGAGCTTTAATCACATATTTACCGATACTATGACTTTGCCACAAAATAAAAATTACTTAATAAAAAAAAGTGCCACTGATGCCGAAATAATTGAAACGGTATCTAAACATATGATTGAAAAAATGGATATTTTAGATAGTGTAAATGATTATATAACTCTAACAAGAGCTTTAGAAAATAACTTTGAAAATTGGTTTGAAGGAGCAATAAATCAATGTCAATACGCGATGTTACTTTTCCATCAAAAACAGTATCAAAAAGCTATCGACATTTTAGAGCGTAATATAGTTCGCGTGAACCAACATAACCCCATATTTAGAAAAGTGAGCGATTTTTTAGCGGTATCCAAGAATGACTATCAAATGGGAAGCGATCAAATAAATTCTTGGAGAGCAGAAAATATGGAAAAATACGAAAAAATGGGCTTTTACAATAAAGGAAAATAGAATAGGACAAGCTGAAAGTTGTGCTTGATTTTAGCTCGATTTAGGTCTGTTTTGTTATCTTTGTACTATGCTGTTGTGATGCTTTTTCAGGAGTAGATATTAATGACTCGGCTCGAATTGTTTAATTGATTTAGTACGACAAATTTAAGCGCGATGGCGCCGATATCGTTCAAACGGCTAGCACTACAACCAACGTGATCGGGCAAACGCTAATCGTAACTGATAACCTCGGTAACAACATAACCTACACCTATGATTTATTCGGTAAGCTCGATACCGTTACTAACGTTGACGATTCTATAATCGAGACCGTCCACGATAAGTTGGGTCGGAAAAAAGAAATGAGTGATCCTAATAAAGGCACGTGGCAATATCAGTACAACGCCTTGGGTCAGCTTGTTATTCAAACGGATAGTAAAAATCAAGATACTACCATCATCTATGACTTCCTAGGGCGCAAGACCAAGCGTATCGATGCCAGTGGGGAAAGTCACTGGGAATACGGCGATGCAGAGGCGGTTAATGCTATCGGTAAATTGATTAGTACATATGACAGTCGCAGCCACACAGCGTTTTATTACGACGCTCTCGCGCGATCATCTAACACGGTCCAGACGTTAGACGGACAAAGGTTCGAACTGCGAACAACCTACGATGAGCACGGACGGGTCTTCCAACAGTTTGATGCATCAGGTGGTGATCGTGGTATTCGTTATCATTATAAAAATGGCTACCTTCACAAACAACAGGAAGCGAGAGAGGGCACGAACGGAAAAATCTATACTCAAGTGGATGAAATGGATGCCTTTGGTAATGTTACCGAATTTAGCCAAGGCAATGGTGCTGCCACTGTTAAACAATACGATGCTATTAGTGGCCAGCTACAAAGCATCTCTGTTAACAGCTCGGTAGGACAAATCGTTAATAATATCTATACCTTTGACGGTATCGGGAATCTAACGCAGCGTGAACGTAATAGTTTAAAAGCTGACGCGACGCTGCAAGTGAACAACACCGGTCACAATGCACAAATCCAACATTTTGAATACGATGAACTCAATCGTTTAACCACAGTTAACGACCAGGTTCAGCTTCAATATGCCGCTAATGGTAATATTAATTGGAAATTCGATGTTAACAACGGTGCTGGAGGTTACTACTGTTACAGCAGTGGCAAGCCGCATGCCGTAAGTGGTATAGGGAGTAGTGCTGGATGTGACAGCAATAGTTATGAATATGATACTAACGGTAACATGACCGTAGGTAGAGACAATAACCGGGTGGATTATAGTGCTTTTGATAAAGCTACATTGATCACTAGTGGGTCGGGTGACACCAGTGCATTTGTCTACGGTACTAATCGCTCGCGCTTTAAGCGTGTCGATAACAAAGGTGGTGTTCAAACGACAACCTATTATACCGGTAATGTTGAAGTCGTCAGTAAGTCAGACTCCAACGTCATGACATTCCGCCGTAATTTACCTGGCGCTATAGCGCTTGTACGGACAAATGGTACCAGCGAGCTAAATTACCTTCACAAAGATCATCTCGGCAGCCTCGACACCATTTCAGACGCCAATGGTCAGATCAAGCAATTGATATATTTTGATGCTTGGGGTAAAAAAGCAATTATAGATAATAGCTTGTTAATCGATTCGTTAAGTTTAACAGCGGTCAATCTCAGCCTAACTCAATTGCTGGATATCACGCCACGTGGTTACACCGGCCATGAAAGTGTTGACCATGCGGGTATAATCCATATGAACGGTCGGATCTACGATCCAACGCTTGGGCGGTTTATGCAGGCAGATCCGATAATCCAGGCGCCGAATGATAGTCAGAGCTATAATCGGTATAGTTATGTGAGGAATAATCCGCTGAGTTTGACTGATCCTAGTGGGTATAGTTGGTGGACCAAGTTTAGGGATAAATGGTTAAAGCCAATAGTGGCGATTGTTGTTAGTATCTATTTGCCAGGTGCGATTTCGTTCTTAACTGGGATTACAAATACAGTTGCACTGGGTGCCATTACTGGTTTTGTTGCTGGAGGAATCAGTACTGGAACACTAAAAGGTGCTTTAGTTGGGGCGTTTAGTGGTGCAATCTTTGGGCAGCTCCATAATATGGCTCCTGGGGCTGGGAAAGTAATTTCTCATGGTATCGCAGGTGGTGTTAGTAGCGTATTAAATGGAGGGAAATTTGGTCATGGCTTCTTATCTGCTGGGTTTACTCAGGCATTAGGTAATGTTAAAGGTCTATTTAAGAATGCACCGTCTGGTTGGGATAGAGTTGGAAATGCGATTAAAGCTGCTGTTATTGGTGGTGCATCCTCTGCAATAACAGGCGGTAAGTTTGCTAGTGGAGCTGTTACGGGGGCCTTTTCTAGGTTGTTGAATGATGATATTGCTAATAGCAGAGTTGAAAAACTGGCTGAAAAACTAAAGTGGTCAAAATCACAAGTAAAGCGCTTTGGAAATCTAATGAGTACACTAAATAAAATGGGAGAGAACATCGAAAACTCAGAAAGTTTGGATCAAGCGCTTCATGCTATGACAACAGACCAATTAAATATATTAGCAAAACATCCTAATTTCTCAGAGACTGGAGTAGTTTATTTTAAAAATAAGCCTGATCTAATTATAGATACAATTATGTATTATAATGACAAAGCTACTTTTATTAAACAGCTTGGGCTTGCTGGGGATACTGCTATGTACGCACAAAAAGCGCTTTATATTTCACCAATTGCGGGTAAGTTAATTTCAGGAACACCTATGTGGTTCCAAAATGCTTATGGGAAGTATAGTGATGCTAAATTTGTTTTGGAGTAATTGATTGAATGAAATTTATCAGTGTGGTGTTAGGTGGTTTATTTTATTTAAATGCTTCGGCTTTGTGCAGTGAGGAGCAACTTACTACTTCTATTTTTCTAGGCGAGGATACGAAACATATAATTAATTTCGATCAACATAGGTTTAAAAATATAAGCTTCATTAAGCATCAAAATAACGTTTTCAATTTTACGCTAAACAATACGGGAGAGTTGGTTATTGTGACAGGTAAGTCGGCCCCAGATATAGCTAACAAATTAAAAGATGCTTTACGAGATGGTATTGAAGAGAGCCCCGTGGACTTTGCAGTATCCTTGGTAGATGAAATAAAATTTAATATTCCGGAAAAGGCGAAGAGTTACATTAATGATGAATACTTAGCTATAGGTTGGAAGTCAGAAATAAGAGAGCGTTGCTTTGAGAGAGTTCTAAAACCTATATCTGACATTTACGTATATATACAGCTGTCTTATGGCTGCGCAGAATTTAAAGGATTTCAAAAAACAATGTACTCAAAAATCAATGTATATGATAACAAAATATTCCTAAGTCTGTAGAAACAACACCCGAATTCATGTTTTAAGTGCATCGCTTTTTAAGTGGTTGATTCGTGGGTGGTTCTTGGGCTGCCTGGTGGTTTGATATTTTCCTCGGGTGACTGTTTATTTTGGTGACAACTTCTTCAAGCTGTTCAGGTGACACCAGTGCATTTGTCTACGGTACTAATCGCTCGCGCTTTAAGCGTGTCGATAACAAAGGCGGTGTTCAAACGACAACCTATTATACCGGTAATGTTGAAGTCGTCAGTAAGTCAGACTCCAACGTCATGACATTCCGCCGTAATTTACCTGGCGCTATAGCGCTTGTACGGACAAATGGTACCAGCGAGCTAAATTACCTTCACAAAGATCATCTCGGCAGCCTCGACACCATTTCAGACGCCAATGGTCAGATCAAGCAATTGATATATTTTGATGCTTGGGGTAAAAAAGCAATTATAGATAATAGCTTGTTAATCGATTCGTTAAGTTTAACAGCGGTCAATCTCAGCCTAACTCAATTGCTGGATATCACGCCACGCGGTTACACTGGGCATGAAAGCGTTGACCATGCGGGTATTATCCATATGAAAGGTCGGATCTACGATCCAACTTTAGGTCGATTCTTACAAGCAGACCCGCATATTCAGGCACCTAAGAATAGCCAGAACTATAACCGTTATAGTTACGTACTGAATAACCCGTTGAGTTATACCGATCCGAGTGGGTATTTCTTTAAAAAAATTGGTAAATTCCTTAAGAAAAACTGGCGAGCTATTGCATCAATAGCTCTAGGTTATGTTACATTCGGTTTGGGTACTGGTGTCTGGGGGGAGCTGGGTTAAGTGGTTTATCAACAGGGACATTAGTTGGCTGGGGAGCTGCTTCAGGTTTCGTCTCTGGGGCTGTTTCTACAGGTTCGCTTAAAGGTGCGCTTCAAGGGGCGTTCAGTGGGGCCATATTTGGTGCAATAGGAGCATCAGGGTTATCTGGGCTAGAGTCATTTGCTGCTAGTGGCCTTGCAGGTGGTATAATGTCTGATATACAAGGTGGTAAATTTGGACACGGCTTTATAAGTGCGGGTATAGGGGCTGCTATGGCAGGTCGCTTTGGCAAAAATCCATATGTCCAAGTAGTAGGCTCAGCAGTTGTCGGAGGTACTATCTCTAAGCTTACAGGTGGTAAGTTTGCAAATGGAGCATTATCTGCTGCATTTGCTACTGCCTTAAGAGCCGATTGGAAATCTGATCCTGTTCCTAAAAATTCAACTGTTGCATTTGTTGGTGGTGCCGCAGATGATAACCCTTTGGGAGCTGGAGTGGTAAGGAAAGCCTACAATGAGTATTTGGCTGCTTACGGCCCGGATTCAGCTGCATATTTTGAGTGGACACAGCACGAAAAATTAGCACTTTGGATAGGTCAAGCTAATGGGAATGGTACTGTAATAGCACATAGCTATGGAGCTGATATGGCTGCTCAAGTAGTAGCAGACGGGCATTCCGTATCAAGACTTGTGACTGTTGATCCTGTAGGTTGGTCTAGACCTGATTTTTCTAGAGTTGCTGCTAATTCAGGCGTTTGGCAAAATTACGATGCTGGTGATTCTTTAAGGAATTTCAACAATGTAGTCGCAACTGTTGGTGGTGCTTGGAATTCAGCACCTCAGAATTATGCTACTTCTCACAATAGGTACGGGAAAGAAGGCCATGTATCTATTTGTTCGAAATACTGCAAATACTAAAGGATATATTAATGCTACGTATATTTTTGGTGAGTTTTCTTTGTCTCGTCAATGCATGTTCAGCTATTGGCAAGCAACCTGAAATTAATTTTATAGGGATTATTAAAATTGAAAAAGCTGTGGTTGATATCTTTCCTTCTTATAAATACAAGGACGAGACTCGACAGTTTCTAGAGGTATCATTTTCTTCAAATTTAGAAGTAATATCCCTTAGCTTAAAACAAGATATGGTATTAAAAGTAACAATAGGTAGTTGTACTGATTTTTATCATGTACCTAGTTTAGCTTTTCCAAACGTATATTTGGAAGGCAAAACGT
>Ga0209292_1006292_pt1 | contig 11727 bp, 9 predicted proteins | sample GOMGulsemesocosm_2_FD_184634 | JGI IMG/M metagenome (GOLD analysis project Ga0209292, IMG submission 184634) | Methane-oxidizing microbial communities from mesocosms in the Gulf of Mexico - GOM9C Gulf of Mexico (SPAdes) (version 2) | ecosystem: Environmental > Aquatic > Marine > Cold seeps...
ATTTTAAGTGGCGCGCATTCTAACAGTTTAGGAGCGCTTTAGCTGACATTAATGTAAAAATTTTTTCAATACCTTTTCTAATACGTTAATATTACTGTGTTTAGTCAAATGTAACCTTGCACGGTCTACATATTAGGCTGTTAGCTAAGTTAGATTACGGTAAAGACGTCATAAAATATTTAATTATCTATCGCTATAAGCAGAAATCATGACAAGAAAAATATTAAGTTTGAAAGTAAAAAGACAAAAAGTCTGCAAACAAGTAGAGGAAGTGGTCAAAGATGTACCTGTACCCCATGTTGACCCAGAAAAGCGTTTTTTGCATGGCATAGCGATTAATCCTCATCAGTGTATTCGGCTAGAATTAGGGTCGCAGCAACTTTCTACGCGAGCAATGGATTTATTCACGCCAATCGGAATGGGGCAACGCGGTTTGATAGTTGCTCCGCCAGGCTCTGGTAAAACGACCTTGTTAAAACAGATCTGCCAGGCAGTAGGGAAAGCTTATCCTGAAATAAAGCTTTATGCGTTACTCATTGATGAGCGTCCAGAAGAAGTGACAGATTTTAAGCGCAGCGTACCGGCACAAGTACACGCTTCATCCACGGATGAAAGCTATGACCAACATGTCCGTGTCGCTAATAACCTTCTTAAAATCGCTCTCAAGGAAACGGGTGAAGGCCACGATGTGATGATTGTCATTGATTCGCTCACAAGGCTTTCACGAGTACATAATGCTCATCAAAAGAGCAGCGGTCGTACCATGTCAGGAGGACTTGACGCTAGAGCGATGGAAATACCTCGAAAATTGTTTGGCGCAGCGAGAAAAATTGAGAATGGTGGTTCACTTACCATTTTAGCGACCGTACTGGTTGATACCGGAAGTCGCATGGACCAAGTGATTTTTGAGGAGTTTAAGGGCACTGGTAATATGGAAGTCGTTTTATCTCGTGAGGTTGCAAATCAGCGGATTTTCCCTGCATTAGATATTGCTAAAAGTAGCACGCGCCGTGAAGAGCTTTTGTTAACTGCGAAAGAACTCGAAAACGTAAGAGTATTACGAAGAGCACTTACCAGCCGTAAACCTATAGAAGGTGCAAAGAAACTTGTTGAGTTACTTGATAAATACCCAACAAATGCTGAGCTGTTAAACCATTTGATGCCTAAAACTGTGTGAGCCCTTGGGCTGTTTAATTTAATTGTGGCTATCTAATGAATCTGGCTTATAGTGAAATACTTGAGTAACTTACTCAAAATGAAGGAAGCGGAATTATATTTAAAACCGCGTTATAAAATAATGGAGTTGTTATGTTTCCCATGGAAGTTTGGTTCGCTTATACATTAGCGTGTTTATTATTAGTGGTATCTCCTGGTCCAGATAATATTTTGGCGATAGGGCGAGGGTTAAGCCAAGGTAAATTAGCTGCTTGTATTTCTGGTACAGCTTCGGGGGCGGGTATTTTATTTCATATTTTAACCGCTACTTTTGGTTTAACTTTATTAATTCAAACTTCTGAAATTGCTTTTATGGCAGTGAAGTTTATAGGAGCGGGATATCTAATTTGGTTAGGTATAAAAGTTTTGAAGTCTCGTAGTTTAATAAATCTAAAACCTGCTGAAAAACAACCTATAAAGTCAATTTTTATCACTGGATTTTTATCTGCAGCACTGAATCCAAAACCAGGATTATTTGTTTTGGCATTTATTCCCCAATTTGTTAATCCAGAACTTGGCTCGGTCACAATGCAAATGCTGGCATATGGATTATGGTTTGCATTTTTAACTGCTGTTGGGTTTTCACTGATGGGCATATTTTCATCAAAGCTTTCTAATTGGTTAAAACAAAAGCCTAAAGTAATAAACGCTTTAAATATGAGCGCAGGGTTAACTTTTATCACTTCAGGTTTAGCCGTTGCAGCTTTAAAACAGAAATAAGATTTAATTTAGTTCAAATTATTAAATAGCGGGTAATGATTGTTAAATCATTACCCGCTATTTGTTAGTACAAAGTCAGTTCAAAAAGTTAAAGTCTTGGGGGCTGACGATGAAGTGTTGCTTGCTCAAAACTAAAAGCGGCTTCAATTAAAGTCCCCTCAGATAATTTAGTGCCAAACATTGAGATCCCTACAGGTAAACCGTGAACATAACCCATAGGCACTGTAATATGTGGATAGCCTGATACTGCAGCAGCTGAAGAAGCTGAGCCTAAATAATGATCTCCGGTGATCCAATCAGTTTTCCATGCTGGCTGTGATGTCGGCGCGATGATTAAATCAAGGTTATGTTTATTTAATACTAAATCAATGCCTTTCTCTTGTGTCAACGACTTACTCTGTTCTAGGGCTACAAGATATTGATTATCTGTCAGATTGCCTTTTGATTGTGCCATTTCAAATAATTCTTGTTCAAAATAGGGCATCTCTGTTGATTTATGTTTTAAGTTGAAAGCAATAAGTGCCTCAAGTGATTTGGGCGAATCTCCCTGAGTTTGTTTTAAATAAGTATTTAAACCATGTTTAAACTCATATAAAAGTACTTCAAATTCTGGAGTACTCCATTGGCCATAAGTTTCTATATTAGCATTATCAATAATGATCGCGCCTTGCGTTTTTAAATCTGCAACAGCTTGCTCAAATACACGATCTAACTTTTTATGATAACCCATTAAGTTACGGGCAATGCCTATACGCTTTCCTTTTAAGCCATCGGCTTTTAGATGGGATAAATAATCAATATTAGAGGCAAGGCTACCAGTATCTGATTCATCTTTGGCAACTAATGTATTTAGCATGATCACGGCATCAGTTACGCTACGTGTCATAGCACCCGCTGTATCTTGACTATGAGAAATAGGAATAATACCTTGCCTACTGATTGTGCCAACAGTAGGTTTAAAGCCAACAACACCATTAACTGCAGATGGACAGGTAACTGAACCATCAGTTTCAGTACCGATTGCTAAGGTTGCAAAATTAGCCGCTATAGCAATGCCTGAGCCTGAACTTGAACCACAAGGATTTGTTGTTGGATCATACGGATTTTTGCTTTGTCCATATAAGCCGCTCCAACCGCTAGAAGCATTTGTAGAGCGAAAGTTTGCCCATTCACTTAAATTGGTTTTACCTAAAATAATGGCGCCATCTTCAATTAATTTTTCAACTAGAAAAGCATTTTTACTTGGGTAGTTACTTGCTAAAGCATATGAGCCTGCAGTATTTGCCATGCCATCGGCTGTATCAATATTATCTTTTAATAAAACAGGTATGCCATGTAATGGACCTTTTTTACCATGTTTCGAATAATATACATCTAGCTTTTTTGCTTGTGATAGTGCATTTGAATTGAGTTGAACAACGGCATTGAGTTTAATGCCATTATCATCATATTGATTTATGCGGTTTAAATAAAATTGAACAAGCTCTTGGCTGGTTAGTTTTTTGTTCTGCATCTGCTGATGAATTTGTGTGATATTCATATCATCATCAACCTTTGCATTTGATGAAAAGGAATAGGCGAATAGTATTGGTATTATTATTTTTTTTAAATACATTTTAAATTCCAAGGAGTTTAATTAATGCCTTTTATAACTTACTTCCTTTGTTTATGTCTATGGAATTTAGATGGGCTAATAGTATGTTTTAAAAAGTAATGTGAGTAATTGTTATATGTAATCAGTGTAAAGTAAACAGTGCAAAATAAGAGGCATAGAAGATTAGTTTTCTTGTTTTAATTACAAATGCACGGTCCATTTACTGGAGGGCTTTATTTACCAAGTATGTATTAATTTACAGTTGAGTAAACTTAACTATAAATTAATACAAAATACGTAACTAAAGGGATTAAAATCTAGTTATTATTTTCTTGGTAAGATCTCTTTTTATGGCGGGGAGGTTTATGATCGTTAAATTCTTGTTTAGAGATTTCACCGTTGTTATTTGTATCTATTAATGAAAATACTTGCTGATGATCACCGTGTGGTATTTTATGATTTGAAAACTCTGTAAAGTTAATTTGACCATCTTCATTTGTATCTATGCTAGAAAAACAGGGCCGTTTAGGTTTTTTTGAATGATCTTGTTGTGAATTATTAGCAAAACCAGTTTGGCTAATTGTAAGTGCCAAAGCTAATAAAATGAGGTTACTTAAGCGAATAGTCATTAATTTCTCCTAGTGTTTTAAACTTTCAACATCATAGTAGCAATTAACTTTGCAAATAATGTGCAACAAAAAAGGAATAAAATACAGTTGCACAATATTATTTATGACAGTCTTTTAATTTGCACTTTCTATTACTTCACGTTGTTCTTTTATTTTTTTCGCTAATTCATCTGCTGCTTTTTTTGCCCCTTTGGATGCATCACTGGCCATCTCTTTGCCTTGCTCAACTAAGTCTTTACTTAGCGCTTTACCTTCTGTTGCTAAGGTGTTGCCTAATGCTTTAGTTTCATCAATTAATTCAGTTAAAGATTCATCTTTAAATTCTTTACCTGTTTCTTTTGCATCTTGCCAAGCTTGGGTGAGTGCCTGTTTTACTTCTGTTGCTTCTTGTTTAACTTCTTCTTTTTCTTCACATCCAATGAGTAAAAGGCTCGTTAGTAAAATGAAACTACTAGAAGTGATTTTTAAAATATTAATCATAAAATTAAATACTGTGTTAATGAATGCAGCGGTTATTATCTGTTCCTTGATATCAATCGTCAACAAAACTACTAATTACTTATTTTGACTGGTAAGTAGATCATTGAGTGGATAATGTTGGTGAAGTCAAAAATGTGTTGGTGTTTATTGTTAGCATCTAGTAGTTGCAGGTTGTTGGGGATTTTTTTTGCAGATACAATAAGCATAATATTTTTATGATCTGGATATTCCACTAAAGCAACGTGGTTAAAAACTTGGCGTATTAAAAGTAATATCTGCTGTAATTGATCAGCATCTTTGGGCAGTAAGTTCAAAAATAGAACGCCAGAAGCATGTAGTTTCAGCTTTAATTTTTTATAAAAATCGAGTTTAAAAATACAATTGCTATGATTTTGACTGTTAAATAGATCACATAAAATTACATCAAATAATAGTGTATTTTTACTTAAAAACTGGGTTGCAGTTTCTATATTTAACGTTACTTTTTTAGGCAGTTCAAAATGTTTTTTAGCAATATCGACAATTTCTTTATTTTGCTCTACAGAGGTGAATTTTATATTTTCATGATGAGACAATGCAGTTTCGATTGAGCCAATTCCCATACCTAAATTGAGTAGTTCTACATGTGACTCTTTCCAAAGTAAAAATAATGTCATTGTACGAGTATATGGAAATACTAATTCGGTTGGGTTGTTTAAATTTATGAGAGATTGAAATATAAGCGGGGCATGTTTAGCATCTTTACTTGCAAGCCAGCGGTATTGATTATGTTCTCTTACTTCAAGGATAGATTCAGGTAGTTGAACTTTTTTTATTAACTGACCTTCATTTGCTTGGATGTTTAAATGATGCAATGTGAAGGCCTTTTTATTTAATTATTTAAAGTGATTTATGTTATTTAGTTATTAACCATAATGCATGTATTACACCTGGAATAAAAAAGAAGATACTTAATATAATACTCAGTACAAGTTGTTTACCCACTCCTTCTTTTAGAAAAACAGCAACTGGAGGTAAAAATATAGCAAGAATAATAAGTAATAGTTTGTTCAAAAAATCTCTCCAAAATCGAATAAGTAGACTCTACGTTTAAAAATATAAATTATCAACGGGCTGACTTTGTAATCATTCATGTTTCATTCATGTGTGATTGATATATTGCTCACAATTATCAGTTCTATTAGATTAATGTCTATTCGCCTTTATGCTAGGTGTAAAAAGTTAATTATCACCATTTAAGTGAGAATGCAGTGTCAGTTTATGTTTCAAAGTATCTCTTTTTAGTCACATTGAGTTTTTTAATTATTGGGTGTGAAAAACCCGCTAAACCAATGAAAGTAAATGATGTTGTTATACAGCATGTAGAAAAACAAAACGTACCTATTTATGGCAATTATGTTGCGAGAACTAAAGCATCACTTGATGTGGAAGTGCGAGCGCGTGTTACTGGTTATGTGGAAAATGTCGAATTTGTTGAAGGTAGTTGGGTCAATGAGGGAGATTTACTGTATCAAATAGACGATAAACCTTACAAAGCAAAGGTTAAACGTGTCGAAGCAACTTTAGCTAAAAATAGAGCGGCATTAGATAAAGCTAAACGAGATACAGCAAGGTTAGAGCCTTTATACCGACAAGATGCAGCAAGTCAGCTTGATTTAGACAATGCGATTTCAACCCAAGAACAAGCTAAAGCAACTGTTATGTCAACGAGTGCAGAATATGATGAAGCGCTACTGGAGTTAAGTTATACCCAAATTAAAGCACCTATAAGCGGTATGGTTGGTGGCTCTATGGCTGATCTCGGTGCATTAGTTGGCAATGGCGGTATTTCTTTATTAACAACTATTCAAAGAATCAATCCAATATACGTTACTTTTAATATGTCTTCTTTAGATTATTTAAATGCACGTAGACGAATGAATAGTCTTTTAGAACAAATAGAAGCAGATAAAAAAGGTAAGTCCTTAGAAGGTTTTGTTCGTATCACTTTACCGGATGATAGTGAATATCGTTATTGGGGAGATGTGAGCTTTACAGATCCAAAAGTTAATCCTAAAACAGGCACTTTTCAGGTGCGAGCTGTATTACCAAATCCAGATAGTGAGCTTTTACCTGGGCAATATACAAAAGCGAGAATTAAGCTAAGTGAATTTGCTAACGCCGTAGTGGTGCCTGAAGAGGCAACTCAGGTAGAGCAAGGTGGTATTTATGTCATGGTGGTATTACCTGATGATACGGTAGAGCGTCGTTTTATTATTGTGGAGCATTATGGTGAAGCAGGATTAGTTGTCAGTTCAGGCTTGAGTGCTGATGAGCGCATTATTGTTGAAGGGTTACATCGCGCCCGCCATGGACAAAAAGTAAACCCTATTACGGCTAGTAAAAAAGGAGATCTTTAGTGTTTTCTCATTTTTTTATTAAAAGGCCAGTTTTTGCATCTGTGATTTCATTAATTATATTATTGGTAGGTATCGTATCACTTTTAACTTTGCCTATTGATCAATATCCAGAAATAGCACCACCAGCAGTGAAAGTATCAGCTTCATTTCCTGGCGCGACAGCCGCGACGGCTTCGGAGTCAGTGGCAATACCACTTGAACAAGAGTTAAATGGCACGCCAAATATGCTCTATATGTCATCTAAATCAACCAATTCTGGTAGTTCAAATATCACAATTACTTTTGACGTGGGAACAGATCCAGATTTAGCTTCTGTTGATGTACAGAATACCGCAAGTCAGGCTGGTGGCAGTTTACCTGTAGATGTGCAAACCGACGGCGTAACAGTATCAACTGAAAGTTCGGTTGAGTTATTAAAATTGGCACTTACTTCCGATGACCCTAGATACGATGAAATTTACTTGAGTAATTATGCCACTATTAATGTACAAGCGGCGCTTAAACGTATTGTGGGTGTTGGTAGAGTTAGAAATACCGGTTCACGTAGTTATTCTATGCGCGTGTGGTTAAGACCTGACACTATGGCTGGTTACGGTTTAACTGTGAGTGATATTTCTAAGGCAATAAAAGAGCAAAATAAAGAAGCTGCTGCAGGAGAAATAGGTGCGCAACCCAGTGATGAAAATATTAAATTAACTTTTCCAGTCAGAGCACAAGGGCGTTTTAACAAAGTTGAAGACTTTAAAAATATCATGGTAAGAGTTAATTCAGATGGTTCTATGATACGACTACGAGATGTTGCGCGCATAGAATTAGGTTCATCTGCATATACTTTACAGTCAAAACTTAATGATAAAAGTGCCACTATTTTACAAGTATATATGCTGCCTGGCGCTAACGCGTTAGAAGTGACTGAAAATGTAAAGAAAGTAATGGCAACACTCGCAAAAGGGTTTCCTAAAGGTTTGAAGTGGGAATTGTTTTTTGATGCATCTGAATTTATAAAGCTGTCTATCAGTGAAGTGATAAATACTTTAATACAGGCATTAGTCCTGGTTATTTTAGTTGTTTATCTTTTTTTACAAAACTGGCGTACAACGATTATCCCTGCTTTAGCTGTGCCGGTATCTATTATTGGTACTTTTATCGCGTTAGCATTATTTGGTTTTACGATAAATACCATAAGTTTACTGGCTATGGTATTAGCCATCGGCATAGTGGTTGATGATGCCATTGTGGTTGTTGAAAATGTAGAGCGTTTAATGCAAGAGCAAGACTTAGATGTCGTCAGTGCTACTAAGCAAGCTATGACTGAGCTATCTGGTGCTTTAGTTGCCACTTCATTAGTATTAGCTGCTGTATTTGTTCCTGTCTCTTTTTTATCGGGGATCACTGGGATTATGTATCGTGAATTTGCTATTTCTATTACGGTAGCTGTGCTTATTTCAACTTTAGTCGCTTTAACTTTAAGTCCTGCATTATGTGCCATTTTCTTAAAACCAAAAATGCATAAAAAGAACATCGTATTTACTTGGTTTAATAATTACTTAGAAAAACTATCAAATAAATACAGCGCAATTGTTTTGCTAACTTGTAAAAATGCCAAGCGTAGTTATGCACTATTTTTAGTGATGATCGTTTCTGGTTGGTTTGTATTTAATCAAATTCCAGTCAGCTTTATGCCACAAGAAGATCAAGGTCGATTTTTTATTGATGTGAGTTTACCTGATGCAGCAACAGTGACACGCACTGATAAAGTCATTTCACAAGCCAATAAACTCATTATGCAACATGAAGCCGTTGCCTATTCATTTTCATTAGCGGGAGAAAACCGTAGAAGTGGTAGTGCTCAAGCGAATGGTCAATTTGAAATTGTATTAAAGCCTTGGTCATATCGCCAAGATAAAGGTAATACTGTTGCAAGTGTTATGGATGATATCAAAGTTTCATTGGCGCAAATTCATAGCGCTGAGTTTAGTGTATTTCAACCATCTGCTATTGCAGGATTGGGCTCAGGTTCTGGTGTTGAGCTGGCTTTGCAAGACAGGTCAGGATCAAATTGGTTAGGATTAATGGAGTCTTTAGGGGTATTTTTAAATAATTTAAATGAACGCCCTGAAATAGCAAAAGCCTCAAGTTCTTTAAAAGGGGAAGTACCTCAGCTTTATTTGGAAGTCGATCGTGAAAAAGCCAAAGCATTAGAAGTGCCTATTGCAGATGTGTATAGCACTATGAAGTCTTTTACTGGCTCATCCACAGTGAATGACTTTAATATGTTTGGTCGGGTTTATAGAGTGAAAATGCAAGCTGAATCTCAGTTTAGAGCCAGACCTGATAATTTAAATGATTTTTATGTTAGAAGCGCAAATGGCGCTATGGTGCCATTAAATGTATTGGCAAAACTGGAGTTAACGACAGGCCCTTCAGCAATAAATAGATATAACATGTTTAACAGTGCCAATATTAATGTATCTGCAGCACCGGGTTATGCTTCAGGTGATGTCATTAAAGCGATAGAAGAAGAGGCTTTAAAAATATTACCGCCAGGTATTGGATATGAATGGACTGGATTGACATTGCAAGAGATGCGTTCGTCTGGTCAGTTAGGGGTCGCATTAATTTTAGCTTTTGTATTTGTATTTTTATTTCTGGCTGCATTATATGAAAGTTGGACATTGCCATTTGCTGTATTGCTAATTAGCCCAATTGCAATGTTAGGCGCTTCTGTATTTGTTTGGGCTACAGGCAATGAGAATAACTTATTTTTCCAAGTGGCCTTTATTGCATTGATTGGTTTGGCTGCTAAAAATTCGATACTGATTGTAGAAGTTGCAAATCAGTTTTATCGCTCGGGTATGAGTGCAAGCCAAGCTGCAATGGAAGCTGCTAGATCTCGTTTTAGACCTATATTGATGACTGCAGCGTCATTTATTTTAGGTGTATTACCTTTAGTGCTAACCAGTGGACCAGGTGCAGTGAGTCGAGAGTCTATTTCCATGCCTATTTTAGGCGGAATGGTATTAGCTAGCACGATTGGTATTATCTTTGTGCCTTTATTTTTCATTACAGCAGCACGTTTTGTGAAGCAAAAGTTATCAACTGATATAACGGAAGATAAAAAATTAATAAGGGAGAATAGTGATGTTTAGCGACTCGATTATTAATAAAAAGTTATTTTTAAGTTTAATCAGCATATCGATTTTAGCAGGTTGTACATTAGGACCTGATTTTTCTGAACCTGAAATAAATCATCAAAACTTAAATATTTCAGCTAAGGCCGAAGGTAACCAAAGCCCAAATGAAGAGAGTTTAATGGGCTGGCGTGAATTATATCAAGACCCACATTTACAGAGTTTAATCAGTAAAGCGTTAGCTAATAATTTTGACTTACGTATTGCGCAATCAAAGATCATTGAATCGAGACAAGCAAAACGTATTGCTGATTCGGTTCTATGGCCAAGTATAAGTGCGAATATTGTATTGGAAAGAGAAGGCGCTAATACCTCAACTGAGAGTAACTTAGAACTTAAAGGTTTATTATCTTGGGAGCTAGATTTATTTGGTGCAAATAAGCGTTCCAGTGAAGTTGCATTAGCCGAACATCTGGCTATTTCAGAAGCAAAAAATGCAGTGAAATTGGCTTTGATAGCACAAGTTGCACAGCAATTTTTTACTTTGAAGCAAATCGAAGAAGAATTACAAATCAGTAACAATACAATTGCTTTAAGAGCTAAAGAGCTTGATTTAGCGCGATTGCGAAAAGCAAGTGGCGTAATCTCTGGTTTAGAACAACGCCAAGCAGAGGTAGAGCTAGAGTCTGCGAAAGTAAATACACCTAAACTAAAACGTGCCCGTGTCATTACAGTAAATAATTTACAGCTATTAATTGGCTCTCGTATTGATTCAGTTGAAGGTGGAAAAGACTTATCATCACAGTTTATGCCAAAAAAGTTACCTGAAAAGTTGACGAGTAACCTGTTAGAGCGTCGACCTGATGTTAGAAAAGCACAATATGAATGGCATGCCGCAGTGGCAAAAATTGGTATTGCAAAAGCTGATTTATTTCCAAGTTTTAGTCTCACTTCAGAAATTGGTAATGAAAGTTCTGAGCTGTCTGATTTACTATCGAGTAATGCCTTTACATGGCAATTAGGTGTTAACGCATTAAGTCCTATTTTTAATGCAGGTAAAAATTTAGCTAATTTATCTGTTGTTGAAGAGCGTGCCTATCAAGCTAATTTAAATTATCAAAAGGTTATTTTAACTGCATTACAAGAAGTGAGTAATGAAATAGCAACTTACTCAACAAGTGAAGAAACATTTGAAGCACAAAATCGTTTAGTGTTAAGTACGCAAGCATATTATAAGCTTGCCCAATTAAGATATCGCAATGGTGTATCAAGTTCTTTAGACTTATTAGATGCTCAACGAAGTTTGTTTTTTGCGCAAATCGCATTGGTTAATGCTAAAAATGCGCGTTTACAAAGCATGGCTCGGTTATTTAAAGCATTAGGTGGCGGTTGGATTGAAAAATCAAAACCAACCTAATCATATTATCATAGGGTATAAACTGGCAATTAATAATAAAGCCATCGAAAAGTTAAATACTTTAAGTTTGTTATCGCTGGTTAAAAGCCTTTTTAATTGCTGACCTAAAACGGTCCAAATTCCAACTGAAGGTAAATTATTG
>Ga0209292_1006299_pt1 | contig 11716 bp, 10 predicted proteins | sample GOMGulsemesocosm_2_FD_184634 | JGI IMG/M metagenome (GOLD analysis project Ga0209292, IMG submission 184634) | Methane-oxidizing microbial communities from mesocosms in the Gulf of Mexico - GOM9C Gulf of Mexico (SPAdes) (version 2) | ecosystem: Environmental > Aquatic > Marine > Cold seeps...
TACAAGATAAACCGCTAGAGGTTAGTAATGAAGAAAAGCTCACTTTATTAAAAAACCCCGCGGCGAAAAGAGCGTTCGAGTTTTTTTATATTGGTCGTTATCATCAAGCTCGTCGAGAATGGAATTTTTGGTTGTCACAACTCAATGACAAAGAAAAGTTAGCCGCTTCTAAAATCGCTTATGAAGCCGAGTGGTTTGATCGGGCCATTTTTACTTTATCTAAGGTCGGCTATTTAGATGATGTTGATTTACGGTTCCCACTCGCCTTTAAAGATGAGATAACGGACTCATCAGGTCATCAAAAAATCAATCCCGCTTGGACCTTTGCCATTGCTCGTCGTGAAAGCTCTTTTATGGCAGATGCGCATTCTCCCGCCGGAGCAAAAGGCTTAATGCAAGTTATGCCATCTACAGCGAAACAATTACACAAAAGTAGGATAACAACGAAACATTTACTTAATGCCAAAGAGAATATCAAGTTAGGAACTAAGTACTTAAAAAGTTTGTTAGACCGACATCATGGTAATCAAGTTTTAGCTACCGCGTCATATAATGCAGGTCCATACCGAGTAAAGAGCTGGTTAAAAGGTTTAAAACCAATGCCTGCAGATATTTGGATTGAAACTATTCCCTATAAAGAAACACGAGAGTATGTGAAAAGTGTCATGGCTTATCAAGAAATTTATCAGTTAAAAGTAGGGCAAACAGAATCACTTTTTGATCAAATTACTAACATGAGTATTGCTCAGTAAATTAACATTTAATTATATACCCGTTTCACCTCAAGATGCAGTTTCAGAGCTAAGCTAGGAAATCAGTTCAAGGCGGACTATGAGGATAATAGTTATTCTCGACAACTGCGTCTTGCGTTACTCTAGGATCCCACATCCATGTGGAAACCTTATTAACTAGGGCAACGCAGGACTTTTTTCTCGCTTAGCTCCCTACGGGCAAACCGATAAGTTAACCCTTTATTGGCTTGCTGAAATCAGCATCTTGCAGCAGAGTGGGTATAGTGTGATATGATGTTGGAAAAATTTCATAGTGGCGATCAGATGATAAAATTAGCAACGCTTTACCCAGCCCATGTTGGCGAATTACAACAACGTACTAAAGCGGCTTTAAGCCGTGAAAACTTACAAGGTTTAGTGATTCATTCAGGTCAAGAAATTAAAGTATTTCTAGACGATTATGGTTACCCATTTAAAGTTAACCCTCACTTTAAAGTGTGGTTACCAATTGTCGATGTGCCTAATTGCTGGTTAATTGTGAATGGTGAAGATAAACCTACGCTAATCTATTATCAACCGGTTGATTTTTGGCATAAAATAACACCTTTGCCAGATGCTTACTGGAATGATTTTTTTAACATAAAAGTGTTAACTAAAGCTTCAGACGTCGAAAAGCTACTTCCTTACGATAAAACAGATTTTGCCTATATTGGTGAACATGTTGAAGTGGCTAAAGCTTTAGGATTTAACAATATTAATCCAGAGCCGCTCTTGAACTACGTCCACTATCACCGCGCATATAAAACGCAGTACGAACTTGAATGTCTACGTAAATCAAACGCTATTGCAGTGGCCGGTCATAAAGCAGCAAAGAGTGCTTTTTTACAAGGCTATTCAGAATATGATATTCAACAGACTTATTTAAAAGCTACACAACATACGAGTGAAGAAACACCTTACGGTAATATTGTTGCTCTTAATACGAATACGTCAATATTACATTACACCGCGTTAGATCGTGATGTACCACAAGCCCATCGTTCGTTTCTAATAGACGCAGGTGCAAACTTCCATGGTTATGCATCTGATATAACCCGTACCTATTCATTCAAACGTGACAAATTTGCAGAACTCATTGCGCGTATGGATCAACTGATGCTTAATGCTGTAGATGGTTTGAAGCCAGGTAAGAGTTACGTCGATCTACATATTGAAACTTACCGCGATATTGGAAATGTTTTAAATGAATTTGGCTTTATCAATGTTGATGCGGACACAGCCGTAGAAACGGGAATTATTTCTACTTTCTTCCCACATGGCTTAGGACATCATTTAGGTTTACAAACCCATGATGTTGGTGGCTTTATGGCTGATGAGCGTGGAACTCATGCAAATACGCCAGAACAACATCCTTTTTTACGTACATCTCGCATGATAGAGAGTAATCAGGTGTTCACTATTGAACCAGGTTTATATTTCATTGATTCATTATTGAGCAATTTAAAAGCGTCTAAACATAGTGCTATGATCAACTGGGATAAAATTGATGTAATGCGTCCTTTTGGCGGCATTCGTATTGAAGATAATATTATTGTTCACCAGTCTCATAATGAAAATATGACACGTGAATTAGAACTGAAGTAATACTAAGTACTATGGTTAAACCCTACCAAATTGCGGCTAACGACATTGTTGATGAAACAATCGTTAGCCGCAGCCGTTTTATTTGCTTTGTTTCACCGTGTTCAAGCCATGAAGAGGCTAAAGCGCAAATAAAAAAGTGCCAGCAATTGCATCCGCAAGCCAGTCACCATTGTTACGCCTTTCTTACCGGCCGCCCAGAAGACAGCCAAGGTTATGGTTTTTCTGATGACGGCGAACCATCTGGAACCGCAGGCCGGCCAATGTTATCGGTATTACAAGGAAGTGAAATTGGTGAGTTATGTGCCATTGTTGTGAGATATTTTGGTGGGACAAAGTTGGGAACGGGTGGGTTGCAGCGCGCTTATGGTGGTAGTGTACGACAAGCACTAACCTTGCTCGAGACTTTAACTAAAGTCCCGATGGTAGAAAGACAATTAACTTGTGATTATGGCCAAATTAAGGATGTGCTGTATTTTGTAGAACAAGCAAAAGGTCATATTGTTCAGCAAGATTTTTCTGCGCAAATAGAGTTAGTTCTCGCTGTACCTCAAGAACAATTAATACAAATTCAACAACAATTACAAACGCTATCTTCTGGGTTGTTAAATCTCAGAGAAATTGATTAATTGGTTTTATCTTTTAGAAAGGACACTGTTTTGCCACATTGTATTATTGAATATTCACAAGAACTTACTCAAGATGCAGATTTAACAGCGATCATGAAAGCTGTTTTTGAAGGTTCAGTTCACTCGGCATTATTTTCACCTGCGGATATCAAAGTTAGAGCAATCCCATACCCTGACTTTTATACAGAAAATATAGATAAAACCACTAAAGGTCAGCAAAGATTTATTCATGTGTGTTGTAAAATTTTATCGGGTCGTAATTTAGAACAAAGACAAAATCTTTCGCAAAAAATCCTAAATCAGTTAACTCAACTAGATCTTAAGTGGATTTCTATCAGCGTTGAAATAGTCGAGATGGAGCTAGAATCCTATAACAAGCAGGTCAGTAACTAAATTTACTGTAAAAATAGTGATTTAAAGTCGCAGTGTTGATCTTTATGCTTTATTATCAAAAAAGGTTTTGTCGATCAATTTATTGAATAATAATTAGTAATCTGTGCAAATAAAAAATATCATTCGAATTCTTGGTTTGTTGGTGGCTTTACTCAGTGTCACCATGTTACCACCTGCATTAATTGCACTACTCTATCGTGATGGTGGAGGTGTTTCCTTTCTTACAGCTTTTCTATTTTGTTTATTTGCAGGTTTACTTGCTTGGTACCCCTTTAAAAATGAAAAAAGTGACTTGCGGGCACGTGAGGGTTTTTTAATTGTCGTGCTCTTTTGGGTGGTACTCGCCAGTTTCTCTGCTGTTCCCCTGATGTTATTAGAACATCCTAATTTATCGGTAACCGATGCATTTTTTGAGTCATTCTCTGGTTTAACCACCACTGGCGCAACTATTTTAAAAGAAATAGACGGCTTGCCGCATGCGGTACTTTGGTACCGACAGCAGTTGCAGTGGTTAGGTGGTATGGGAATCATCGTTTTAGCTGTAGCTGTTTTACCTATGTTAGGCATAGGTGGCATGCAGTTATATCGTGCTGAAACCCCTGGTCCTGTGAAAGACTCAAAAATGACCCCTCGCATTGCCGATACAGCGAAGCATTTGTGGTATATCTATTTATTTTTAACGATTTCTTGTGCTATCAGTTATTGGGGGGCAGGTATGTCGGTATTTGACGCCATTTGTCATGCCTTTTCAACTATTGCAATTGGCGGTTATTCAACCCATACCGAAAGTATGGGCTACTTTAATAGCCCGGCTATTAACTTTGTTTGTGTCTTTTTCTTACTGGTTGCTGGCGTTAACTTCGCCTTACACTTTGCAGTGTTGCATAGCAAATCCTTGAGAAGTTATTTCTACGATCCCGAGTTTAAAGTGTTTATCGCTATTCAATTTGTATTAACACTTATTTGTTTAGTGGTGTTATTAGCAACCGGTACTTACGAAGATGGTTTTGAAGCTTTTGATCAAGCGTTATTCCAGTCTGTTTCTATAAGCACCACCGCTGGCTTTGCAACCACGAGCTTTGCGGACTGGCCAACGCTATTACCCATATTATTGATATTCGCTAGTTTTATCGGTGGCTGTGCAGGAAGTACGGGCGGAGGTATGAAAGTGGTGCGCGTCGTACTTTTGTATCTACAGGGGTTACGTGAATTAAATCGTTTAGTGCACCCTAAAGCTGTTTTTACCATAAAACTTGGTCAGAAAGCATTACCGAACCGTGTAGTTGAAGCTATTTGGGGCTTTTTCTCAGCTTATGCAGCTGTGTTTGTAATTTGTATGTTATTACTGCTTGCTACAGGCATGGATGATCTTACGGCCTTTACGGCCGTTGCGGCTTGCTTGAATAACTTAGGTCCTGGTTTAGGGGCCGTAGCGGCAAACTTTGCAGATATTAACGACTTCAGTAAATGGGTATTGGTCGTGGCAATGTTATTTGGTCGTCTTGAGATATTTACCCTGTTGGTTTTATTCACCCCGGCATTTTGGCGCTCATAACAACTTTCTATGATGACTTCGATATTCGATAGTCATCATCTTTAGTAAAACGTCAATGCGTCCACATGAAATAGTTTTTCGACATCAGAAATGTAGCGCTTGTTGACTAAAAATAAAATTACATGGTCTTCAGTTTCTATTTTTGTATTCGAGTGCGCTATCAATACTTCTTCTTGACGAACAATCGCACCAATTGTTGTGCCTGGCGGCAGTTTTATTGATTGGATCGTGCGGCCAACAACCTTTGACGATTTTTCATCACCTTTGGCAATAATCTCTATCGCTTCTGCAGCACCACCACGTAAACTATAAACGTTATCAATACTGCCACGTCGTACATGTGTCAAAAGAGCTGAAATAGTTGCATGTTGTGGCGATACAGCAATATCTATGTCACTACCATGAACTAAATCAATATAGGCACTACGTTGAATGAGCACCATAGCTTTGCGGACACCCAAACGTTTCGCTAATAAAGATGACATTATGTTTGCTTCGTCATCGTTAGTTACGGCTATAAATACATCAAACTGATCTATATGTTCTTCCATTAAGAGTTCTTGATCAGATGAGTCACCGGTAAAAACTAAGGTATCGTTAAGTTCTGAAGCAAGGTGTTCTGCGCGTTTTGGTGAGCGCTCGATCAGTTTAACCTGATGATTTTTCTCTAAAATCTTAGCTAAACCTGCACCGATGTTACCACCACCCGCGATCATAATTCTTTTGTAAGGAGCTTCTAGCTTTTGTAGTTCGTTCATTACCGCACGAATATGTATAGTCGCGGCTATAAAGAATACCTCATCGTCCGCTTCAATAACTGTGGTACCCAGTGGACGAATAGGTTTTCCGTTTCGATAAATAGCGGCAACGCGCGTATCAACATTGGGAATATGCTCACGCAATGTAGAAAGTGCATGTCCCACTAATAAACCGCCATAGTAAGCTTTAACGGCGACTAAACTGACTTTCCCCTGAGCGAATTCTAAAACCTGCAAAGCACCTGGATAATCTATTAAACGGGCAATATCCCGAGTAACGAGTTGCTCCGGTGCAATAATATGGTCAACAGGGATGTTCTTTGGTTGAAATAATTCTTTTTGATAGCGCAATATATTTGCAGAGCGAATACGGGCAATTTTATTAGCGGTGTTAAACAATGAATAACAAATTTGGCAAGCGATCATATTAGTCGCATCGTCGCTACTAACTGCTATTACTAATTCAGCATCCTCAGCGCCCGCTTGCAATAATACATCGGGATGAGATCCGTTACCAATAACAACCTGTAAGTCCATTTTTTCTTGCAATTCATGTAAGGTGTCGGCATTAGTATCAATTAACGTAATATCGTTGCGTTCGCCTACAAGGTTTTCAGCGAGCGTTCCGCCTACTTGTCCTGCGCCAATAATAATTATTTTCATAAGTTTTTTACTTTAATTTAAGCTGGTTGTTTTTCTAACTTAGCGTAGTAAAAGCCATCCATTGATTGCTCGTTGGGTAATATTTGCCAGCCCGTGTTATTGTCGTTTTCGCTAGTAGGCATTAACTTAGCATTGTTATTCTCAGAGATAAACTGTTGGATCTGTTGGCTATTTTCTTCGGGCAAAATACTACATGTTGCATAAAGTAAAGTACCACCGGGTTTGAGTAAAGACCAAATGTTTTTTAATATTTGTTGCTGTAATACCACTAGTTTTTCAATATCATCAGCTTTTCTTAACCACTTTATATCGGGGTGGCGACGAATAACGCCAGTACCTGAACAAGGGGCATCGAGTAAAATACGGTCGTATAATTTTCCATCCCACCAGTCTTGCGAAGCAGCATCTGCGGTTATAACATTTGCGGTTAAATTAAGGCGGGCCAGATTTTCTTCAACTCTCAGTAACCGGCTTTCTTCTATGTCAATAGCTGTCATGTTAGCTAATTCTGGTGTTAACTCTAAAATATGACAGGTTTTCCCACCAGGGGCTGCACAACAATCAAGTACGTTATCACCCGCTTGGCTGTTTAACAATGTTGCGGCCTGTTGCGCCGCACCGTCTTGTACTGAAACCCAACCATCAGCAAAACCGGGTAACTTGTTTACGTCAAGGGCAGTAGTGAGCTTAATCGCGGAAGACTTTTCATCCACTAGTTCAACTTCAATATCAGCTTGCTCTAACAGCTGTAAATATTGCTCAATCGCATGATGTTGCTGATTCACACGTATCCACATCGGTGGACGTTCTAGATTAGCGGTTAATATACTTTCCCATTGATCAGGGTAAGCACTTTGCAGCTTTTTAATAAACCAGCTTGGATGAGAATATTTTATCGCATCAGGCAAGTTTACAGTGTTTTCTTTTGACGTTTCTTTCGCTAAATTTCGCTGAATATTACGTAATACACCATTAATCAAACCTCTCAAAAAATCACACTTCAAAGGTTTAGTGGCTGCTACGGTTTCACTTACAGCAGCATGATCAGGAATGCGAGTATGTTTTACTTGGTAAATACCGACTAAAATTAAAAAGTGGCCAACACGCTGTTTACCTTTTAGCGGTTTATCCATCAATTGGCGCAAGTCATATTCAAGCGCAGGCAAATATCGTAATACGCCATAACAAAGTTCTTGTAAAAGGCCTTTATCTTTTCCTTCAACCTTAGCTTGAGCTTTTGGTAATTCGTCGCCAAGGCTGCGGCCTTTGTCGACGACAGCAAAACAACACTTTGCCGCTAGAGCTCGAATATTAGCAGCCATTATTCTTCATCCAAATTGTTCGGTATAAAACCGTTAATGTTATTATTTTCGGCAAACCACTGTGCTTTACCATTTAATATATCTCGTACGGCTAATGCTTTTTTACCCGGAAGTTGTAAGATTTCTAAACAAATAGCACCAGAAGCCGTCGCTATGGTAATACCACTTTTATTCGCAGACATTATAGTTCCTGGCATTTTATTATGTTCATCATCGGTATAACTTGCTTGCCAAACACGAATGCGATGTGCGGTTTGTTTTTCATCGGTAAAAGTAAATTGAGCTACTGGCCATGGAATATACGCGCGAATCTTTCGATGAATTACTTCGGCAGGTAATTGCCAGTTTAGTTCGGCTTCATTTTTATCAAGTTTAGCGGCGTAAGTGGACAAATTGTCATCTTGAGCCTCTACACTGTGATTGCCTTCAGCCATTAAATCGAGCGTTTCAAGTAAAGCGCTAGGGCCAAGTTCGGCTAACTTTTCATATAAAGTCGCACTGGTATCTTGTTGAGTAATTTCACAGGTCGCTTTGGCTATCATATCGCCAGTATCAAGACCTTTGTCCATTTGCATGATAGTAACGCCGGTTTCAGTATCGCCAGCTTCGAGGGAGCGTTGAATCGGTGCCGCACCTCGCCATTTTGGTAATATAGAACCGTGCACATTTACACAACCGAGGCGAGGTGCCTCTAGGATAACAACGGGCAGTAATAAGCCATAAGCTACAACTACCATAATGTCTGCATTATAGTTGGCGAGCTTATCTTGATCATTAGCGTCTTTAAAATTAATCGGCTGCTCAACAGTAATATTGTGAGCTAAGGCGAGTTCTTTGGTCGCACAAGCAGTGAATTTTTTACCACGCCCAGCACGTTTGTCTGGCGGACAATAAACAGCAACCACTTCATGACGTGAATTTATCAGTGCAGCTAAATGTTGGGCAGCAAAATCTGGCGTGCCAGCAAAAATAATTTTAAGAGCTTGTGACAAGGTTTTATCCTGAATTTTATCAATGAAAAATAATGATACCAACGAGTATCATTAGCTATTTTCTAAACGGGCTTCTTTTTCCAACTTAGTTTTAATACGTTGACGTTTTAATGGTGATAAATAATCAACGAATAACTTTCCATCTAAGTGATCCAATTCATGCTGGATACAAATTGCTAAAAGTTCAGTAGCGGTTAGGGTGAATTCTTTACCGTCACGATCCAGTGCTTTAACGGTAACTTCTGTATAGCGGTCAACTTTTGCATAACAACCCGGTACTGAGAGACAGCCTTCTTCATTAATTTCAGTCTCCTTGCTATGGCTAATGATTTCTGGATTGATCAGTACGTAGGCCTGACCTTTGTCTTCAGTAACATTAATCACCACAATGCGCTGATGGATATTCACTTGTGTTGCCGCTAAACCAACACCATTTTCGTCGTACATGGTTTCAAACATGTCGTCGATAATTGTTTTTATATCTTGATTAACTTCAACAACTGGAGTTGCTTTAGTGCGTAGTCTTTCGTCTGGAAATCTTAATACGTTTAAAATAGTCATAAATCTTCAAAAAATTCGCGAAATATCGCATTGAGTGTTATGTTTCAATTTTAGCCATTAAATAAAATTAATAATAGTTGTTTAGGTTAAAAGCTTAATATATCTGCTCAATAGGCGAACTAACATGCTAAAACCTAGTTTATTCTTAATACTCAGCTTATCGTTATCGATGTTTGTTATGGCTGATGAATTAACGTTAAATAAAAGTGCCCCTAAATCTTATATTGTGAAAAAAGGCGATACCTTGTGGGATATCTCTGGTATTTTTCTCAAACAGCCTTGGTTATGGCCAAAGTTGTGGCGCTTAAACCCTGATATTAACAATCCACATCTAATTTATCCTGGTGACGAATTACGCTTAGTGTTTGATGAAAAGGGTCAGCCAATGTTAGTACGTGGCAAACCTGAACTCAAATGGTCACCTCGTACGCGTATGCAATTGAAAGATCAATCGGCTATTTCTACGCTTCCCTTAAAAGTCATTGCGCCTTATATAAAATATGACAGTATTATAACGAATGATGAATTAGAGAAACTTCCTTATATTTTAGGGAATGATGAAGGTTATAATGCAAGTATTGATGGATTTAAAGTTTATGTGAATGGTGAATTATCGCTTGGTAAAGCTTATGGTATTTATCAAAAAGAAGAGGCGGTATACGACCCTGAAACAGAAGAACTTTTAGGGTACAACATCCGAGTCGTTGGTACAGGGAAAGTATTACGTACCGGGAATATGAATAACAAAGAGCCTGCGACTTTGTACGTTGATGGCGTTAAACGAGAAATACACTCGGGTGACTTCGTCATGCCGGTTAATGAAAACCAGCAATACCCTTCATTTTTCACCTTAAAACCGGCGAAAAAATCACTTAAAGGCCTAATTTTAAATGCGGCGAGTGGGGTACGTGAATTTGGCAAATTAGAAGTTGTTATGATTAATCGGGGTGCTGAACATGCTGTGCAGCAGGGGGATGTTGTAGCTGTTAAACGTACCAGCCCAGGTGTAATAGAAACCAGTGAAGGTCCAGTTTATAGCCAAGGTGCTTCTCGTTGGAATAGAATGTCAAATGTCGATAATTCTGATTTTAAAATGCCAGAAGAAACAGTTGGTGAAATGATGGTGTTCAAAGTTTATCAGAAAGTAAGCTTAGCGTTAGTCTTACGGTCAACTAAGCCGTTACGGTTACAAGATATGGTTACTTCGCCAGCGGTAAATTAAACCACTTTTACATTACGCCTGTTCTTAAGGAGAAGACAGTGCCGATTTTAAGTGCTACATCTCGTATAAATGAAAACGATAACAAAAGTGCTAGCCATTATTGGTTGGCACTTATGCTTGTTCCTCGTTTAGCTGCACATCGGAAAATTGCTCTTGCTGAATTATTTGGTATCGAGCAGATTTTTCATCACTCACAAGAACTGTCTTCTTTAAATTTAACCCGTAAGCAAGTTGCTGCAATTCGGTCACCTGATTGGCAAAAAATTGAGAATATTCTTATTAGCGCCGACCAATGTCACAGTAAAATTATCTCTTTTAACGATAAACATTATCCTTTGTTGCTTAAACAAATCTATGATCCACCACTTATTCTCTTTGTGCAGGGAAACAGTGAACTGTTAAATCGAACTCAACTTGCGATGGTGGGGAGTCGAAATGCCAGTATTAATGGGAGAGATAATGCATTTGAATTTGCAAAGCAATTAGCTGATTTAGGTTGGGTGATAACCAGTGGGTTAGCATTAGGTATCGATGGTGCTGCTCATAAAGGTGTATTAGCAATAAATGGAAAAACTATTGCGGTAGTTGCTACAGGGTTAGACCAAGTTTATCCGGCTAGGCACAGAGAGCTTGCAAAAAGCATTTTAGACAATGACGGTGCCATTGTGAGTGAATTTCTTCCCTCTACACCACCTAAACCGGGATATTTTCCCAAGCGTAATCGTATTATTAGTGGTTTAAGCGTTGGTGTTTTAGTGGTTGAAGCCACCATTAAAAGTGGTTCATTGATAACCGCACGTTGTGCGATTGAACAAAACCGTGAAATATTCGCTATACCGAGCACTATTAATAACCCCCAAGGAAAAGGTTGTCATTGGTTAATCAAACAGGGAGCTAAACTTGTTGAAGAAATTGCCGATATAGTAAATGAGATAAAACAGTTACCGATAAGTGGTCTAAACTTAAGTACAAACAAAGAGAAAGAAGTAAGGTTGGAAAAAAGTCAAAAACAAAACTTGTTTAACGATTCATTGTTAGCTAGTGTGGGTTATGAAATCACTCCCGTAGATATCGTGGTTTCTCGAAGTAAACTACCCATAGATGTAGTATTAACTCGACTAACAATGTTAGAACTCAAAGGCCTGGTTGCTACGGTTCCAGGAGGTTACCTAAGAGTAAAATAGGGGCTAATTATGTTTGATATCCTAATGTATCTTTTTGAAAACTATATTCATAGTGAAGCCGAAGT
>Ga0209292_1006300_pt1 | contig 11715 bp, 9 predicted proteins | sample GOMGulsemesocosm_2_FD_184634 | JGI IMG/M metagenome (GOLD analysis project Ga0209292, IMG submission 184634) | Methane-oxidizing microbial communities from mesocosms in the Gulf of Mexico - GOM9C Gulf of Mexico (SPAdes) (version 2) | ecosystem: Environmental > Aquatic > Marine > Cold seeps...
GTACTTAAAATATCAAATGGCGGTAAAGGATTAAAACGCAAGTCGAATGTTTCTGTGTGCCTTATTATTGGACTACCTTTTAAGCGTTTCAAAATACCCATTTGAATTTCATGAGGACGACAATGATAGAGTTGGTTGAAGCTATCCTTAAATGTGTCGAAGGTTTCACCGGGTAAACCAAAAATAAGATCAGCATGAATATGTGCCGCAGTATTATCCCTTAACCACAACAAATTCTCCTTTGATTTAGCATTATTTTGCTTACGATTAATATTAGCTTGTACCTCAGTATTAAAGGTTTGTATGCCTATCTCAAATTGTAAACTTCCCTCAGGAAATTGAGCTAACAACTCTTTTAGCTTTCTCGGTAAGTGATCGGGCACTACTTCAAAGTGCAGATAAAGATCGTCAGACATTTTATCTAAGAAGAACTGCATAATTTGCATCGTGGTTTTAATGTTTAAATTAAACGTTCTATCGATAAATTTAAAGTTTCTTGCACCACGCTGGTAAAGGGTTTCCATTTGTTCAAGGAATAATTCCAAAGCAAACGGCACCGATGCTTTGTCCAGCGATGATAAACAAAATTCACATTTAAATGGGCAACCGCGCGACGCCTCAACATAAAGCAGACGATGAGTTAAATCTTCATCAGTATAATACTGATACGGCAATTCTATGTCGTTTAATTCTAGGGGTTTAGAGTGAACAATTTTTTTATCTGGCGGCGTATTATTTATAATATCTTTACACAACTGATAAAAACTCAAATCTGCAGCACCCGTTAAAACATAGTCGGCACAATCTACAATAGCTTGCTGCTCTGTTTCATAACTAACTTCTGGGCCTCCTAAAATAATCTTTACTTCAGGTGCAATAACTTTTAATAAATTAACAACATTGGTTGTTTCAACTATGTTCCAAATATAAACACCAAAACCAACAATATCCGGTTTTGACGCTAAGATTTGCTCAACAATATCAAGGGCACGAGTTTGGATAATAAATTCTTGAATTTCACAAAAACTCTGTAACTCTTTTAAGTTTGCATAAAGGTAACGTAGGCCGAAGCTAGTGTGGAAAAATCGTGCGTTAAGCGTCGCAAGCACAATTTTAGGGGAGTTTTTATCTATTTCATGACTTACAATTGTACTCTGCTCTGTTAAATCTTGAGTAATACTTTCTGCTAGATGAACCTGCGTAACACTAATTTCAGGTTGATTTGTTTTCTCTGCCATTATTGCTTAAATACCTTTATGAATATGTCCACAATTATACTTTGATTACTTACTAAGTAAATGAAATTGAAACACAGTCTGACGTTGCTGAAACTGACAAATATTAAAGTTCTTTGTGCGTAAAGGGGAAGTTAGCTATCGGTTTCTCTTCAGGTCAACTGATTACTAAAAGAAGACATTAAGTTTGAGCATTGAGGTTGCCGTTAACATAGTAGCGGATAAGGCGTAATGTTTTCTGCTGCTTGTTTGTTTCGCCAAAAACGCCGATAGAGCATCCATTTTTGGTGTTTCTTATTTGAGAATATTAAAATACTCAAACAAAAAATAGTGACGGCTTATGTTTGGTTGGTTGGTTGGTTGGTTGGTTGGTTGGTTGGTTGGTTGGATTTTATAATGGGTAGCAGAGTTATACTGTGGTCATAATTTCATTGGTATATTTACTTTTCTATTAACAACATACATTAATGCATGTGATTTTTGTAATGTATTTATCCTTAAATGGAAGAAAATACTTATTGAAGATGGTTTGATATAAAGACGTCGAGCCAAACGCGCCACCCGTGAAATAATGACAATTTTAAGTAATTTACATCAATCGCACGTCTTGAAGTTAAAAAGTTATTCTCATAAGGTTTTGATCACTAAATTAATCCAAATGGTATTTTCTACCAAATATGCTCAAGTTGCGCTCCGATAACCCAACCATGGTTGCTATCACCATAAGGAGCACCATCAGGTTGGTTACCAATATATCCTATCCAAGCATCGCTCCATTTAGCATAAGTTATGTATAAGCGCATTACTGGGCGCGACATAAAACCTTTAGTTGGGCTTAATTGCAGTGCGAGAGAAAGTTTGGTCAAACTTCCAGATGCACCAATAATTTCATTATCAACGTAATCAATACCTAATTCAGTCGCAATATTTAAATACTGAGTTAAATAATAGATAGGTCTAATGCCCGTACTATACCAATCAATAGTGTCTCCGCTACTACCATCCTTGCCAAAATTTTCTGAGCGGGCAAGCATAACCCATTGTAATGCGTGTGAATCTTTGTTATCCCATATCCAAGTATTGTTCACTTCCCAAACACTTGATTTATCAAGGTTATATCCCATCGTTTCATTGACAGGAATAGCATTGGTTGTTCTTTTATGCATTGCAGCACCCGCGCGATAAGTCACTGCTAATGTGTTTTTACCTCCAAAGATTTTTTGACTATCAAACCACATACCTAAGCCAAAGCCATTTTTATACTCATAGTCAATATCCTTATTTTCATATCTTAAGGCATAAAGTGCCCAAAAATTTATTTTTATATTTTGGTTTAAATCAATATCAACCAGACGAAGATCTAAAGTGTTGGAATTTAGTGTACCCATCACAGCATTATCTGTTTTATTTGAGTTTTCGCTATTTATACTAGTGATATTAGTATCTTCAAAGCTAAATATTGACACTTTAAATTCACCTCCCACTAGCTGAATACCTTCCACCCCTATACCTGCTTGTGCCCATTGACCTGAGTTTAACCACCAGTAATCATTAATGTAAGAGCCTTTACGTTCATACCAACGGCGCCCTAACCAAACATTAATACCTTTAGCCAAGTAATTGCCAAACTCAATATAGGCTTTAGGTATTTTATGTAAGTTAAAGTCGGAAGTATTACCATTAAGTTGATAACCATGAGCAGCAACAACTGCTTTTATATATGGCTCTGTACCGTATTCATTACCATTAACGTAATTTAGCCGTAAACGAACTAACAAATCAGACTCATTACCTAATCTATATTTAGCCCCAGCTCCAGGTGCATAGAAATGTGCAGGTGTGCTACCATTTTCGCTCATTGACAAATTAATTCGAGTATAACCATGGAAACTAAAATTATGCTTTGATACTGTTTCATCAGCATAAACTAAACTAGTTGTCATCAATGCTGGGAGTATAAATTTATATAAACAAATGGACATGTTAGATTTCCATAAGAGTAAGTGCGTTTATTTTTTATAAAACATGAGCTTATTTGAGTGTAGACATTTTTTAAATTTATGTTTTACATACGGTGAGTAAGGAAAAAATTCAATAATAATTTTTGAGCTCTCCATGATTATTCCAATATCAAGCCACATAATACCCATTTTGATTTGTACCCAAATGTAATCAAGTATTGATGAAACTTAACATTATCAGGTCACAGTGATTTGAAAATGACTTTAAGATACGTTAAGACCGGACATCAAACGGGTAGATAATTTGATTCGACTTTTACCTCTGAAATGAATTAAAAACTAGTATTTTTAATTTTGAATTACGATTAACTTTTCAATGATAAAGTTTTTTTCGATTACCGCATTCTCTGCTTCTTTAATAATTCTTCTAAGCTCACCACTCGCCTTCATCTCTTTAAACTTGGCATCTATACGTGGAATTAAATCCTTATGATCTTCATGTATATAGTGAAATAAATCTAATACAGCTAAGGGTTTTTTGATAGGAGTAATATTGTTAATTCCTAGTTCTTTTAGCGCCATAAGCCCATCAACAGTATTGGTCAGCGCTATGTCGGCTCTTCCTTTTTCAACAAACCTCATCACTTGTTTTGTCGTGTTCAAATTAGAAAGATTGGTAAGGCCTTCGGTAATATTATTGGTATGCTTTACTCCCCTTACTTTAGCTATAGCATACTTACTTAGATCGCTTTTATTTCTAATCTTAACGCCACTTCCTTTTTTGATGAACGCCATCGTTTCCAAGTAATAATAAGGTGTAGGAACACGATGGGTTGTTGGATTTTCTAAGCCATAAGTGAATATCCGCATAATTTCACCATCGCTGCTACCTGATGTTGCTTCATATTGTGCTCTCTTCCCTGGCAAAGGCGTAATTGTGATATCTATGCCCAAGGTTTCATACACTTGGGGTAATACGATTCGTCCTATTTCCTGCTCAATTAATTCATTGATAGAGACAAAGTGATATTCCTCTGCATTAGTAAAACCAATAAACATAAAAAAAAGAGTAAAAATTCTCATCGAGTAACCTAAACGAGCTATCAAGTCTTAGTTTGATTATTGGTTAAAAGTCTACGATTAGCGAATAGAGTTCAGGTAAAAGTCATAAATAGGCATTAGTGAAACGTCAGTTATCTTATAAACTGACCTTTAGGTGACGTGACTTGGGTAAATATAAAACTATAATGTGGTAAAAGTACCCCTTAAGTTGTCGGCTACAACAACTTCAATCTTTAGCAGTAAAATTCATTAATGCTAAAGACTTCTTGATGCGCTAAGCGGAAGTGAGTCTTTGACCGTGCCAGAATTTTTACAGTCCGGTTAACATCAGTTAGTCGACCGAAGTAAGTCGAGAGCTGAATTTAAAGTCATTGGCAAAGCGGAAGCTTCCAAAATCAGTTTTGAGACTGATTTCATGGTCAAAATACAGTGATAAAACGAGAAAAATATCTATGGCTACTGCAAGATCATTGCAGACGATGGAGTTCGTCTATAGACTCGATTTTATCCCATATTAAAGATTCTCATTGGATTTCTTAGCGTCAATTTTGATAAACTATTTACGCAAAAAAGGAGTCCAAACTAGTAGGTGTTTCTAATTCAAAATATTTACCATGCAGTTATTTAGTTTCATTTATTATCTCAACATATCTTGGCGATTGTGAGACAGATTTAGATGCTTGTTGTAATTGATCTAATAATTGCTTGTTGCTTTGCTTATTGATGGCGATAAAAATATCTCTTTGTGCTTCTGGGAGCATAGTTATATTTACCAATTTATTACTATTTTTACCTATATCATTATAGTGATTATCCATAACCTCGGGGTCTGTATAGATAAGATCGACTTTTCCTTTTTTAAGCAAGGTGATAGCCTCGTCAACAGTAGACACGACATAAAGATTTTTCTCTTCGGTAAAGCCATTTTCAACTAGTGATGTATAACTGTAACTATCCCTTGTTACTCCAATTAGTTTCTTCTTTGCCTGATCTATATTATTAACAATACTCCCAGCATTAGATTTTAGTGAAATGAACGCTCTCTTCGACTCATTTACTTTAATAAGCCAGATGAAATAACGCTCTCTTTCTTTTGTTCTCGTTATGCTCAATATAAGAGTGTTTGGTTGAGTTAGAACATTGTTATATGCTCTTGCCCAAGGATAAAATTCAACTTTCGTCTCTATTCCTATTTTATGCATTAACATTTTAAATATCTTAGCAGATGGACCTTTAAGTTGTCCGTGCTCAATATATTGTAACATTTTGTGAGATGAGGCCACTGCTTTTAACTCAAATACTGTTTGTGCATTTGCCTTAAAGCAAAAGATAACAAAAACAATAAATATAACTTTCATCATTTCACCGCAACATTCTATAACTGCAAGATTTATATATTAACTCTACATTATGTCTAGGTACAATTCACGGAAATAAAAGCCTATATCGACGTAATTTACATATTCCATTGGAAGTGATGGCTCAAATGCTATTAATGACCTCAGTGGCTTAGTTTACATTCAACCGGATCAACTCAATGTGGTTGCTCAGCCATGTGGTAAAGTGTGAATTGCCCGTGTTCAATTTATCCAAAGATGACTGCTTTAATAAGGCCGAAATAATGTGTCACAAGTAAATGCAATTAGGTGGCAACGCTGCTAGAGATTTACCAATAAAGGCAAAGCGATAGATTTGCTCATTATTCACTGTATTATGATAATGAACTAAATCGTGAGCCAAGCAGGTAAATTACTTACCCGCTTGGCTAACACCGTCACTCAAACAACGTAAGGATTGTGAAGTAGCAAGCTGCTACATTGTTAGTTTGCGTAAATTTCTAACTCGTCAATTTCGATAAAAGTATCTCCCCAGTTAGACTCGATTAATATTCTGAAATACTTAAATTCAACTTTTTCAGATAGATTAATCCGTTGGTCAGCTAATTTACTTAATCTAAACCCTTCGTGAGAAACAAAAGTTTCACCGTCATCAGAGCTTTGTATAATGATTGTTCTAGGGCCGCGACCAAGCTCAGCCCCTTTTTCGCTCACCACAACTCTAAATCCTGATACGTTAACAAACTCGTTGAATTCGACTTGAAGCCAGTATCTATCATCTGGAAATTCTTTAATGTCTTTTTTAACTAACCAAATACTGCGGTTAGTTTTTTCGCCAACGCCTGTACTTAGCTGCTTAGTATAGCTAAAGCCATCAAACGCCGAATATGCTTCGTCTTCACGATAATTAGCATTTGCTGAATAACTATTATCATGTAAGCCATTAGTACCATTTAACGCAATATTACCAAAGTTACCTGTACGGGTTAAACCATCAATAGGCACCTCACCATTACCGTAATCTTTTGCTTTCATTAACGCTAAATATTCAATAGCACAGCTTGAATCACTATTGGGTGTATAACCAATTTTTATTGGCTCACGTGTACTTCTCACCAAGTTTAAAATATCAAACCAATTACTTGAGTAAGGCATATCAGCACTGAAATGTAACTGCCAAGAAGCGCTTTCATCGCTATAACAATTTAAAGGCGCGTCCTCAGTTTCTGTAACGCCTATTTTAATGAGTTCAGACTTACCAATAAAAATGCCTGTTACTTGTCCTGAAAACTCTTCGGTATCTTGTGCTACCGACACAAAATGTAGCGGCGCTAGCATTAATAGTACGAGTATTTTACTTTTCATCAATTCACTCCATGAAGTATTAAATTCTAAACGACTTCATAAAAGCAAGATGCGTGCCTAAGTGTTTGATAAAAAATAGCCATAAAAGCAACTAAAACACTTATACCGCGACATATGATTAATAATAGAGCCGATATATTTAGCCTAATCGACAAAAATATGACACATAGAGCAACGGAGTTGAATTACGGTAATGCTAAGTAATACCAAGTTGATTAAGTTCTTTCCCTCTCAGCGAGAGTTAAAGGGGTTAGAGGCAAGGCATTGATTGAAGAGAATGGTTATTCAGGAGAATAAGCTCCTGCATTCTCTAATAAGCTACATCCGTGTAGCGTCCTTGTCAAAATCAATAACGCCGCATATGACCCCTTTAAACTCGCCCTATGGGAGCTTACTCAATGACCACTAACATCGTTAAATTTATGTGGTTTAGAGTGACTAGACCAAAACAAATTAGCCTTGTTAATGAACATTGAGTACAGCTCTGAGCTGGGAAGAAATTTAATCAAATTGGTATGATTTTATTAATTCCCTAATTGTTGCTGTTTTAACTTTTTGACTTTGTTTTTTTTATAGGCTGGTTTACTTTAAAATCACTCGTTTTCCATGTCATTGCAGTAGATTGGCTTTATAAGAAATCAAAACCTTCCATTTATTAAAAAACGATGTTGTAATAACTGTCAGCTTGGTTTGTATGAAAGTCCTAACAAGCTAATTAAAAAGGAGTTTTAAATGCCGTTTCAGGATAACTTAGAGGCTGCCAAGAAAGAGCTTAATAAAGCAGAACTATGGAAATCCAATCATAACCCACCTATTTCGGTATTATTAAGAAAGCTTGGATTCAATATTCGTCCATTTCATTACTGCTCATTCAAAAGTAATTTTCTTACTGCCTCTGTATGGTTTGGTGGTTTATGGGGGCTCCTTATGTGGTATACCTCGTGGCAATCTAATGGCATGACTATGCAAGCAGCCTTTATATACCCGTTACCAATCAAAGTGCAGGATTTCAGTGGGAATTTAAATGGCTTTAGGCGAGGAGAATAATTTAAGCATAGTTATTCTATGGTTTGATTATTTAACGCGGTATAAAGTCATTTAAAACCCATCAAAGAAGTGTTTAAGCAACATCACTTCGTCGTTGCTGTGACTTATAATGGAACAACCATTATTTCATCACAGCGCCTTGAATTGAAATTGCTCAAACACTCTGAAACCTGCATCTTGAATGGTGACGGGTATAAGTAGTTTCTTTGCTGGAGTATTGTTCGGGTTATTTATGGCACTATATTACAAACACAGTGCTAAGAAACACAAGTTAAGTGATTGGCATACATTATAGCTAACAATAACTTAAAACAGGAAAATGCCGTTAGCGGCTTTAGGGCATTAGGTTTTATTAAAATATGGAGTACAAATGAAATATATATCGATCACCATTGCACTTTCGTCAATGCTGTTGTTTTCTTGTGGTGGCTCTGAAGGGGATACTGCTACTGAAGAGCCAAATAAAGACGGTATAACAAATTTAGCAGATACCTCTTGGAAAAAAGAATGCTCTCCTTACAATAAATTATCGAGTGACGAGTCAAGAGATTCATGGAACGTCAAAATTAAGCTAAGCATCGATTCTTCGCTTAAATCCACTTACCAAACAGAGTTTTTCCATCCAACTGATACAAAATGTGAATCAATGATGTTTGATGCTCTGGACATCTCAAAACTTCAAATTTCAGGTAAAGTTATCAGTGAAGAAAGTATTGAAGCCTACGGCCTAAATGAGACTTTTATTTATAAATCAGATAAAAGCGATCCTGCTCCGAGTTACACGCTAATCTATATTGATAGTGAAAAATTATATTTTGGTCAAAAGTCAGGTTCAAATATTGGAGAAACGCCAGAGACAAGACATTCTTCTATATCTCTTGATGATTATTTCTCTCAAATTATAAACTAATAAAACGTTCTAATGGTCAAACAGTTTAAGCCTAATAAAAATTAAACAAAGACCATATACTCGCTCAAAAGGATTAATTTAAGTGCTAAATACCTTAGAGACAAAACAGCTAAAACCAGAGCTATCAAGCCCCTTAAATAACCTAGTATTATTGATCTGCTTACTTGTGGTCGCTTATTTCGGATATGAAAAATATGCGTTTAATCAAGCCGAGCAAGTAGAAGCAGAGGTTCTGATTTTATCCCCCAAAGTGAATGATATTTACTTTTTTGACATGAGATTACTCAGTGATAAATTACAAAGCAGACACGAATATAGGTTAGCTAAAGTGGTGAGTGTTACTGATGATAACCTGGCTATAGTTTATGGAACGGTTTTCTACCAATGGCAATATGCCGTGGTTAATAGCATTAAATACGATGATGTAAATAATCATGATTATTTCAAATTAATACCCGATTACATTTCCTTTATCAAAATTAAAGAAATGAGGAATAATGGCACTATTTATTTGGTTAAACGGCCAATTCGCAATAAACTATATGGCAAATTTGTTAACTAAAAATCAAATGTTTGTGTGTTCAAACAAGTCACCCTATATCTAGTCAGTTGTCGTCTATAAAGTGTTTAATTGTCTTGAAATGATATTCACTATCACAAACTATTCAAGTAGTACTTTTAGTATTGATCGCAGATGACATTATCGCTGGCTCAATAGTGTATTTACCTACGATATTTTTACCAAATAACAATAATTTCCACTAAATAACTTATGTACACTGCTATTTTTATGTGGCAATTAATGACAGTATTATAACCAACTTATTTTCTGGTAGCTTTATATGGATTATTATTCTAAACCCAAGGACATCTCCGCCTTAGACGCAAAATTAGAAGCACAAAAAATTGCATTTTCTCCCATCGCCTTCCAAGCGGTAATGACACTGCTTAGAACTGATATTTTAAAATACCTATCTGATACTGGTGAGCAAGGAGCTACGGCTAAGCAGTTAGCTGAGCAATCAAAAATATCTGAATACGGTGTTAAGGTATTACTCGATATGGCGGCCTCAATGGGAGTCGTTTGGATAGAAAATGATGATACATTTAGATTAGATAAAACAGGTCATTTCATTGTTAATGATGAATTAACTTTAGCTAACATCAACTTTACCCAAGATGTTTGTTATCAGGGTATGTTTCACTTAGAAGAAGCGATCCGAGAAGGCAAACCATCAGGTTTAAAAGTATTTGGCGATTGGCCTACAATTTATCCCGCATTAACCTCACTGCCTGACAATGTTAAGAAAAGTTGGTTCGAGTTTGATCATTTTTATTCAGATCATTCATTCCCCGAAGTTCTGCCTATTATTTTTGAAGATAAGCCACAATGTATTTTAGATGTTGGCGGAAATACCGGTAAGTGGACCTTAGCTTGTCTTAATTTTGATGCTGATGTTCATATGGCCATTATGGACTTACCACAGCAATTAACGGTATTGCAGAGCAATGTCGCTGAGCAAGGCATGTCTGAACGAATAGAAGTTCACCCGACTGATTTACTTGCAGTAGACGCACAGTTTTATCAAGGAGCTGATGTGATTTGGATGAGCCAGTTCTTAGACTGCTTTTCACAAGAGCAAATCCTTGAGATTTTAAAAGGTGCGGCAAAAGTGATGACGCAAGATACTAGCTTATTTATTATGGAAACCTACTGCGACCGACAACGATTTGAAGCTGCAACCTATTGTATCAATGCAACATCACTGTATTTTACCGCCTTAGCAAATGGCGATAGCCGAATGTATCATTCAGGTGATTTCATCAAGTTAATTCAAAAAGCAGGCTTATATGTAGAAAAAGATATTGACGATATTGGCCTAGGCCACACTTTGTTTAAATGCAGAAAGAATATGCGCATTGCAGAGTAGTCGTTCTAACTTTCGATGTTCATCGTTTTTTCGACTTTTTCTTGCATTTATATTCAATTATAAATGCAAAAAACAGTTCGCTTTATTAATCCTGCCAACGTTTGAAGATCAACGAAGTATTTATACCACCAAAAGCAAAGTTATTGCTCATAACATAATTTGTCTTTAATGCTCTCCCCTGTCCTCGAATATAATCTAATGGTGCACAGTCGCTATCAATGCTTTCAAGGTTTAACGTTGGTGCAAACCAATTATCTGTCATCATATTAATGCTTGCCCACGATTCAATAGCGCCACAAGCACCCAAGGTATGACCTAAGTAGCTTTTAAGTGAACTAATTGGGATTTCACCAAAAACATTGTGAGTTGCAAGAGACTCGGCAATATCACCCTTTTCAGTAGAAGTACCATGAGCATTGACGTAACCAATATCTTTAGGTGATAACTCGGCATCTTCTAATGCCAAACGCATGGCTTTTTCCATGGTTTCAGCGGTAGGTTGAGTTACATGCTGACCGTCAGCATTGGTCCCGAAACCGACAAGTTCAGCTAAGATAGTAGCGCCTCTTGCCTGTGCATACTCAAGCTCTTCAAGAATAAAAGTACAAGCACCTTCACCAATGACTAAGCCATCACGTTCATTATCAAAGGGTCTTGGGGTAGTTTTGGGAAGTTCGTTATTCAAGCTAGTGGCAAATAGCGTATCAAAAACAGCAACACTGGATAAACATAATTCTTCACCGCCACCCGCAATCATGGCTTTTTGCTTACCAAACTTGATTGCTTCATAGGCATAACCAAGGCCTTGTGATGAAGAGGTGCACGCTGAACTAGTGGTAATGGTTCTTCCCTTCAAACCGAAGAATA